>Ga0206123_10001953_pt1 | contig 18560 bp, 27 predicted proteins | sample Helgoland_Spring_2_FD_160086 | JGI IMG/M metagenome (GOLD analysis project Ga0206123, IMG submission 160086) | Pelagic subsurface seawater microbial communities from Kabeltonne, Helgoland, North Sea - Helgoland_Spring_Bloom_20160316_1 | ecosystem: Environmental > Aquatic > Marine > Epipelagic ...
CGATAACCGTTTGCACTGTACTCGCTGCATCTGACTTCCATTCTTCAACCAGGGTTGCGTTAGGGGCCAGACGGGCAATATCACGTGAAATTGACTGAGGATGATATGCATCATTACCCATAAGTACCAGCATTGGAATTGGGCACTGCGAAACAAAATCCCTGCCGACGTTAAAATCAAAATCCCCATCGTACATGTTGCCACGAAATTGTCGCCATTCGCTGTCCGATACTTCCGGCATCTCTGGTTTAAGTTCCTCAGCCCAACTGTCAAACATGTCGTACATTAACTGTCGATTAGTGCCGTCATAGCCGATTGACTGCTGCAGAATTGCAGCCGAGACTCTGGCAGGTGCAGCCCGCATTAACCCGAATGCATAGGGGCCACCGATACATCCGCCCAGAACATGGGCTTGTTCAACATTCAGATGATCCAGCAGGGCTAATTGATCATCTGTGTAGGTGTGCCACCCATCTTCGCCGGTCACGGGGCCGCTAGACTGGCCGGCATTGCGCTGGTCCATTGCGATAACCTTAAAGTGAGCCGACAAGGTTTCTATCGGGTTCCACTCGGACCTGTGCCAAAACGCGGCAGCGGAACGCATCCCGCCCGGTGCAATCAATAGTATCGGATAACCTTCACCATGCACTTCATAGTAAAGCCGAACCTGATCACGATCAAAAAATGCCATGTTTGAAACCCTGAAATGTAAAAAATACAGTGTAGGGTATTTTGCTTTGGAATCCAAAATACCTAAATAGAGAATTACCTGCCACATTCGCGTGATTTTTATGCTTTGTCACACCGGGGACCTGTCACACAAAATTCATTAGACTCAGGGTCGAGCATAACGGAGTGACCTGCCAACTCATCCCGGAGCGTGGCTCCCAATGCTATCAATCGTTGAACTTCTGCAGCCCGGTTTTCAGCACAAATATCCAGGTGAATTCTGTTTCTCTGTTGCTTAACCGCCAAGGTTAACTGGAAAAATATGGTCAATGAGCCACCGTCTAGCGCTACATTTGGATCTGAATCAGGTGTCAATCCAAGTTCAGCCAGTCGTGCGATTTCTTTGTCATCGTAAGCGCGAATGGTGAACTCATCCAGGGCACCTTGCCAAAATTTCGCAAGCGAAGCAGGATTGAGACTATCAATTACGATTTCGGTAAGCCTGGCCATTGTCGATATCAAATCCTGGTTGCCACAGGGGCAGATAAAAAACAATCAATCCCCGAACTGGGCGATGTGAATTAATACACCGGTTGGATCTAACAAGTAACAGACAGTCGCACCATAAGGTTCAAGCTTTGGCGGACCGAGCACCCGGGGCAGGTCTGATTTATTGACAGGGAAGTCTGCCAGGACATTAACAGCGTGCTGATACCAGGATTCAACATCTTCCACACTGACATGAAGCATATATTGTTCGGCAAATTCCCGAACATAAAAGTCCTGAAGATAAAAACGACTTTGACCCAGCTCAAATACCGCTAACTTATCTGAGTCATGCTGCAGTTTGCAACCAAGCAGCGTATAGAAACGTTTCGATAATTCAAAGTCTTCAGCCGGAACAAAAGCTTTAACATCCAATACTTTGAGATTGCTGATCTCTGTCTCCTCTTACTTCCGATACCACCCCGGCCAAAAAACGGGATCCTGTGTCCGGCTTACTACAATTTTATGCAACAAGTTTCCTGATTTTCCGTGATATTGACAAGCATTTGGTCAGCGAGTAACTTAATTTTCAGGTTTGCCAGAGGATGTGCCGGCTGTTCTGTCTCTGGCCACTTATGAATAGGCATGATGTAATTTTTGCGAACCTTTGACTTCACCACTTGCGGAGGTGTCAGAATGCTGTCCCTATCCAAGCTACAACCCATTATCTGTTCCGAAAACATCCCAGTTGCGGAAAAATTCTATTGTGATGTTTTGGGGTTACCCGTTAAAGGGAGGTCAAATGGCGCTGTTGTCTTCGATGTCGGGGGCTCTGAATTACTGGTATCTCCGGTACCCACAACTAGTCCCTCTGAACACACTGTGATGGGATTTTCCGTCGAAGATGTCGATGCAGTTGTACAATCGTTACAGGATAAAGGTGTCACATTTGAGAGGTTCGAGCACTTTCCCCATGAGCCAAACGGGATACTAATGACCCCCGACGGCGCTCGTGTCGCATGGTTTCGCGACCCGGATCAAAACCTCTTATCTGTCGTACAAGCTCTGAAATAATCTTTTTCAAGGCCAACAAGAACTTTTCGGTAAAGCTGCACGGATTATTGAGAACAATTTCGAAGATGCCTGGCAACTTCTGCGACGCAGTCTTCTACTGTCATCTCTCCTGAATCGAGCGACAATTCTGCCGCAAGGATTTTGTTCGCTGCTATGTGATTATATGGCAGCCGGGGCGGGTTATTCCTCACTTTGTTTCTCGACGTTAACAGGCCGATTGGAGCACTGAGATGAACAGTTGTTGAGTCGATGTCATTTAGCGCATTGCGCCAAATAGCTGCGTGGCTTTCATCCAGGATCATATCGTCAAAGATCAAGTTGGTCCCATCGTTAACGAAGGCAATGGCCGATGAAATCATCCCCAGCAGCACCTGCTCGCCGATAGTGCCATAGGATATGCTTGCGTCAGTCGCTTTATTTTCATAACAAAAACCCAGCGCACCAAGAGGACCATTTGCACCACCACCATATTGTGGCGGCACACCGGAGAAAAACATATCCAGGGACAAGTATTGCCAATAGTCTGGCAACGCTGCCTGCAGCGCCCTGGCGAGCGTCGTCTTGCCAGAGGAAGAAGTGCCTATTAGTAGAAGCAGGATATTAGTCTCTCCTTTGCCAAAATTCCCAACGACAAACCTGCCAAGGTCCAGATTCGATTGGGAAAAATATGGACAGAAACAACGATGCTGGTCACCCGCCAATGTCGGCTTCTCATTCTGCGCATAAAAAGTCGATAACGGTGCGATTGAAAATTTCAGGCTGGTCCATTAATGGTAGATGGCCTGCATTCTGAATACGATGGAGCTTCGCATCTTGCATCACCTGAACAGCTGTTTCAGCATGCTCAATAGAAAAAAGCTGATCGTTTTCACCCCAGATGATCAGGGTTTTAGTATCAATGCTAGCCAACAAATCTTTAGACATGGGTGACACCGCCGCACCTCTGCCCTGGGTAAAGGCTTTTTTCCCACCTGGTTTTTTCAGCACCTCAACGGAATAGTCACCATGGTTTGTATCCCTGCTCAAAGGATTGTAGAGCAGGTAGCGTGAATTAAAACGATTAGCCGCAGCAGACGGAAAACTGTTCATCCAAACCATGCCAAACATTGGCCAAAATGACGGCTGTGCACCCAGCGCCCCGGAATCAACCAGCACAAGTTTTTCAACCATCTGCGGATTCTCGAGCGCAAACTGTAACGCAATCGCCCCACCCTGGGATAATCCCACAATATGCGCTTTTTTAGTCCCAAGGGATTGAAGGAAATCTTTTAACCATGCAGCAAAATAGGGACGGTCATAGGGCGCATCCGGCTTTTCTGATTCACCATAACCGACAATATCAGGTGCTATGACATGGAAGCATTTCGCCATGGCACCAATTGATGGGTACCAGGTTACAGCGCCTGCGCCAGCGCCATGAAGACAGATGACGGGCTGACCCTCACCTGCCGATAAGTACGCCGTTCTCGCAAAGTCGCTGGTTACCACATGCTCCGCAACGGGTAATCCAACCTTGTTAATAAGCGCTTGCCTGTAATTTGTTGGTTTCAATATAACAATCTACTTTCCGAGCCAATGAGCGATAAGACTGTTTTGCTTTGGATTCAGGCCGTTTGGATACACCCGGTTGTTATTAGCCCGCGGGTTGAAGCAATAGTTCATACAGAAGCGCAACAAACGAGAACGCAGCGGCAAATAATACCAGCACCATGGCAACGAGATAAGGCCAATCACTTTCAAGAATCAATACATTTGTGACGCAAAGCCCCACAGCACTCAGCCCACATACCGCAGTAAGTAGCACTACCGGCCGCCTCACAAAGTTAGCACCGGTCTTGCTCAACTCTATAACCCGGTAAATGAAAACCAGAATAAAGGCACCCACCCACAGACCACTGGGAAGAACCCAGACTAATTTTTTATCTATTCCCGCAGCAATGAGCAGCATCGGAAGAAATGAGAAAAATATGCACAGGAATGAAGCGGTCAATAGAACTCTGAGGTAAAGATGCCCTTCTTCGGATATGGTTGAACCCTTCTGGCTCAGCGCAGCAACTATCCCGGAAAAGCCTGCGATACCAATCGCAACTTCTATTACTGATGTCAAAATAGTTTCAGGTTCCATTAAACCTCCGGCATTCTTTGCTGACCCCTTTCGCGGGGTATAGCCCCCTCAGGGCCGCAGAACAGGCTTACCACGATCCTATTATGCAACCGCAGGTAGCTTATAGTTAATATAGGGTCCATTCGGACCACTTTCAGTACTCTGGGCCAGCCAACCGGTGCGATCATAAAAGTCTCGAGCCCTGGTATTGTCCACCCCACATTTGAGGTAAAGCGGACGGCCGTATCGTTTTTCAGCATCCATGATCAACCGTTGTCCCAGACCCCGGCGCTGATGCTTTGGCGTAACAAATAGGTGATGAATAAACTTGTCGGGTTCCCAAATGGAGATAAAGGCGATCACTTCCGCGTCAACCCTGATCAGGGAGACTCGCTCCCCCTCAATTTCTTCTTCGAACTCACACATCGTCAAATTCTGTGACGGTATTCCGGCTGTCGTTCGCCGACACTCATTGAAAACGCAACGCAGCTTGTCAATATCCTCAGGACCAGGCACCTCGATCTTCATCGACCACCAGGCCGGATATTCACGAGAATCCAAATTAAGGCTGGTTGATTTTTGGCCAACAATTTCACAGTGTTCTGCCCAAAGTTCACGTTTGTGTTCCTGCTCGACCAGGCCATTCTGCCACGATAAGTACATCTGTTCATCGTTTTAGTCATGCCCTACTACTTTTCGAAGTGAAAAATTAATCAACTATTGTACTCCGGGCTACTACCCGGCTCAGGATTTTCCGGGAAATATTACCGTAGGCGTTTCCCAAGCCGAAAACAGGCAACCTCGCCAGCTTTCAGCGGCACCCACTGATGATCATTCAATGGATAGGTTGCGACCAGGGCACGACTGCTACAACTGCCTTCGGTATTGAGGCCATTGCATGGAGTACTCGAGCTTTTGCCTGAACCTGATTCGTATAAGTTGACGTACAACCCCGGTTCATTGCTGACGGCATCACTGGGAACTGTGTGGCGATGCTCCAGCCATCAGGGTTTCCTTCTACTTGAGAACCACGCAAAGCGAATGACTCCCAATCAAAGGTCAAGCGAATCTGATCAGAAGAAGATAAACCAGGCAATTGACACATAGATGATGTTACCGGTAAATGATTTTTGTTGCTAATGTTTGCTCGTTATCCCAATTTACCTGGTGCTGACTCAATTACTTCAGCGTCCCATTATCAAGATGTTTTTTTGAGTACCAGACGGCAAAGACACTAATCGACAAAAATACAAATTCGAGTAGAACCTGGGAGCCTCGGATCACACTTGCCACATCCGCCAGCACAAAGCCACGAAACATGATGACACTAACAAACCCCAGAGATATAGCATAAAACGGCAATGCCCATGAGCTTCGCACTAACAAGGAAATTGCTCCGAATAGACGAGTGATTGCCGCAATGGCAGTGATCAGCACCACCCAGGATGGTATTTCAGAAATGTAAACGGCATACCCAGGCAAAATGCGCCCTTCCGATACAAGTGTGGCCCAATGATCAGGGGTAGATAGCCAGAAAGTAAAAAAAACCAGACCGGCGTAGGCACAGCCCCATAGCAGAAGAAGTCCAGTTACCAGCCAATAAGTCGCTAACTTATTCATTATGTTTCCGTTGTAATTCAGTATCCAGTGGATCCCTGGCGAAAATACAGAAAACTCACATCAAGGTTAACTATGCTAAAGGTGCCCTGGTTACTCTGGATAAAGTCATATTAATATCATAGATACCACCGGCTTCGTTGGCGCTTTCTACACCCGGCCAAATTTTTTTAAATGAATCCAGGTTCTTCGGATATTGAAAGAGCCAGGTCATTTAGCGCTGCCGCCATATCGAGTTATCACTCACGCTCGCGAAGATAAGCTTCATTCTTAAGTTTTTTGGCGTTACTTCTCTCGGTCTTTTCCGATCTCTTTTTATTCTTTCGCTCGTTTTTCTCAGCCAGAATCTTGATTGCCTCTGGTTTGGTGAGTGTAGGATGTTTAACAAGTAACTCTTCAATTTTTCCATCAAGCTTGGACATTGTGGGCCTCAAATTTCGTAAATTTAGATATTACAGGTGTTTGCCCGTGACAGGAACGAAGCGGTGCACAAATCTCGGTTAATTAGTCTGGGAGATTTGTCAGTCGTGGATTTCCTCGATCATCAGCAGGTTTCCACATCCATCTTCGAATAGATTTGTTAAGCCCCAGGCTGGTCTGTCTAAATCCGGACGAACTTTCACGCCAGCTGTTTTCAATCTCTCAAATTCAGCCGCTACGTTTTTGACGCCAAATATCATTACTGGCAAATTAGCATCAAAGGCTGACTGTTGGTATTGCTCTGCAAAGGATCCTTGACAAGGCTCTAGCAGAATAGCAGTTCCATCCGGGTCTTCTGCAGCGACGACGATGGCCAAACTCGCGTCGGCGTCAAATTCTTTTGAGATAAACCCCAACCTCCCGGTGTAGATTTCATGCGCCGTAATCGGATCCTGAACCGGCATGCTTACCAGTGAAATTTTCAAAGTCTTCCTCCATTCGATCTACCTGTGGATGTTAGTTGTCCTGATCCCAGGATTTCTCTCTCGATCCTACCTGGCCAAGCCCGGGTGCCAATAAACCCTGCCCTGGTACATGGTTAACTTCGATCCGGATTCCATCCGGGTCTTCAAACAGGACCGAGTAGTATCCAGGAGCAAAACCGTCGATTTCAGGCGCGTGAACTATGTTTGCACCCAGTTCTTTTGCAATGGCGTAGACCTCATCGACATCCTCGTAGCTTCGCACCCTGATGCAAAAGTGGTGGAGACCCGGATGACGCTGCTTGAACGATTCCTGAGCGTATTCGGGGCTTGCGGGGGAGAGCACAATGCCAGTTCGACCCCCGACCCCGTAAAGGCTGGAGGGTGTGTCGGATACCAGTGTCATACCAAACTCGGTAAACAGACGCCGATAAAACGGGATTGATCGCTTCATGTCGCTGACGGTTAGCTGAATATGCGCAATCCCGTTGATATCCACCATTTCCGGTCGCTCCGATAAGGTTTCCCAAGTAACTGATCATACCGGTAACGAAGGGAATTCCAAATTTTCTTCTGATGCCAGGCGATTATGCTGAAATGGTTCATTCAGGATAGAGTTACAGTTGTGCAATCAATGCCATTCACCCAGGTGACCGGAGTGTATTTTTTCAATGAACGCTACAGGATAGTGTTTAGGATGGCTTGAGCTTCTTTTTGACAGGTCGCAAAGGTGCTCTGTACCGGATTTGCGAACAACATCAAACTCAAACTATTTGTTGGGCTTAATCAAATTCTTTTCAGCGTAATTGCGAAAAGACTTTGTAACGTGAATCTGTTGCCAGACAGCTTGCCCTCCGTTTGAATTAATTGGAAAATCCAATACTGCCACGTCGCGTTCCCATATTTCGTCACTAATCTCCTTGCGAACCCACATGCGGTACTCAGTGTCAAAGGTTAGGAAAAAACTGGCCATTTTTTGGAAGAATTGTATACGTTCATCATCATCCAGAGTTTCCATGTCCGCCATGCCTGCACGAAGAAGCTTTGCCTTCTCCGGCACAGACCACTCGGCGATCATCGCGGCTATTCTTGTCTCGATATGCTGCTCTGCAGTTGACCGAAGCATTCCGGTGTTCTGTCGTACTTGTACGGTCAGATAGATAAGCGTTGAAACCACCGCTATGGCACCAACCAATTCTGAGATAGCACCTACCGCCTCCCAGTTCATGCACACACCCGCAGAGGCACATAACACCCGGTTGATTGGCATGGTGGCAGAAAGCTGGCTTGCAAGAACAAGCAAAACCCAGTTGCAAACGCACCGAGAGTGGACAAGGCAGCCAGGGCAAACTCCGAGGACTTAAACTTCATGTTGAGCGTCTTCCTGACAATGAGCTTCAAACGCCTCCCAAATAATATCCCTGAGTTCTGGTGGAAACCTGCCCTGATCGAAGCTGGCACGTGCACCTTTGAAGTGTAGAAATTGGGCCCAACCGGCATAGGCAAAGGTATCTCGTTCTCCACTAACCCAGATGGTCCGTGGATAGTGTGTCCATAGAGTCCACAACGATTTGAACCGAACTTCCTCTACTGGACTGAGTTCTTCCTTTGCCTGAATTCCTTTTAGCCAGATCGCGGCAACTTCTTCACTTTCAACCATTTTCTCATTGAACCTGCCAAGCACATTAGCAATGTTTTGCCCTTTAAGAATTTCTGAATTGCGAGTTGCTTGTCGAGTTTGGATGGCAATATATATTAGAGTGATGGCGACCAGTAATGCACCAATAAATTCTCCAATATTTCCGAGCGTTTGTATTGTTTCATTCATGCTTTAACCACTTGCTTTCTGCTCCAGCCGTTTCTCAATGTCATTGTAAAACTCCGGTGATACCTCGCGGCTAGACTTTTCCGATGAATGCCAGGTTGTAGACATACCTTTATGCCGTGCGATCAATTGGGAGAGATTTGCAGCGACAGCAGCCTTCTGAAATTCTTCACCAACAGCATCAGCGGCCTCGTAGCTTACCCGAGTTAAATTGAATAGCTCCATCACAAGCATGTGAAACTGTAGACGTTCGACTTTCTCCAGGGTATCAATACCATCACTCGCTTTCAGGAAAATTGACGCAACATTTTGATTAGTCGAGATACGCGCCCGCCAATTACTCATAGACTCTGCATGGGACGCGAGAGAACGCACCCGAGAAAGGCGATTGTTTTCCTCCCAGGCTATTCGATTTAGTTGTATTTCCTCGTTGTTGATTCGAAGTTGAAAGACCACATAAACCAGCGTCATCACAACGGCGATAGTCCCAACGAACTCGCCGAGATTACCGAGAAGGTTAGCTATTTCTAAAAATGACATATCAGCTCCTCGTTCACCTGAGGTGTTGCCCTGGCAAATAACACCATGTAGAGCGGAGTGGTTGCTTCTGATTCATCTTCTGCGAACCTCTTGTGATTCCCACTTTAGATAGGTATTCCGCGTAATATGTTAAGCACGGCGACGTTAATCCTTATTAGACTCATAAAACTTGACTACTCTCGGTCTCAGCTTGACGCCCAACTTTTGCCAATGAGGGTAGAGCCTTAATATCCTTTCTTTTGTGATCACATTATCTGCTTCATCAAGTAGACCAACTTCTTCCTGGAACATCATAAAGTCTTGCTGTGCAGCATCAAGCAAATGTGCGTTTTGCAGAACTAGCAAATCATCCTGGTCAAGCGATTCAAGCCCTTCTTTTCTAGCCTTTTGCTGTATCTGTCGAACCTCAGGCAGCATGAAGTACTAGCTCTTTCTAAAAAGCAGATCAACCTGCGCCTGGAACACGGAACTGAGCGCAACCTTCTCGTTACGCTCGAGTAACTCCCTTGAGTGGCGCACTTGTACCGCGAGATAGATTAGGGTCGCAAGAACGGCAATTGCACTCACGATTTCACCGATAGCTGAAATTGCTTCCCTGTTTATACACGGCTCCTCTCAGGCATATAACGGGAATGTTGGAAAAACGATTCTGGAAATGTCTGTTTTTTGACCAACAATTTCACAGTGTTCTATTCCCTCGGTGGCCTGACTGTCTCATTTTGCCACTATGCGGTGATTTGTCCATAGTTCTGTAATAGTTCGTGATGATGTACCAGGCAAGATCATGGTCGTTGTCTGCTTACCTTCACTCTAACTTGTAGACTGAACCGATTCAGGCCTGGTAGTAGCGAATATCCCCAAAACCGATTCTCTGCTCGACTATCATTCGCTATAAAACTGGTTTCCCACAACCTAAAATGCTGGACAAATGGTGAAGCACGCCTGATTGCTGGAATATCTTGTTGCGGAAACACTGCCTAAACTTTAGCTTATACGTCTTTTGCTCCATAGCATTGTGTAATCAGCGGAGTCGTTAATCCAAGCATGTCCCAATGGGCATAGTTATTCCTGACATATTGTTCTGTCTGAACAAACTGAGCTTCTTCAATTAGTCCCAGACCAGAATGGCACTTACTTAAGCTGCGACTGGTGAAATATACCATCTTTGAATATCCGAGTATGAGGTAATGGGGGGGCGTTTCTCAGGGAGCGACTCAGCGCAGCATCGAGGGAAGTGTCAGGAGTGGGCCGCATTCGGAGGGCCGCGTTCGGACTACAGGCTCCTGACCAAGCGAGGCTTGGCCAGGAGTGGACCGCATCCGGGGCCGCAAGTTAGCGGATGGAAGCGAACCCCCATTACCGGGAACGAAACAGGTTTTTTGGGGAAAGCTGCTAAAGTAAGTGCCATTCGTCCCAGACCATACTGGTATAGCAGGTTTTAAGTGACCTGAACATTGGCCACAACGAAGTTACGGTATCTGACTTGCTCAATGGCGGTGAGCTGATTAAATCTTTCAAAAGAACCGGCTGGGTCCTCATAGTTGCGCACCTTCACTTGCACCGTCAGGTAGATGAGCGTCGCAAGCACAGCAACGGACCCAATGAACTCTCCCAGATTCCCAAGTATGGCTGACATTTCAATAAGAGACATACTCAGTTGCACCACCCTGACTCATAGCAGCGAACCGGGCGGCGTCGCATTGAATACGGTGTACGTGGAAAATCAGCAAAGCCATTTTCAAACGGACCCTGAAATGTCACGTCCAGGCATTGGAGTATATAGTTGCCTAATCACGGCTTACAATTCATGTTTGACACTATCAATATCGGTTATCTGAAATCCAAAAAGCAGCAGGCCATCTCAACAACGATATGGAGGATTGCGATCGTCCGGACTGATAATTTTCCCCGCTGCTATAGCCCCATGCACACAACACTTGATGAAGCGATATAAAATATTGGCGGTATATCTTAATGTGCAAACGAGCTGACAGTTTGGCAGGCCGGGGCGTTGTAGCCGCTTGAAGCGAGCCTGCAGTCTAAACGACACGATTGACGCACCCCACCAGAGGTTCTGCATCATAGTGCCACGCTTTATATTCGGCATGAAGGCGTTCATAAAATGCAGTGTACAACCAACAGGATCGATATCGCAAAACCTGTCTGTCAATTATTCGTCTTCCCATCGCGAACTAAATCCGCAAGATAATAGAAGGGAATGGACTGACAAGCGCCAGCTTGAACGTTATTTGTACAGGCGACCGCCATCAACACTAGTGATGACAATCTTTGGCTCAACAGAATAGCTGTTACGAACCGCGACTCCTGACGCACTGGTGAATGCCAATTGTAAGGTGAGGACGGAGAACTAATCGCTTTGGATAATTGGCGCGAAACAATAATTGATCAGCATAAGCCGTATGTGTGCACAGTTATTCATTGGCATTTTGCTCCATAAACAAGAGCTCCCATGAATGACCGTCGAGATCATCAAAATTGTGTGAATACATAAAACCATGATCCTGAGGCTGTCCTGAAACGTTTGCACCCAATGATTTTGCCCTCAAAACCAGATTATCAACTTCATCCCGGCTTTCACACGAAATACACAGCAAAGCCTCTGCGCTCGTCTCGGAATCACAAATCGACTTATCCGTGAATTTCTTAAAATGATTCTCAGAGAGCAACATCACTGAAATGTTATCGGCGATGATGACGCAACATCCGTCTTCATTACTGAACTGGGCATTGAACTGGAAGCCGAGCTCGCCAAAGAAATTCTTTGCAGCGCTGAGGTTTTTTGTGGCCAAATTGATAAATATTTGTCTGTTCATATTGGAGGAATCTCCCCGGGGTAAATAATAGTCGTTTGTTTGCAGTCTAGCCGGTACAGCGATAGCGCCAATTCACAAACAAAGCTGGTCGTCTTTTTTTCATTTACTCCTGGCCGACCTGAGCTAACACCCAGCAACTCGACTTAATCTGACTTTGCTGCGCCAGAAATCTCATAATCAATCACTCGGCTAGCGACGTATACTTTGGAATGTGCAATAGCACGACTTCTAAGCGACGCCATTGGCCCCAGCCGTTTGTCAGCGCGATAGTTCGCAAGCGAAGCCAGATCCGGGAACTCGAGTATGTGAACTTCTTGTCTCGATTGCGGGTTCGAACTGTCTGGTTCGAAGGCAGATTTCAATTTCCCACCGTACTCACTCATAATCTCAATCGCCGCTGTCTCATATTCAACAAACGAATCAAGATCTTTGATATCGAGAACTACAACGACCTCAATCATCGATATCCCCAATGCCGGATGGTTAAATTGGACATAGTAATGTGGCGATGCTGTGGGATGTACATCTGCAAAGAATATTGAAACCACTTGCAATCCAATCTAGGCCAGGTACTTCCGAGCACTGGAACCTCAGGCGGACTCACGGCTTACACATAATGTTAGCAGCCATCACTTCTCTCCATTGCCGCCAAGGGAAGTTGGAATATGGTCAAAGCTAAGGTCGCTATTTAGGAACGAGTCTGCTTCTGCTGCAAACTCCGCATAGCGCCCACCCGGACGAGATTCTGTTTTCCTCTCTTGAAATAGCTTACAAAAACCCAGGTTTGCCTTCAGAAAACGAGCGAACAACCAGGCAGATACCCAGGAATTACTAAGGCCCATTTGATCCGCCTCGTTATAACTATGAAAGTAGTGCTGCTCATGCGACTCGTATATCTGTGATAACTCAAATAGCTCAACGTTGCTGAGATTTTCCTCCGCATTGGATTTGACTACGAGTTCGGAGTGGTCCAAAAGCAGGATGTTCAGCTCGCGACGGCCATCTGTTCTCCTCGCCATGCGGGCCGACACGGTTTCTGTCTGGACGTGCCTTACTTGTACTGCAAGGTAAAAAATAGTTGCAATTACTGTCACCGCAGCAAGAATTTCCCCCACTGCGCCAATCGCTTCCCAATTCATTCTGATAGTCCCCTGACGTCTAAATTCCAGTTAAGCGGCGAGGCGATGCAGCGACCAAATAGTTCGTCCGTATGCGGGTAGCGAATGACTTTAATAGTAAAATGGACCACCCGCACCAGAGATCCGGCTTCAAATTGCCACACAAATTTTTCAATATGAAAAAATCCATGAGCCACAGTGTACAATCATCAATAGCTGAACCGCAAAGTTGATCTTATAATTATCCGGCGCAAGCCAAAGCGACAAGATCATTGAATGGAATTAACTGAGACCTGGTCAGGTTGTACGTTATCTAAACAGCTAGCCTCAATCAAAATTTGTGATGGAAACTTGAAGCAAAACCTGCGTATTAATCCCGATGTGCACTGCAATTAAACTGATTCTGCCGCTGCAGATGCTTTAGTGCAGGCGAATAAAATCCCATAATTCTAAACTGCGCCAGACAAATCTAACAATTAAAATGTGTCATCTTCGACAACTATTGATTCGCCAAATCTTCAGTTAATGACGCAATAAAGGAGAGAACAATGCAGGGACAGTAATACACCATAACTTAATGCATACGTTAGCTAATGAGTAGACAACCAGCTCAAAAGGCGGCGATAAGTTCGGCAATTGCGCCAATGGCATCCCAGTTCACGTTATATTCTCCTTACGCCACAGGCTTAACCCCGGGTTAATCAGAGTGACCGGGGGATGATGACTTTCCGGCAAAATGGCCACGACATCTAAAAAAGCACCTGTATTAGACGCCTACGCAGGAGTCCCGGGGATGACTGGCTTAAACTGGATGTTCTGCGCCTGGAAGCTAATCCATGTCATCATCCCGCTTTCTCACAAATATCTTCCACGTACTTCACCGCACTAAGTTCGGGATGAAGCATACTGTATTCTTTAAACCAGAGCCCGCCAAAACCAACTTTGTAGTATGGGCAAATGCCCTGGTCGAAATGTGCCTTCTGCTGCACACTAAGATGATCGATATTGTCTATTACGTCTACTCGATAAAGCCAGAAATTTATGTTGTCCATCAAAAGTATCATCTTTTCCTTCTCAGAAAGATCCGCTGCCTGTTGAAGCTCTTCTAACGATTCCATCTCTGGTTTGAATGCATTGCGGACTTTGATTGTTGCCTCTTGGAGTTCGCTGTTTCTGGTTCGTTCAAGCATCAATTCTCTAAAAGCTGTTGTTCTAGACTGCTGAATTGATCGGCGTAAATCATCCCTGGCATGCCGTACTTGCAGCGCGAGATAAATCAGCGTGACTAAAACTGCCGTAGCACCAATAAGTTCGCCAATTGCACCAAGTGCATCCCAATTCATGGCACGGCCCTGAGCGCAATTCACCCGGCTAAACGACGTGACTGCGGAAGGGTTGTTTGCACTAAATTAGCGAGGCCATTTTCAATCGAACCAGTAATAAGTACGTCCGGGCATTGGAGCCCCGGGCAGATATACGGCTTAGTATTAATGCTACGTGCCTCCTCTACTTTGTATTCATCGCAGTTCAGACTTGAGCCTAAGTGTCTTCCTTTCGAAGCTTCGCGAATTTTTCAGTGAGAGCCTTGTTTATATTCTGTAAATCATCGTTGCCAGCGTTGCTCTCAAACAGCAATTGAAAATCGGATCTTGTTGAACTCAAACCCAATTGTCGCCAAACGGGCCCCCAAAATCTTATGCTGGATATTACGTAATTATCGATGAAGCCTTCCTCCATATAACCCTGCGCGGCCTGAAAATGTAGATTATCCAATTCAATAAATAGCGCCCGTTGATAGGCCTCAAATCTAAGGTACTCCGGCGGCGTAAGTGCTTCAACTCCTTCGGTATGGTATCTGACGATGATCCCGGAAAGATCAGGCGATTCTGCGAGTCGGAGATTTTGCTCACGAGCGCTACTTGCCCGGGAAAGGTAAGCTTGCGCCCTGGCCAGTCGCTGTTGTTCTTCTAATGCACTGGTATTTGCATCGAGTGATTCTTTTCCATGACGGACCTGGATAGTCAAGTACACAAGCGTGAACACAACAGCAATAGCGCCAATGAATTCGCCGATGTTACCGAGTACTGCTGTGGCTTCTATCCAGGACATTGCTTCAGCCTTTGACCAGGCGCGAAACAAGGGTGTAGATAAAACCAGTTAAGGCTTTTCCAACAGCAGACTGACATATTCACTGTAGCCTTACTCCCTTTAGTCTCGCTTGATCTATTGTAACCCTAAGCTGCTATCTGTCTATCTCGTTGTTACTTTTCAATATTCACAAACGCTGTTTCAACAACATCCAGCCGAAGACTATTGATCTACCGGTCTACTTCTGAATCCCTTCACCAATCTTGAAGTGTTCGGCAACTGACCCAATTTCAATCTTTGGCATAGTTCGCTCCAGGGATAAGATTGCGGAAGCTGATGAGCAGATTGAATACAATGTTATGCATCTACACCTCAATTTTCGATGTGTTTCTCAACTGCAGCTTTCCACGCGAGTCTATTTGGTCCTTCGTTGCTTGACGAGAAACGTTCATCTAGCCAAAGGATTCGAAGCGCGCTATTTTCGTTGAGGAAACTCGCAAATGCTTTCATTGGCTGATCTATTTCTTGCCCGAGTTTCCTCGTGCGTATGAATGTGAAAAACGAGTGGTTTTCCATATTGAAGAGTATCGCCCGAATTTGCATGTCTTCTGCTGGCGTCAGTTTCTCGCTGCTATTGGCTTTCTGTATGAGTTCCGCGTGCTGAATGATTTGTGTGTTCAGATCAAATGTAGATTGCTGAGTTGCGCCGAGAGATTCAACTTCCAGCATCACCTGGGTTTTCCGAAGTTGAACACCGAAGTAAATGAGGGTTACAAGGACCCCAATGGACCCCAGTATTTCACCAATCGCGCCAGCAGCTTCCCAGCTCATGTGGCGTGATCAAGAGGCGCAAAGCACCTACTTAAGTCGCTAAACCGGCTGGCGGTTAGGTTGCGATTACAAGCCGGGAGAGCATTGCCGGGATCCAGCGCAAGGCGTCCTTCGCGTGAAACGTACTTTAATTTCATGTTATGTGCCGCTCCTTAGGAACCAAATAATAAGCTCTCCTGCTTTCAATAGTACCCCGCATACCGGCGGTGCCTTGAGCCCCAGGGACCAGTGCCCCGGGGACCAGTGCCCCTGGGACCAGTACAATGGGTTTACTCCGGAGATTAACGAACCACATAAAATCCGGTTAAGCGACTCACCTGCTTATGCGTCGTCACCTTCTGGTTTGGGTTGATAATGCCTCATCACACGAGGATGAATTCTTACACCCGCCTGTTTCCAAAGCGACATCCGATCAGAAATCATGACCTTAATCAGCGATGCAAGTTCATCGTCAATTAATCCGAGTTCCGCTTGCCGGAGGTTGCAGTCTTGTTGGATCACGTCAGCCTGCAAGGATGCCCTGATAATGACCTGCTCCGTTTTTGTCAGAGCGTCAAAACCCTCTGATTCAAGTTTCACTTGAGCGTCCACATATCGGCCTGGGTCAAGCAACGGAACAATCTTGTTTACAAGCATATCGGAGCGGGCTTGATAGATTTGTCCGAGTGCTATCTTCTCGCTTTTTTCCAGTAACTGTCGGGAGTGACGGACCTGAACTGCGAGGTAAAGAAGCGTAGCCAGGACAGCAACCGCACCGAGAAATTCACTGATGGCCCCGACAGCTTCCCAGTTCATGCACTGCGTCTCCGAGAGCCACAACACCGCTTTAATGAGAGCGGAGCAGCTTTGTTGCGAAGCATCATAGTGGGCTCGAAGGCGAAGGAATTGAATACCATGTTATACGGCCTCGGTGTCGGAACACCGAACCAACGATCGAAACCCGCCATAAGCCATCCGTCCGGCATCAAAATTTGAGTTGGTTGATTCGACCAAACGTGCCATCCTTGGGTCTGCTGCAACCTTTTCGTTAGCTCGGTCACGCGTCTCTCGAGAATCAAATACTACCCAGCCAAACACAATAGTCTCATCCTCGCCCGCAGTTAGGAGATCAACGAATGAGCGGGTTCCCTTCAAATTCATATCATCGCCGACATACTCGTGGTATTCGAGCGCCCCATGCTCCTTCCAAATCTCTGCTGCAGCTTCAGCAAGCCGCATGTAATCGTTCAGACTATCGGATGGGATGGGAAAACTAAATCCATCAATGTAGTGAGCCATACCTGCTCCTATCGGCGCCACTGTTCCTCGTATTGCCTACCCTATAACGCCTAATGTACCGGGCAAATACGGAGCGACAGCGAGTCGTGTTCCAGTTGATGTTTTTGTTGGACGAAGCCACTCCGCAGCTGTAAAGACAAAGAACAGCAAAAACACTTCGATTCACTGCTCCATCAACATATTAACGCCCTGACCCGACAAGGCAAGAGCAAAGTCACCATTGAGTCTTTCGCGAAAGCAGTCAGGCACATTATGACAACTTACGACAAGTGGCGTCGCCGGGACGGACCCGCGATTACATTTACCTCAACGGGAATGCAAAAGTAAACCTGGCAAAGTTCCAGTGCGCACCGGGGATACTGATAGCCCATAGATCTCAACGTACCCGCCTCGAAACAATATCCGCGGATGGCTGCAATGCGCCACATATCCTTATTTGTTATGTGACGTTCGCGCCACAGGGTGGCTGACCCGAGAAAACAGCTTCCGGGTTATTAACCAAAAGAAACCTATCCACCTCAGAACAAAACTGACGACTAAACCAATATTTACTATCTTTCCACCATTCTGCACCGCCACTGGAAGACAAGAGCCCTTGTATTGAATTCTCCCACGAAGTGAGACTTTCCTATGGATAATACCCGGCATGGTAATCGGCATAAGCTGCCTCAATGGATGGAAGCCAAATGACATAGGCGATGTCGAAACGATACCGTTGAGGGGGAGAAAGTGCACTTAAACCGTCATTGTGCCACGATGCTGCCAGGCTTCAAAAATTCCAAAATTTTTCTATATTATGAACCAAACAAAATAACTGCCATTGTCCATTCACATCGTCACTTCCTCGCAGCGATAATCGTTTTTACTCATTATTGTGTTACAAATCGCATAGACCAGGCTATGGATCGAATGTACTTTGAGGTTAAAAGAAAAGTAGCCGACCGGCTACCAGATTAGGGTTCGACGGGTTTATCTACTTTGAAAATTGAATTAACGCCAGGATTAAAAACTCGAATCGAAAGGTCTAATGGGGCAAAGAATTGCATTACAGCAGGTATAAGCGCTACATTATCATTATTAACAGGAGGGTAAATAATGGCATGGACAGGTAATAATGATACACGGGGCACAGCAACTGAGCGTGAGTTTAAGCTTAACGTCGACGGTCACGAGGTGCCCGGCGTCTATTGGGAA
>Ga0206123_10001961_pt1 | contig 18521 bp, 14 predicted proteins | sample Helgoland_Spring_2_FD_160086 | JGI IMG/M metagenome (GOLD analysis project Ga0206123, IMG submission 160086) | Pelagic subsurface seawater microbial communities from Kabeltonne, Helgoland, North Sea - Helgoland_Spring_Bloom_20160316_1 | ecosystem: Environmental > Aquatic > Marine > Epipelagic ...
GCTATACTATTGGCAGATATAGCTCATCCAGCAGGTTTGATTGCCAAAGGAATCATCGCCGATCCAGTTCCGCATTGTCACGTGATTACTACTACAACACACAAGACGCTTCGAGGACCACGTGGAGGCCTTATATTGATGGGCAAAGATTTTGAAAATCCATTTGGTATAACCCTTAGAAACGGAAACAAACGTATGATGTCTTCCTTATTAGATAGTGGTATTTTTCCAGGAAATCAAGGAGGCCCCCTAGAGCACATTATTGCTGCAAAGGCAATTGCTTTTGGCGAGGCTCTTACCGATGAGTTTTTACATTATATGGTTCAGGTAAAAAATAATGCTGCTGTCATGGCAGATGCTTTTATGGCAAAAGGATATGAGATAATTAGTGGTGGTACAGACAACCACATGATGCTTATTGATTTGCGAAATAAAAATATTACAGGTAAAGAGGCAGAGGCGGCTCTTGGTAAGGCAGATATCACGGTAAATAAAAACATGGTACCCTTTGACGATAAATCTCCATTTGTAACCAGTGGAATTCGTATTGGTACTGCTGCCATTACCACACGGGGCTTGAAAGAGAAAGACATGCAACAAATTGTGGATTTTATTGATGCAGCTATTACCCACCATGATTCAGACAGTAAACTTGATGAAATAGCTGGTATGGTAAACAGTTTAATGAGCGATAAACCATTGTTTGTTTGGTAAAAAATTAACTGTTACCCTTTGGCTTAATATAAAAAAGAGACATGTTTTTTCATGTCTCTTTTTTTGTGCTATGTGTAAATGTGTTATCCCTGTGGAGGAAACTTTGTGCTTTGATAAGCTCCTGCATCTGCTGGTTCACTCCTTGGTGTTCCATTCAGATCTACAGGCACCATGTTTGAAATGTTAGGATCTGCAATTGCTTCTGCTCCAGATACATTTTTTTCTATATTGAAATTATTTTCATTCGTATTCTCAAAGGCTGGGTCTATGTTTAAAACAACCGTGTTATCAAACTCATACAATGGATTGCCATCAAAGTTGTTATTAATATCATTAAAGCGCAGCAATGAACTGTTGAGTGAAAAATTAAAAGCGGTCTGCTCATTGATAGGAAATAACCCTAACTCAATATTTTCGCTTCCATAAATAATACAATTATTAAAATTTGCTTGAATTAAATCGAAAGCAATTACTCCGTTTTCTGTCTCTAGGCCATTATCGATTTGTAAGGCCGGAAATGATCTAAAACCATTAGACCAATAATTTACAAAAGAGCAGTGGTTGAAGGTGTAGGTCCCACCAAGAGACAATGCAATACTGGATTGCCCACTGTTGTTGATTACAAGATTTTCGCCATAGATATCTCCTGTTCGGGCAAGCAGTCCAATATTTGCAGCGTTGTAAATTTGAGTATTTTTAAGTGTGAGGGTTCTATCTCCATCGTTGCTATCCATGAGTATTCCAACCGATGCATTTTTAATGGTCGTAAAACTAAATTCATTATCTGTACTTCCTGCAGTACACCAGATGGTCCCCCATTGTCCAGGGACATCTTCAAATGCAGGTTCAAGTCTGTCACTTTCAAAGATAATCTCTCCTTCCATAGCCTCAAGATCTTGGCTCTGAGTACCGTTTGCTTTAATCGAGGCTGTGTTGGCCACAAGTAGCCCACTATTTTTGTGAAAATGTATGCGGGCCCCCGGGTCTATTGTTAGTTCGTCACCGGGCCCAACGGCTGCATAACCGAAAATTACATAGGGTTTTTCATTGGTAAATTGGAGTTCTGTATCATCCAGGAAAAATCCTTCTATTTCAATAGCTTGTTCTCCACTGCCAAGGGTTAAGGTTTCATAAATACCATTTCCTAGATCTTCTGGGAACAAAAAAACAGCATCTTTAACGAGGGTTATTAGGGTTACATCTTGCTGGTTAGCGGCGGTATCAAACTGAATTGTATCTTCATATAAAAATTCTAAGCCACCTCCTGGTAGGTTGTCTATATCAAGTGTGGTTTCTACAAAAACAAAGATACTGTCATTGGCTAGTATATTTATATCATTAAAAATCTTACCAGGTAGCCCATCAACATTTAATCTGTATTGAGAATCTTCTCCATTACCAAGCCGTATTGATGGTATGGTGATGTCATCATCGCTGGTGTTGTATACCTTTAAGTTATAGGTACTTGAACCAATATTTGTAAAAACAGTATCTAGAAAAACAGTATCTCTTGAAAATTCGAGATTGCCCGTGTTAGGAACAGTTTCAAAATCATTACGACAAGAGCTCCAAAGTACGATGGAGCAAAATAATACAAAGCCATACATGTATTTCATAAAAGAAAATTTTGATAAAAATATAACTTTTTATTGGGTGTAATATTGTAAAGCAACAAAGAATTGCTTGACAGAGATTCTATTTGGTTAGCGTTTGTTTTGATTTTACTTTTTTTCAAAAATCTCAATTTTAAAAAGCTTATCCCAATTTTTACCTGTTACATATATTATATTGGGTTCTCCTTTGGAGGCAATGCCATTTAAAACGTCTAATTTATTATGTTGTGTTACTTTCTTTTTAAGCCCTTTTAGATTAATAACACCCTTTACAGCACCGTTTGAAGGATCAATAATAGCAATAGCTGGTTTTGTGTAGATGTTTGCGTAAATAGCTCCATTGATCCACTCAAGTTCATTAACATTATCTATTTTGCTTGTATTGGTATACATTTCAATATAGCCCTCTTCGGCTAATGTTTCTGAGTTGAGTTTCCAAATTTTACTTGTACCATCGCTTTTGTACAATGATGTTCCATCATTACATAGTCCCCAACCTTGTTTGCTTTTATTGTAGGCAAATGTTCCTGTTTTTTCAAGTGTTTCTAGGTCATATATAAAACCCATATTTTCTCTCCATGTTAGCTGATATAATTTATCTTTTACAATTGTAAGTCCTTCTGCAAAATACTGTCCATCCAAGGGTATGTTTTTTTCTACACGCCCAGTTTTATAATCTGTTTTTCGTAGTGAAGATTCACCATATTGACCTGTGCTTTCATATAAAACATCTCCCACAAATTCTAATCCTTGTGTGTAGGCATTTATAGCATGAGGATAGGTTTCTAAAACTTTGTAATCATACACTATTGGTTTTTGGGATGACAAGACTGTGATTGATTTTGAAACACGATAAGTCATAGAACCACTTTTTATTTCTGCGCTTATTACTTTGTTTCCAAGGGTGGTGTTAGAGAAGTCAAAACTTCCCTCTAGGTTATTATTGGCGGGTATTTCTTCACCATTTACATTAAAGATTACAGTATCAATAGGATCACCTTTTTTACTTTTTACCCTAAAATTTAAAGTTTCTGCATTAGAAATTGCTTTTTTATTGTCTTGAATTTCTATTGCAAATAGCGTGTTAGCATTTTGATTTTTTGAGCCACAACTGCTACAAAAAATCGCTAAAAACAGCAGGGCAATGTAAGTGGTATTTTTCATGGAGAGGTGTTTTATTTTTTATAGTTTAATCTATTTTTTTAAATGTATTTGGTTATTAAAGACAGCAAGATATTTATTATAAATGATTATTAAAAATAGTTTGCAAAACTACAAAATGGAGTATATTTGCACTTGGCAAGTCCTACACAACTAGCTCCTGTAGAATCCCCCAGGGTGGGAACGCAGCAAGGGTAAACGGTTGTAGCAGTGTGATGTAGGTAGCTTGCCTTTTTTTATGCCTATACTTTAAGAGTATATATATATATAAACAAACGCTTTACAAATATGTAAAGAGTTTGTTGTTTATTGTGGTCTTATTATTGGATAATTCCTCCACAACTAACTCTAGCTCCAGCGGCTCCAGAGGGTTGCGATACAAGGTCATCTTTACCTTGGTGAATGATCACTGCCTTACCTAAAATATCTTTTGCTGGATCATCACAACCAATACACCACTGGTCTGTAGACATACTAATGGATCCAATTCCATTTTCATCTACCATAAAATTGCCAATGTCTCCTTTGTGATATCCTTTTTCTGAGCCCCATTTACCGTGATTTTCAAAGGTGGGATTCCAGTGTCCTCCTGCAGATTTTGCGTCTGGTGATGCGCAATCTGCTTTTTCATGAATATGTATGGCGTGGGCTCCAGGGGTAAGTCCTTTGGTTTTGGCATCAAAATAGACTCTTTCTCCTTCTTGTTTGAAATATGCAACCCCTTTAGATTTATTTTCTCCTTTTGACTCAAGAGATATTTTTAGTTTAATTCTTTCCATATCTTGATTGATAACCGCTTTGACACTCTGAGCTTTTTGGGTGTCATCAGTTGCTTTTTTGGGCTGTTTGCTTTCGTTTTTACAACCTGTTGCACTCAATAAAACAAGCATGGTTAAAAGAAAATAATTTTTCATGGTACTAATTTTTAAATGATTAATGTCGGTAAGATACAACTCTTTTTGATAAACAATTTACTAAAGGATGTTTGGTCTTGATATCATATTTTTATAGGTTTCCTTTATTAATCTTGGCTCTTACATCAAGTTTATACCAAATTCCTACCTGAAAACGATCATAGTTCTTTCCCGTAAAATGATTTTTTAGATACCCTACCTGTGTTGTTATATTTTTATTTATGTGATACCCCAGAGCTGTGTATAATCTGTTTTGACTAAAAACGGGTTCTTGTAAATTAATAAACACTTCATCTTAGGCAGAGACAAACCAATTTTCACTTAAGGGGTAGGTGAGCCTAAGTAAATAACGCGCTCTGTATTGGGTGTCCTTTCCAGAGGTTGGGCTGTTTATAAAACGTTGTTCAAACCTATATCTGTGGGTTGCTTTAAATTTCCCAAGAGTGTTCTTACTCGTAAATTGCCCATATAGTCTATGTTCTTGTGTGTTTTGCTCTCCGTTTGGTTCACTGAAGGTTCCATCTGTTGAGATATATCCATACCCAATGCTAGCCATTGTACTTTTGTTAAGATGCCAATTTATTCCTGTTCTGAGCAGTAGCTGGTTAAAATTTGATCCAAACTCATAGGTTCTATACTGCACCTCTGGAGAAATACTTATTTTATCTGTCAGGCGAACATTTCCAAAAAACATCTCCCAAGATCCAAATTCATCTTGGCCATTTGCTTGAGCATTTGTGTATTGAATTGTTATAAGTGTTATAAATAGCAGCGCAATTGTTTTTTTCATTCCTTATTTATTCTAGTTTAGGGGTTCATCTTGCTAAATGTTTTAATGTTTTGGAAAGTTTTAGTTGCTACCTTGCTCATGGTTTCTTTGTAAGTTTTCCAGTCTTTTTCAAAAAACGCATTGGTTTTATCGAGCGTCTGATTGAGTTTATCTTTAGCATGTTTTAGTAAAGTGATTTCTGTTTTAGTCATACCATCTGGTCTGCTATCACCATACCAGCTTGCTGTTCTAATTCTATTTAATACCGTAACCTCAGGATTTCTAGTAATCCCTTGACGCTTATCCTCCTTGCCAATGTAGAGGGAAATAAGGTTTTCAATAGTTTCTGAAATTTCAGTACTTAAAGCTATCGCCTCTTTGTGTAATTTTTTGTCTTCTTTTTTTAATTTGTTACTAAAATTAGTTGTTGTGTTTTTACTCTCAACCAATTGTTTCACTGCATCTGCAGCAATTTGCGTCATTTGCTGAATTGTTTTTGATGTTTCATATTTCTGGTCAATTGCTTTTTGAGAAACAACTAATCTTGGATCGCTAGCCACAGTAATGGTAGTTTGTGTGCTCACGCCATCGTTGGATAAAACAATTTTATAGTCTCCTGGTTTTACACTGCTGCCACTTGGCTCATTTTTTCTTTTTCTTATTTTTCTCGAGGGTCTATCAGGGCCGGCTTCGTTTAAATACCAGGTCCATTTATAAATTCCGGAGCTATCAGGGACTTTTCTTTTTAGGGTACGAATCAAACGATCTTTATCATAAATCTTCATGTATAAAGAATCACTTGACGGCTCTTTATCCTTTAAACTGTCTTGAGCTTCTGTAGGTGTCTGTTTTGCATTATACCAATAGCTTATGTGGGCTCCATAAGGTTTATTTTCTCCCTGATACATTGCATCTGCGCCAAACCTGCTTCCGGTTGGTTGCTGATAGGCTGCTTGATAAGCCTTTGGTGGAGTAAATACTTTTAACCTTTGCTCCAAAATGCGATTTTCTTTAGCTATGGCACGCAGTGGGCTAATATCATCCAACACCCATGCAGCACGACCAAATGTGCCAATTACCAAATCGTTTTCTCTTTCCTGAATGACCAAATCTTTCACAGGTACCGTTGGGAAACCATGAGTCCATTTGGTCCAGTTTTTTGCCGCATCGGTAGAGTAATATAGGCCATCGTCTGTTCCTAAAAATAATAGGTTTTTTTCTTTGGGATCCTCTATAATACATAGGGCATAACTTTGGGTATCCTCTGGGCCCAGAATTCTATTCCAAGAGCGTCCATAATTTGTGGTGCGATAAGCATAAGGGGTGTAATCAAACCTTCTGTAGTTGTTTGCTACCAAAAGTGCTTCTGCCTTGTTTTTATTACTAGCTTTTATTTGTGTAATCCAACTCCCTTTGGGTAATCCGGGCAGTTTTGAGACGTCATCCCAAGATTCTCCTGCATTTTTACTTACATGCACTCTTCCATCATCTGTTCCTACATACAAGACATCTTTCTCTACACTAGAGGGTTCAATAACCAGAATTGTGGTATGATTTTCTGCGCCAGTAGCGTCCATGGTAAGTCCTCCACTTTGGCTCTGCTTTTGTTTCTCTGGATCATTGGTAGTCAAATCTGGGGATATTACACGCCAGGTAAGTCCTTTGTCCAGAGATTTATGTACAAACTGGCTCCCAAAGTAAAGGGTGCTTGTATCAAAGGGATCTATATTAATTGCACTATTCCAGTTAAATCTCAGGACAACCTCTGGATCCTCATGGGTTGGTTTTACCGTGTAGTTATTTCCTGTTTGGTGGTCATACCTACTTACAAAGCCTTGCTGGCTCATACTCCAACCATAACGGCTATCTTCTTTATCTGGAACCACATCAAAACCATCACCAAAGCTTATTTCTTGCCAGTAGCTATTTCTAATGCCTTGGTCTTTCCAAACGTATGCAGGACCTCTCCAACTACCATTATCTTGCATACCTCCATATACATTGTATGGAAACTCATTATCTACATTGATGTGATAGAATTGTGCTACAGGTATATTACCGATAAAGCGCCAAGTTTTCCCTCCATCTCTGGTAATATTCATGCCGCCATCATTACCATCTATCATAAAATTTCCGTTGGTGGGATGAATCCACCAAGCATGATGGTCTGGATGTACTCCGTTATCAACCCCATAGGCTGGCATGAGTTGTTTAAAGTTTTTTCCACCGTCTTGGCTCACGTTAACATAAGTAAATACAGAATATACTCTGTTTTCATTTTGAGGATCTACAAAAATATCACTGTAGTAAAAGGGCCTGTTGCCAATATCTTTTTTGTCATTGGTTTTGGTCCAAGTAAATCCTGCATCAGTACTTTTGTAAAGTGCATTTTTTTTGGCCTCTACAAGTGCATATATGATGTTTGGTTTGTTGGGTGCTATGGCAAGACCGATACGTCCTAAATCTCCTTTTGGTAGTCCATCTTTTTCAGTTCGTTCTTCCCAGGTTTCACCTCCATTATAGCTTATAAAAATACCAGAACCCTCTCCACCAGATTTAAAAAACCAAGGATCTCTTTTATGCTCCCACATGGCTACAATAATCTTGTTTGGGTTTGTTGGGTCCATCACCATATCTGCCACTCCCGTCTTATTATTTTGAAATAAAATTTGCTTCCAAGATTTTCCGCCATCTGTTGTTTTGTAAACCCCACGTTGGGTGTGTTCTCCCCAGGGAGAACCAATGGCACCAACATACACCACATCTGGATTTGTAGGATCTATAAGTATTTTATGAATGTGCCTTGTTTTTTCTAAACCCATGGAGTTCCAAGAGTGGCCACCGTCTATAGATTTATACACTCCATAACCTCCGTTTAGACTATTTCTTGGGTTTCCCTCTCCAGTGCCTACCCAAATAACATCGGGATTTGATTGTTCAATAGCTAGGGCTCCAATAGAGGCAGTTTTTTCATTATCAAAAATAGGCTCCCAAGAAATACCACCACTGTTTGATTTCCACAAACCACCAGATGCTGTACCAACATACATAACCTCTGGGTTACTAACAACCACATCGATAGCTGTGACACGCCCAGACATACCTCCAGGGCCTATGTTTCTTGGCTTTAGATCTTGTAAGTAGTTGATAGGTAATTCTTGAGATAAAACGGTGGTGCAGATGCAAATAAGCATCAGAAGTAGACTTTTTTTCATAGCTAGATTTTTCTTTTTTAATAAGCCTAAATATATGCAAGCCAAACGGCAAATTCCTGAATTTAATCTTAAAATACACTTAAATTTTTCTGGTAGGGTTTTGTGTTTTTTAATAGCAGTTTAACGTTTGGTTTTTTTTGTTGCCCATAATAAGCTGTAATTTTATATATATGAAAAAGCCACCAAAGCACACCCCATTACAACAGCAAAAATCTGGTTTTATATTCACCAAACACACTGCAAAACAGGAGTCCATCTTTGATCGTTTGTTTGGTGTTTTTCAAGAACTCATTACTCACACCTCTGGTGATTTTGATGAAGCTATTAATTGGTTGCGCCAGTTAGATCAAGAGTATGAGATTACCACAGAAGACTATACCATTGATGATTTTATACAAGAATTAAAAGATCGTGGATACATCAGAGAAGAATTTGAGCAAGATGGGAACCAAGGTGATGGACAAGGCGATGGAAAATTAGCTATTACAGAAAAGTTAGAGAGAGCATTAAGAAAACGCGCTCTTGAGCAAATATTTGGAAATATCAAAAGATCTGGTCAAGGCAATCACAAAACCAAATTTATAGGTAGTGGTGACGAACAGTCTGGTGATTTTAGAAATTACCAATTTGGAGACGCTATGGATCAAATTTCTATGACCGAAAGCATTAAGAATGCTCAAATTAATAATGGCATTGGAGATTTCCGACTCACAGAAAATGATTTTGTAGTGGAGGAGTCCATGCATAAATCTCAGATGAGTACGGTTCTTATGATAGATATCAGTCACTCTATGATTTTGTATGGAGAGGATAGGATTACCCCAGCAAAAAAAGTTGCTATGGCACTCAGTGAACTCATCACTACCAGATATCCTAAAGATACCCTAGACATTTTAGTGTTTGGTAATGATGCCTGGCCAATCAAAATCAAAGATTTACCCTACCTAAGGGTAGGACCTTACCACACCAATACCGTTGCTGGACTAGAATTGGCAATGGATATATTAAGAAGAAAGCGCAATACCAATAAGCAAATATTTATGATCACAGATGGTAAGCCCAGTTGTTTGAAACTTCCAGATGGGAGGTATTATAAAAATAGCAATGGTTTGGATGAGCATATTGTAAACAAATGCTACATGATGGCAGCCCAGGCGAGAAAATTGCATATTCCTATTACCACTTTCATGATTGCAAGCGATCCTTACTTGCAGCAGTTTGTTGATCAATTCACCCAAGCCAATCAAGGAAAATATTTTTATACTGGTTTACAAGGTTTAGGAGAAATGATTTTCACTGATTATGATACCAATAGAAAACAGAAATTAAGATAACAGAACTTACAAAGATCTACCAAACCATACCGTTAAATACACTTACACACAATCATGGACATACAACATACCCATACTCTAGGAGCTCTAAAAAAATTAGGCTATACATACAAATCAATAAAAGATGAGTTGCGCTCAAACCTACTAGATAAATTAACAAAAAACAAGGCTGTCTTTGAAGGTATACACGGCTATCAATATACGGTTATTCCTGAACTAGAACGTGCCATTTTATCAAAGCATAATATTAATTTGTTAGGGCTTCGTGGACAGGCAAAAACACGTTTGGCAAGACAAATGGTGACCTTGCTAGATGAGTATATACCCGTAGTTGCTGGCAGCGAAATAAATGATGACCCTTTTCAACCTATCTCTAGATTTGCCCAAGATTTAATCTCAGAAAAAGGAGATGATACCCCAATTACATGGTTACATCGAGACATGCGCTTTTCTGAAAAATTGGCTACTCCAGATGTTACAGTAGCAGACATTATTGGTGATGTAGACCCAATTAAAGCTGCAAACTTAAAGTTGAGCTATGCAGATGATAGAGTAATTCACTTTGGGATGATACCAAGAGCCAATAGGTGTATTTTTGTGATCAATGAATTACCTGACCTACAGGCTCGCATCCAAGTTGCTTTGTTTAATATACTACAGGAAGGTGATGTTCAAATTAGAGGTTTTGCATTAAGACTGCCATTAGATATCCAGTTTGTGTTTACAGCAAACCCAGAAGACTACACCAACAGAGGTAGTATTGTAACACCACTTAAAGATAGGATAGGCTCACAGATACTTACACATTACCCACAGACCCTTGAGGTTGCAAGAAGCATTACTGCTCAAGAAACAGCAAGTGCAGCAGCAGAGAAAGCCCATGTATATGTTCCAGATTTAGCAAAAGACCTACTGGAACAGATTAGTTTTCAGGCCAGAGAGAGTGAATTTATAGATTCCAAAAGTGGTGTTAGTGCTCGTTTGAGTATTACTGCATTTCAAAACTTACTAAGTACCGCAGAGCGCAGAGGTTTAAAAAACGGTAACCCGCAGACTGCTCTGCGTCTTAGTGACTTTTTAGGAGTCATACCCTCTATAACAGGAAAAGTAGAGTTGGTCTATGAAGGGGAGCAAGAGGGTGCAGACCAGGTTGCAATCCAATTAGTAGCTGAGGCGGTGAAAACTCAATTTTTGCGTTATTTTCCAAAAATAGAAAAGTTGCAAAAACAAGACGATAAAGATCCTTACCATGAGCTTGTAGATTGGTTTTTTCAACAATCCAGCTTTGAGCTTCTTGATACTTTGGATGATCAAGAGTATCAATTACAGTTAGATAGAATAGAACCTTTGGATGATCTAATACATACTTATGTTCCTCAAACCATCAATGACGATATACCATTTATGAAAGAGTTTATTTTGTGGGCTATGGTAGAGATGAAAAAGTTAAGTAAATACAATCTTACAGACGGAGTTAGGTTTAAAGATATGTACGGCGGGTATATAAGCGGATTGTAACCTTATTTAACGAAAAAACCTGGATAGGTAGCATCAAGATTTTTTACTATGATTTATCTATTTAAAATTTTTAGCTTGCTCTTTTGATGACCTCAAGTGCAGCTCGCTCTCCAGCAATTATTGCGGCGTTCAAAGAGCCGTTTAATTGGATATCTCCAGCTAGAAATATGCTTTCTGTGAGTCTTGTCTCAGAGGGGAGCATTTCATATTGTATGTTTTCTAAATTTGGCAAAGCCATGGGTATGTTATAATGTTTTATAAAGGTGCAAGATTCTATTTTACACAGCTCTTTTAATTCTTTTTCAACGGCAGTAATAAGCTGCTTATCTGTTAGGTTTTGATTCTCTATAACAGTAACACAAAGAAGTTCTTTTTTTGCAGTGGAGATTGTTTTAATACTTGAGTGATAAAAAATATTATTAATCAAAGCTCTGGGCTTTGCGATAAGTCCTATAAGTGGTTTTTTAATATTTCTTTTTGGCGTTTCAAAATAAAGGGTGTCACAAGATTTCCAGGGTATAGCTTGGTTTTTTAAATTAGAAATAAGTTCACTAGCCTGGGTTGTTATAATTGTAAAGTTGCTTTTAATAATGTCTCCGGATTCAAGTTTGATGCTATTGTTTTCAACACCTTTTACCTTGGTGTTGTAGATGTAGGTTGTGTTTTTTAATTTTTTTGCCAGTTGTTTTGGTATGGCTTCTATGCCATATTTTGGCAAAGTAGCCATGCCTTCTCCAAACATTTTATAGACAAATTCAAACATTCTACTTGATGTTTCTAATTTGTTTTCTAGAAAAATCCCGCTAAAAAAAGGGGTGAAAAAATCTGTAATAATGGCGTCAGAAAATCCAATATCTTCAAGATATAAGCGTGTTGATTGTTCTTTTTCCGCAAATATTTCTTGAATTGTTTTTTTCTTTAACCTTTGGTTTAGTGCCAGTATTTTAAACTTATCTTTCACTGTTCCAATTCCAGATAATAAAGTGGGTATTAGTAGCGATGGTTTTCTTGATGGATCACCAATTATTTTTTGTTTTCCATTTTTAAATATTGCAGCTCCAGGTAAAAATTCTTGCAGAGAAAGGGCATCAAAATCAAGGTATTTTTTTGCAGCCGGGTACGCTGTTAATAATACCTGGAATCCTCGATCTAAGCTGTATCCATCAATAATATCTGTTTTAACCCTTCCACCAAGTCTATCTGAGGCTTCTATGATGGTTGGTAAAAAGCCATGCTGCTCTAAAACTGTAGCAGCAATTAAGCCACTTATTCCTCCACCTATGATATGTATATCTGGCACACTTTGCCTCATAATTAGTTACTATTTGTTTTTGAAACCCTTGGCACAAAAATATTATTTTATTGAGTGTGAAAAGCAATGTTTAACGTTTTATAAGGTATATTAAATGAATAATACAAATACATTTGTTTTCAAAATTGTATCAACATGAATAAAATAGCGATTGTAAGATGCGAGCACTTCAATGCAGCACACCGATTACACAATAAAAATTGGAGTGATCAAAAAAATAAAGACGTTTTTGGAAAGTGTAACAATCCAAATTACCATGGTCATAATTATGATCTAGAAGTAAAGGTGATAGGAACTTGTGATCCAGAAACGGGATATGTCATCGACACAAAAATTTTGTCTGATTTGATAAAAAAATACGTATTAGATAGGTATGATCACAAAAATTTAAATCTAGACACCCAAGAGTTTAAAGATGTAAATCCTACAGCAGAGAATATAGCCATCTCAATTTATAATATACTCAAGCCCAAATTAGAAGCCTCTTTGGAGCTAAAAATAAAACTCTACGAAACGCCAAGAAACTTTGTTGAATATCCTTATTAAGAGCAAGTATATTTATTAAACTAGCGATAATGAATCTAGACATACCAAATAAAAAAAGGCAGCTTGCTAAGAATAAGCAAACTCCTAATTTGTATCATATTGCTATGGATGCCATAGATGGTACACCCATTGACTTCTCCTTATTTAAAGGAAAAAAAATACTCGTTGTCAATGTTGCGTCTAAGTGTGGGTTTACAAGACAGTACAAGGAATTACAAAAACTAAGCCAACAGTATATAGATTCATTAGTTGTAATTGGTGTGCCTTGTAACCAATTCGGAAAACAAGAACCTGGTAATGCCGATGAAATACAAAGTTTTTGTCAAACAAATTACGGGGTATCATTTTTAATTACACAAAAGGTTGATGTCAAGGGAGTTAATCAGCACCCATTGTACACATTTCTTACTTGTGAGTCCTTGAATGGTAAGAGAGATTCTAGCGTGAAGTGGAATTTTCAGAAGTACATAGTTAGTGAATCTGGATCTTTAATCAATCACTACTATTCCATTACAAGCCCCCTTAGTAATAAAATTACCAAGCATTTATAAGCTACTATTATAAAGTGTTTAAATACAAGGCTGCATTATCTTGATGCGTTTTTTGTTTTTCTGGAGGCATTTTATCATACATGCGCACGAGCATCCCAAGGCGCGGGTTTGACAAGAAAAAGGCCCTGTGGGTATGCATGAATCTCCAAAATAAACCGTCCCAGGTAGCCTGCCATTCTCCTTTTTTATAATTACTCATTTTGATGATATAATTACTACCGCTAATGTAAGGTTTTGTTGCCATGAGACCTCCATCTGCGTATTGGCTCATACCATACACATTGGTAACCATTACCCAATCATAGGAGTCAATAAATAATTCCATAAACCATCGATATACCTCATCTGGATCAAACTCACACAGCATCATGAAGTTTCCTAAAATCATTAAGCGTTCAATGTGATTGCAGTAGCCTGTTTCTAGTATTTTTTTTATGGTTTGGTCAACAGGAGGGATGCCTGTTGTCCCGTTATAGAAAGATGCTGGTATTTTTTTTGTAAAATTCCAATAATTGGTCGTTCGTTCTTGGCTTCCTCGAGATTCATAAATTCCTCGTATAAATTCTCTCCAACCAATAATTTGGCGAACAAATCCTTCTGTTGAGTTAATAGGCACCTCATTTTTTTTGGTAAAATCCAAACAGGCATCTATAATTTCTTTGGGTGTAATTAAACCCACATTGAGCATTGGTGTTAAAACGCTGTGATTCAAAATAGAGTTTTCTGCCACTATTGCATCTTCATAAACCCCAAATTCCATAAACCGTTGTTCAAAGAATTGGTGTAACCAAGATGCTGTATCCTCAAAACTAGTAGGGTATAGGCTGTATGAGCTCAGGTTTCCTAGATGATCAGCAAAGTGAGTGTTTACATACTGTGCTGCTTCTCGATTGTAAGAGTCAACATCTGGGAATGAAATGGTCGGTGGTGTTTTTTTTGCTGGATATTTTTTTCTGTTTTCTGTATCAAAGGTCCATTTGCCTCCCATAGGATTGCCCTGTTGATCTATTAATATGTTTCGCTTTTTTCGTTGCTCTTTATAAAAGGCTGTTTGATGGTATTTCTTTTTATTTTTCCCAAAAAAGGGAAGTAACTCTTCTTTTGTGTTTAAAAAAAGTGGGTTTTCTATTACTTTAAATGACATACCTAAAGCATTACAACCTTGCTGAATTCTTTTGTTAAGCCAGTTATCTGTAGGATCTATATAGTTGATGTGGCTAATGCCTTGTTTTTTTAATTCTGGAAGAAGCTCTCTTATGTCTGAAGTTTTTTGGATCGCCTCCACGTAGGTCAACGCTCTATTTTTTTTTTGAATGAGAAAATCTGCATACCGCTTCATGGTAGCTCTATGGAAGGCTATTTTTTGCTTATGGAAAGGATATTGTTTGAAGAATAAATATTCTTCTACCAGATATATGGGTGCATCAATATCAAAAAGAGGGGATGCTTTAAATAATTGGTGCGGAAATATAAGATGGATCTGTTTCATTTGTTCGAGCTGCATCGTTTACTGCAATATTTTACGTGTTCCCAATTTTTCTCCCATTTTTTTCGCCAAGTAAAGGGAAGTTTACATACAACGCATATTTTTTGAGGGAGATGTTGCTTTTTCATTGTTAGAATTTAGGCAATTCTTCAATTCTAGCATAGGGAAACTGCGCTATTTTTTTTAATTCGTAGTAGCTATTCAAGCCAGATATACCCATGCTATTGCTAGCCTCTAGGTCTATATCACCATCAACCATTGCGCTGTTGTCAATAATTAGTTTTTGAATTTCCCCTATGACCATTACCGTGCCATTGTGTTTGATTTCTAGTGTTTCAATAAACTGCATACCCACTTTAAAGGTGCTTTGCTTTACAAAAGGCGCAAGAATATCTTTGTGGTATTCTTGGGTGAGCCCACAGTGTTCAAATTCTGATACTTCTTCATTAAATTTGGCTGAGGTATAGTGTGCATTTTTGACAAAACCAGGGTGTATGTGATTTATAGTATATGATCCGTTTTCTTTTATGTTTCTTAGTGTATGGCCCACCTCTTGGGTCTGTGGTCTTGAGATAAAACCTAACAACGCTGGATTGCTACCCAGATGCACCACTGAGCTGAAAATGGCAAGATTTGATAGTCCAACACTATTAATGCTCCCAATAAGATTTGCGGGTTTTATTCCAGTAACTGCGTTAATTAACTTTAACCTACTGATGCGATCCAATTGCTCGATATCTTTTTTAGTGTAAATCATTATGTTTTTTATTAACGTGTGTATGTATAAGGTGTTTTTTTTCTTTTTGTACGGCGGGATGCTTTTTGTGCCCCCATATTTTATCTCTCGCTTTCGCCGCGCTTTGTTGCAAATCTACGATAGGAAATGGATATTGCTCTCCAATAAACACATTACAAAAGGTTTGGTCCATGGCAGACATTTTCCAGGGCTCATGTATAAAAGCCACAAGAACATTAGCAAGTTCTGGAACCCATTTTTTTATAAATTCTCCCTCTGGATCATGTTCTTGAGAGTTTTTGACAGGATTGTATAGCCTAACGGTGTTGATACCCGTAGTTCCTGCTTGCATCTGGAATTGTGGATAATGAATACCTGGCTCATAATCTAAAAAATGTCTTGCCAGGTGATAGGTGCCCTCCCTCCAGTCTTGATCTAGATTCATGGTTAGAAAAGAGACCACCATAGCTCGCATTCTAAAATTAATCCAACCCGTTTGTTCTACCGCTCTCATACAAGCATCTATTAAGGGGAAACCTGTAGTTCCAGTTTTCCAGGCCTTTAAGAAAGCTTCATTTTTTGTGTGTTGTAAAAGTTCGTAACCGCTATTGATACAATGTGTCTCATAGCTACAATCTACCTCAAATTTTTGTATGAAATGGCAATGCCAATGCAACCTGGTGAGCATTGCAGAAAACGCCTTGCTGTTTTTTGTGCCAGATGGGTGAGTCCCTATGTATTGAAATGCCTGTTTGACACTCATATTTCCCCAAGACAAATAGGGTGACAACCTACTACAACTTACTCTACTCTTTGCTGGTTTTGAGATATGTTTTTGATAATTGAATCCTCTTTTTTCGGTAAATGATTTGATATACCGCCAGGCATTACGCTCTCCTGCAGGTTGGTAATAGACAGCGTACTGGTTAAGTTTTAATTTCAGTTTTTCAGGCAGTAAAAAAGGGTGTACTAAGGGTTTTTGTGTGGAGGTAGAATACTTATTTTCTATAACGGGGCTATGCATTTTTGCGTGCCATTGTTTGTTCCAATCTATTCTGTTTTTTATGCCTCTTAAGATACCATCGCGTTGAAATTCTTTCCAATTAATGCTGCGTTTTTCTATAAAACTAGCCACTTGTTTATCACGGTCCCAGGTTTTTTTTGTCCCGCTTTCTCTGTAGCTAAAAATATGTTGAATGTCAAAGTTGCTACTCAGGTATTCAAATACATTGAGGGCGCCTGCGTAGAAAATATCAACAGATCTATTAAAAGGTGCTAAAGTTTTATTGATAGCTTTAATAGAGTGGTAGATGAATTGTAAGTGACGTTCACTTGTATCTGGGTAGGTGATCATACTAGGTTCAAAAAAATATACGATACGGTAGTCTATGCCTGCTTTTTCAGCATATGCTAACCCTTGGTGATCTTGTGTTCTAAGATCACGCTTAAGCCAGACTATATTTATTGGCTTTTTACTCAATAGATGATTTGTTTTTTACATTTTTTCCAGAATCCAAAAAATGAAGAAAAATAACCCTGAACATCAAACATCCAATCTCTAGGATCTTCGATTCCATTGTAATGCTTATTTAAAGGATGTTCTTTGTAAAAAATGTGTGACACACCATGCTCTTGTTGTAAATTAGAAAACTCACCTACATATATTTGGATATTAGGTATGTTTTGGTGCGCAAGATCTACCATAAAATCTATAGTTTTTTGTGAGACAGGGTAGGCATCAAAACAAGAGGGCTCTAGAAGTAAAATTCTATTGGCGTTGATATCTTGTTTCCATAGGGGGTCAAGATTATACATGTTATAAATACAGCTGGGCAATGCGTTATCAATAGTGATCTTTCGCTTTTTTGGTAGGGGTGTTTTTAATATAAATGGGCTAGTTTGATTTAAAACTTCTGGAATAGCTATGTTTGTAAAAGCTTCATAGGGGATGTCTAGAAAAGTACCTCTTTGCTGGGTAAAACAGTAGGTATTGATATTTTCTTGGTTAGCCACATATTTTTTATTTGCATTTGCCCCAGCAACCCATTGCCAACTTAGGGCATTACTAGCCCAATCTGCATCGAGTAGGTGGTAATACATCCATTTTGCTGGTGTTTTCCAATGGCTCTGGGCCATATTACAAGCAATGGCAGCTATATACATTCTTACATGGTTGTGCAGGTATCCTGTCTTGTAAAACTCCTCTATGGCAGTATCTATAGCAACAATACCCGTGTTAGCCTCTAGAATTGCATTTGGAATATCAGTATTTGAAACAGGTGTTTGCGTGTGCTTTATATCTTGATTGATGTTTTCTGCTTTTGCAATCCATACTTGTTGCCAATAATCTCGCCAAGCTAATTCTTGGATGAATTTTTCAGCCTCTCTAGGTTTAAAACCATTATCAAGTATTTTTTTAAAAATAAGTTTTGTGGAAATAACACCTCTAGAAATATAGGGAGATAAATACGATACAGCTCCATTAATATAGTTTCTAGAGTGTTTGTATTTTAGAGGATCTACAGTATCAATACGTTTGAGAATTTCTTTGTAAGAGGTTGGAAACCCAGTTTGTTGATTTTCAGAAAATATCATTTAGCGTTTGCTGATCTTATTTCCGGTTATGGCCTTTTGTCTAGAGCATTTAAAGCG
>Ga0206123_10001962_pt1 | contig 18521 bp, 8 predicted proteins | sample Helgoland_Spring_2_FD_160086 | JGI IMG/M metagenome (GOLD analysis project Ga0206123, IMG submission 160086) | Pelagic subsurface seawater microbial communities from Kabeltonne, Helgoland, North Sea - Helgoland_Spring_Bloom_20160316_1 | ecosystem: Environmental > Aquatic > Marine > Epipelagic ...
TGGAAGCTGAACAACATCCGTTCCTGGCGCATTACCTTAAGCACCCCTACTATGGTTCCCCGTCGAATCACAAAAAGTTACTTCGACTGAAGGCGTCCTACTTCGGACTCATGTCGGAGGTCGATGCTAATCTTGGTCGTTTGTTTAATCACTTAAAGACAAACGGACTCTGGGAAAACATACTGATCGTGTTTACTTCTGATCACGGCGAACAAATGGGGGACCATTGGTTGCTGGCGAAACTTGGCTATTTCGATCAATCTTTTCATATTCCACTTATCATCCGCGATCCAGATGTCAGTGCTGATGGTACCCGCGGACAAAAGCTTGACAGGTTTACCGAAAATATCGATATCATGCCGACGATGCTTGATTGGCTGGACCTGGAGATCCCGGTCCAGTGCGACGGCATGTCGCTGGTGCCTTCCATAAAGCGTGGAAGCTTCCCACAAAACTGGAGACGAGAAGTACACTGGGAGTATGATTTTCGCGATATACCCCGGGGTGAACCGCTTGAGGAGGCACTTCAGCTAACTCAGCACCAGTGTACGCTCAACGTGATCAGGGATGAGAATTACAAATATGTTCACTTTGTTGGATTGCCACCGTTATTTTTTGATTTGACTGAGGATCCGGAGGAACTGAACAATCTTGCAGATCACCCTGACTATCTCGGTAAGGTTCTGGAATATGCCCAGAAGATGCTCAGTTGGCGAATGAACCACGATGAACAGACACTGACGCATCTTGCTTTAACAGAAAACGGCGTGATTTCACGACCAAGTCAACGTACCCGTTGAATCTCAATCGGTTAATCGGTTTCCGATTTTCCGGGGACAGAACTGTTTCGGCACCACTGAGACTGGCTTTTTGACATTAGCTTTCTAATAGAGCCACTATAGAGATCACAAGCTGGATTATGAATCAACCAGCGCTTTGATTGCCTCGTATAATTCACCCGCCCGGTAAGGTTTTCTGAGCAGCGGACCATTCAATGGCGCCACCTGGGGTGAGCCTGAATCTGGATCAAAACCGGACACATACAGAATCTTTATGTCAGGAAACTCAGCGCGAATAATAGCACCGGCAGATCTACCGTCCATAACCGGCATCACCAAATCCATGACTACCAGGCTAATATCCGAATCCACCTGCCTCAACATCTCCAGTGCCAGTGCTCCATTGGCAGCACTCACAGTATTGTAGCCAGCAGCATCGAGTGTTCGAAGGGTAAGTTCGAGTACTTCAGGATCATCATCGACGACCAGGATTTTATCCCGATGCTTTTTCATTCCAACCTCGATATTTTCAACGATAGAACTATCTGTTATCGCCTCATCGGTCAGCGGCAAATAGATCCGGAATGTGCTTCCTTTGCCTGGTTTCGAATCGGCCAGAATTAACCCATCGTGTTGCTGCACGATACCGTAACAATTGGTCAGGCCAAGTCCCGTGCCTGAACCAGCCGCTTTAGTTGAGTAGAAGGGATCAAATATTCTCGCCAGCGTTTCCGGTTCCATGCCGCAGCCATCGTCCTTGATACGTATACAAACATAGGCATCCTCAGTGAGTTCGGGATAACGTTGTCGGAAAAGTACATCTGCATTTATTCGATTCAAAGACAACCTGATCGAGCCATTTCCTTCAATGGAATCCCGCGCATTAAAACAAAGATTCAAAATAACCTGCTCAATTTCACTGGCATTGCCCCGAATCTTAAATTCAGTACCGGTAGGCTGGTAGTGGATTTCTATTGTACTGCCGAGGGTACGCAACAGTAGCTCAACAAACTGGCCCATCAATGGCTCAAGATCAATTATTTCCATGCCCTGGGGCTGTTGGCGATTCAATGAAGCAAGCCTCTGGGAAAGCTCCATAGCACGATTGATACTGCTTTTCACCCGCATCAGATCTTCAATAACAGGCGAGTCAGAGGGTAGATCCTCGAGCACAAATTCAATGTTGGCTAACATAACCTGCAGCAAATTATTAAAGTCATGTGAGATACCACCTGCCATTTGCCCGACAGCTTGCATCTTTTGTGCCTGGGATACCTGAATTTCCAGTCTCATTAATTCGGTAATATCGCGCCCGATTGCGGTGACTGTCTCCAAATGACCGTTCTCATCAACAACGCCGGAATAAGACCAGGCAAACCAGCGCCAATCGCCGTCAATCTTCACTCTCATACGGTCATATTGGGATACATAGGGCGGTGTGCGAAGTCGGGTTTGTGACTCATTAAATGTGTGTTGATCTTCTTCATGAATCTCGGGTCGGAATTGCGTACCTAATAATTCCTGCAGGGATTTACCATGCAATTCACAGTAGTTCGGACTAGCATAGATAATTTCCAGATTGGCTGAATAATGTACGATCAGGTCAGACTGGTTTTCAATTAGTTGTCGATAACGCGTTTCACTCTCCTGAAGAAAATTCTGCCGCACGAGGAGCGTTCTGATTGCCCAGGCGAGTAACAGGGTCAAAATACCGCCAACCAAACTCAGTACTTCATCAAGGATCGAGTTTAAACTCGCAACATAATCAGTTGTTGGTGCAAGACGTAACTGCCAGGGTTTATCCAGAATCTGGACCGCCTGATTCACTTCAAAGTCCCATGCCCCCATTTGCGGTCGATTAACCCGACTGTAGATCACCTGACCACTTTCCTCTATCAACTGGTATCGATACTGGGAATCAATGTTTTCCAGGTGCATACAGTCTTGTATCAGTGCATTAATCCGGAATACTGAATTAACATATCCAAGCGGTTCCCCGTCCACGGTAAACAGTTGTTTGTAGGCAGTAAATCCCCTGCCTGATTGCAGGAGCGTCACCGTATTTGTTCGAACAGTTTTGCCACTGGCTTTCGCTGCCGCCAGGGTTTTTGGAACTTCAGGGTCAGGGTGATTAAAAAGATTTTTTCCTAGCGCCGGTTCATTACCCGAGACAGGAGACACAACTCGAATAATCCCTTCATTATCAACATAATTAACAGCCTGAACCCCGGAGAAAATGTCCAGTAACGGTCGACTGACAGCAGACCAGTTGGCAATAATATCGCGCTGGTCTTGCCACTCCTGATTAGAGAGAGCATCGATAAGCGCCATCCGGGTTTGGACGCAAGATTCGAGGTGCTTGTAAACACGTTCAGAGGTTGAGACCGTTTCGCGATGAACACTCCCGGACTCGCTCTGGTCCAGTACAACCCAGATCGCAAGCACCAGCGCCCACCCTGACAACAGGAAGATCAGCGGAATCCAGGTAGTTCTCATAGCTTTCCTCGATCAGTACCCAGAAAGTATAGCAAACTCACTTTAAACCACGGGGGCGTATGCACAATAATATTCACAGGATCAGATGGTTTTTTTCAACGTTCCTATCAGCAACAGTATTGCAAGACCTACCAGCCAGGGTACCGAGAACCCCAACACCCAATTCCATCCATATTGGGTCAAGAGATAACCGGAACCCAATGCAGCCATCGCCTGAAACGAGAAAATCAGAAAATCATTAAAAGCCTGAACCTTAAAACGTTCTGCCGACGAATAAGCTTTGGTTAGTAAGGTTGTGCCACCCAGGAAAAGAAAGTTCCATCCAACCCCAAGCAACACCAGGGCAACCCAATAATGCATGAGATGACGATCGATATAACCGATCACCAGACATGCTGCCATTAAAATCAGTCCCAATGTGACAATATTCCTTGGGCCAAATTTGTCGATCAAAAATCCGCTGAATAACGAAGGCAGAAACATTGCCATAATATGACTCTGAATAACCCAGGTTGTATCTTCCAGGCTAAAGTTGTCAATCGTATGCATGCTAACCGGCGTTGCTGTCATCACCAGGCTCATCACCCCGTAACCAACCACTGCCGCACCGACAGCCACCAGAAACACGGACTGGAGCACAATTTTTATCAGATGTCGGGGTATATCATCAACAGCATGAGACTCCAGCGGTTTGTTCTCATAGAAGCCCAGGGTCACCAGCGCAACCACCATCATGGCACTCAGGCCAAGGAAGGAACCACTAAACTCACCCCATGGCCCCTTATCGTGTAACCCCTGTGCGACTGCGGGTCCCATCCAGGCCGCAACTACCCCTGCCAACATGAGAATTGACAGTGACTTACCGACCTTGTCGGGATGAGCAACTTCAGCCACGGCAAATCGGTACTGCTGGACAAAAGCATTGTTGCCACCGATTATCATGGTTGCGCAGCAGAACAACCAAAAATTTGCAATTGATATTGAATAGGCCGCTAACACGCCAGCTAATGAAGCACACAAAGCCGAGAGCATAAATCCGTTCTTTCTTCCGATCCGCCCCATAATCAACGCAGCCGGAATTGTGGTAACTGCTGTGCCAATAATCATAAATGCCACAGGTAAAGTCGCAAGGTCGGTACTTGGCGCTAACCTGGTTCCAATAATTCCACCCAGCAGCACTATTATGGGTGCCGCGGTTTGAGCGAACGCCTGGGCAATACTTAAAACAGGTAAGGTTCGAGCCATCACAAATCCAATTGCTTATTTCAAAAGCTACCGACTATATCATGACAACCCGTGTAATTATCAGTGAGGTCCACTCCTTTTATTGCATCAAAGTCGTCCAGCATTCAAACTACTGAAGCCGGAATCGACCTCCCCGCAACCGATCCAACAATAGAAAGAAACTAATTCATAGAATCAAGTACATTAAATCTACTTCATTGAATCTACTACATTGAATCTCCTACATTGAATCTACTAAAGAGTACCGAGGTAACCCACCCATAATGTTTCAGCTATTTCAGTCAAACCAGATGAGTGAACTGGTTAATGCATTTATGCATCGACGGGAGAGCATGTCGATGAATCCGTTTAGCCCGGAAATTGTATTGGTACAAAACCACGGGTTAGGACAATGGCTAAAACTGGAAGTTGCGCAAAGGTGTGGTATCGCTGCAAATATGGCTGCGGATTTACCCGGCTCATTTATCAGTGAACTGTATCATCAGCTACTAAATTCTCCGGTTGAAAAAGAATCAGGTTATTCAAGGGAGATTCTCACCTGGCACATCATGAGTATCTTGTATTCAGAATCGAACAGCGAAGATCAGGATGAAATCTTTCTGCCCTTGACCAGATACCTGCGGGGTGAAGGGGATGCCGCACTCAGGCTATTTCAATTAAGCCATCAACTCGCTGGTCTGTATGAACAGTATTTGATCTACAGGCCAGAATGGATTTACGCATGGGATCTTGACTCCCCAGGTCCAAAAATCTGTCAGTCCCAACCCTGGCAAGGTCAGCTATGGCAACGAATTAGCAAAAGGGTAAACGAGCGTCATCGAGCAAAACTGCATATTGAATTGTTAGCTGCACTATCTTCACTGACACCGCTTCAATCAGACAGTTTACCCAAACGTATCTCGTTGTTTGGATTCTCCAGTCTTCCGCCCATGCATCTGGATACATTCCGCGTGTTGGCACAAAAAATCCAGGTAGACATCTACTTTCTTAATCCCTGCCAACATTACTGGGGGGATATTGTCTCGACTAAAGACGTTGCACGAAAATCGATCAGGGAGCTTATCGCTGCCACAAGAGAAGAAAAATTATCACAGGGTCATGGAACGCCGCAGGGCACGGCTACAATTGAGACACTCATAGATGAAGACTACCTGGAGATCGGCAACCCGTTATTGTCATCTATGGGCAAACAGGGGCGTGAGTTTTTTGAACTGTTATTGACCGAAGAAAGCCTGACCGATGAAACTTATTTTCAGCGAACAGAACGAAACAACTGGTTAGCGCAATTGAAAAATGATGTGCTGGATCTGGAGATGGGCACTCCGCCAGACCTGGATAATGACACCAACCCGGGGCAACCACCACTGCCTGCCATCGATCGTTCTATCAGTATTCATGCTTGTCACAGTAAAGCCCGGGAGGTGGAAGTACTTCTTGATCAGATTCACGGTTTTTTCGAGGGCAATCCCGATCTAAAACCAAACGACATTATTGTCATGATGCCAGATGTCACAGAATATATTTCCCACATACAGAACATATTCACCGACAAGTTCTACTATACGCTTGCGGATCAGCCCTCGGCAGAATATGCCAGTATCATCAATCTGCAAATTAGTCTGTTAAGCCTCCCCTATTCCCGGCTAACAAGTGTAGAGGTTATCGATCTGCTGTCACACCCGGCTATTACCCGGAAATTTGATCTGAGCCCTGAAGATCACGCTAAAATTAGACGATGGATCACCGACGCTGCGATTAGATGGGAAATGGACGGTGAGAGTAAAAACAAAAACTGGGGCGTACCAGCCAATAATGCCAACACCTGGAAATCAGGATTGTCGCGATTACTGCAGGGTATCGCAATGGAAAGCGAAAGCGGTCTTTGGCAAGGTAATCTATCGGTTGATGTTGATCCGGACGAGTTCAGGTGCCTCGGGATCCTCGCTCGATTTATTGCCCTGATTGAACAGTACCGCAAACACTTTTCGAAATCATGGCACGCCCATGAGTGGGTAGAATTAATCAACAAGATGAACGAGTCATTCTTTGACCCGTCCGAACCTGATCTGTTTGCAGTCGACAGTATCACGGTCGCAGCGCAGACGTTGGCCGCTCACACCCTCGCCGCAAATTATGAACAGCCACTTTCGCCGCGCCTGCTAATACACTGGCTTAAAAACCAGCTCGAACAGGCGCCCGGTAATCACAGTTTTATGCGAGGTGGAATAACTTTCGCCACGATGGTACCTATGCGCAGCATTCCATTTAAAGTGGTCTGCCTGCTAGGAATGAACGACCAGAGCTACCCACGAGAAGACCAATCCTATGGCTTCGATCTGATGACACTCGATGGTCTAAAAAGAGGAGACAGGTCACGTAGAAATGATGACAGATACCTGTTTCTGGAAGCCATACTTTCCGCGCAAGACCAATTACATATCAGTTACGAAGGTAGAGGGATTAAGGATAACAAGGAAAAAGCCCCCTCTGTCCTGGTGGGTGAATTGCTCGACTACCTGCAACAGGTTACTGACCATAACTTTGTAATTGAGCATCCATTGCAGCCTTATAGTGCAAAATACTATTCCGAAGATTACCCCGAACTTCAAAGCTACAACCGACACTGGTTTCTGGCACTAAAAAACGATTCTCCTGGCCTGTCATTTACCCATCAACCGCTTGATGTAGCCGAAGAGTCTGTGCCCACCGATATCAGTCAGCTTTATAACTTGCTGGCAAACCCCGCCCAGTATTATTTTCAACAACGGCTGGGGGTACGCTTCATCAACGAAGAAGATCCTCTGCTTGAAACCGAATCATTTGTACAGGGAAACCTTGCCCGGTATCAATTAGCTGAACAGGCACTAAAACAGTTGATCCACGGAGAATCACTTCAAAACTGGCAACAGGAGATGGTTGCGTCAGGACAGGTAATGAGTGGACCCGTGGGGCAACTTCAAATTAACTCGGCGATCAAGAAGGCAGAGGTGATCTTCCACAACCTTAAGCTGGAAGGGGAAGCAATTGAGTACGCTGGAACAATAAGCTTTGGAGATTTCGAACTCAGCGGTCTGGTCTCAAATGGTTACCAGCAAGAAATCTGGAATTTTAGAACCGGACAACTCAAAAAGCGCCAGCTAATCAAGGCATGGATTGAACAGCTATTCGCCAGCGCCCTGGGTAATCAGATACCTACTCGACTGATCGCAACAAAACCTCAAGGCCAGGAAATCAAGGTTGATAATTCGATCATCTCTTCTATTGACCCATCCCTTGCCCATGGCTATCTGGCAGACATTGTCAAATTGCACCAGCTTGGGTTAAGCAAGCCATTACCCTTTTTGCCTGAATTGAGTGCACAGTGGTTTGAGTCAACAAAAAAACAAGAAACAAGGCTGGCAAGCGTGAAGAAAATTGCCAACTCATGGAATCAGGGCTTGCCCGGTGCCGAAAGCCAGGATCCCTACTACCGGCGCTTATTCGACTTTCCCGATGATCTGGATGAAGAATTCGAAACTCTGGCAAGCGCTATCTATACCCCTTTGATGGATAGTTGGTCAAAAATCTGATGAAAGAACTGGATGCAATTACATTCCCACTCAGTGGTCACAAGGTCATTGAGGCCAGCGCTGGAACCGGCAAGACCTATACTATTACGAATCTGTATCTACGCTTACTGCTGGGCCACAATAAAAAAAGTCCGCAGCCACTCAGGGTCAACGAAATACTGGTACTAACCTTCACTAATGCAGCCACCAATGAACTCAGGCACCGAATAAGACAACGTATCTTGCTTGCCAGGGCCTGCTTTAAAAATCCCGACACTGAATTCGACGATCCATTTCTAATGTCATTGCGAGAACATAGCGTCAATCTAACAATTGATGCAAAGATTTTGACCGCTGCGATTCAACTCATGGACGAGGCCGCAATCTACACCATCCACGGATTTTGTGCCCGGGTACTGAACGAACAACCATTTGAGACGGGCACGCTATTCGACCAACCCTCGGACGCAGATTCTAATCAGTTGCTGCGCCTCGCCAGCGAAGACTTCTTCAGAACCTTTATCCAGACCCTCCATGGTGCCGAGATTGAGATTGCAATCGAACTCTGGCCTAACCCCGAAACATTAGCAAATAGCCTAAAACCACTACTGGGTAAAACTGACATTACGCTAGTTCCGGATTGCATTGAGATTCAAGATCAATTACATCTTCTGGAACAGGAGATTGATCAGATCAAAGCGACATGGATCGACGCAGATATCCAGGCGCTTCTGGAATCCTGCGGTATAAACCGAACCCGAAAAACCTATACCCGCCTTGGTGCCATGACAGAATTTTGCCATGGAAACACATATCTGACTGATCTCTGGGAACATTTCACGGTTGACACGATTACCCGGAATTTGACCAAAGCCGGGACTTTGCCAGCACACGATATCTTTCAGAATATTTCAAATATTACAGACTCGGAGCATCTGTTTCAGCAGTTGAAAATTAATCTTTGGCACCAGTCGACCCAATGGATCGAACAACGAATCCATCAGTTCAAAGAGAATCTCGGCAGCTTTACACCGGACGACTTGCTCGCTCAGGTAGATACCGCGATCACACAATCGGATGCCCAAACGGGCCTTGCGCAGATTCTTGCAAAAAGATGGCCGGTGGCGATGATCGATGAATTTCAGGATACCGATAGCGCCCAATATCGAATCTTCAAAAACATCTATAACAACCCGGCGACTTCCAGCCTGTTCATGATTGGCGATCCCAAGCAGGCGATTTATCAATTTCGCGGTGCTGACATTTACACCTATATCAATGCAAAGCGACAGGTTGATGCCAAACTTGATTTATTTTCCCTGGGTACTAATTGGCGCTCCTCGCCACGGTTAGTGCGTGCAATTAACTACCTCTTCGACAAACCAGACATTTTCTCCAATGATCGCGACATCCCCTTTGTGCCTGTCACCTGGCCAGCCTCCAGAGCAGATGAGAAACTGTCCTTGAATGGTCAAACTGTCACACCAATCGAGATATTCACCTTATCCAAAACCGGAAAATCGATAAACAAGAATGATGTGCTTCGCCTGGCAATGGACTATACGGCACAGGAAATCTCAAGACTTCGAGGTAGCGACCCTGGCACAGGCGCCTCCGGTAAAAGCAATTTGGATATCGCCATTCTGGTACGGGATAGATTTGAGATGAGAGCCGCGAAATCGGCTTTGGAAACAGTGGGCATACGTAGTGTATTTGTTACCCAGGATAGCGTCCTGGATTCTTCGGTAGCTGAAGATTTGTATCTTGTCCTGACTGCAGTCGCGGAACCAAACAATGCAGGCGCTATCAGATCTGCTATCGCGACCAAACTCTGCCAATCCAGCGCAAATGAGATCGATCGTATCAACCACAATCTATCCGCCTATCAGGATTGCCTGGCGGAGTTTCATCGATATCATATTACATGGTCTAAATTTGGAATCGCCTTGATGATTGGACAATTTATCGAGCACAGGAAATTGGCTCAAAAGTGGCTTTGCCAAATGGAAGGTGACCGGACGCTGACGAATCTTCGGCATCTCGCAGAATTATTGCAAAACCAGTCCAATCTTATACCAGGAATACAATCACTGGTTCAGTGGTTTGGGGATGAACAACAGAATAAGGATGCAGCCCAACAGGAAGATCGTCAGCTACGCCTTGATAGTGACAGTGATCTGGTAAAGCTCGTTACCATGCATGCTTCCAAAGGGCTGGAATACGATATCGTCTTTATACCGGTCGCAACCATCTCCGCCAGGGAAATAGCTAAAGATATGCCAGCCCTGTCACACGCAGATGCTGACGGCTCGGGGAGCTTTCGAACTACCGCTGATGTCGGAAATAATCCCCATAAAAGATTATTGTCCCAGGCAGAAACCCAGGCCGAGAACATGCGTTTGCTCTATGTTGCGATTACCAGGGCAAAATCAAGGTGCTACATCGGTATCTCACCTGTCAAGGGTGCAGGACAATCCTCGATAGCAACATTGCTTGGGCTGTCATCAACACTTGAAACAGAGACACCTTATACGCCTCTTGAATCACTTCCCGCTGACCTTTTCACAATTGTTGATATCGACAAACTACTTCCCGCATCTGACAAGATTCATACCGGGAAACCAGAGACCCATCAATCACGCAATGGCAACCTGCTGGAGCCACCGGCCATACCGGTCATCACAGATCCGTGGCGAACTCATAGTTATACCGGTATTTCCCGGATGTTAACCAGCCGCAATTTTATTTCCGATGAACAAAATCAGGCAACTCTGCCCGGCTACCTGGATGATGATAAACCGGCAAAGGTAATCCTGCTTGATACTAGTCAGGATTTGGAAGTGTTCGATCAATACCACTTTCCAAAAGGGCCGAGGATTGGTGTTGCCTTACATGACTTGCTGGAGAAAATGGATTTTACCGGGCCTGAGACTAACCGGCGATCATCAATTTCAAGATTTATCCAACGAGTAGGCACCACCGCAAATAGTGACGCCTGGACTGATGCTGTTGAAATATGGACAAGCAACATCTTAGCTACTCCTATTTCGACTACTGGAGACAGCACCGGGTCATTTACACTTAACCAAATTACTTCCGCTGCGAGACTCAATGAACTCGAATTTTTCTTTCCCCTTGATAGCAAACGGGACCCAATTGGCCTCCTTAAAAAAAATGGGTACCTCGAACAAGGGCTTTCACTCACCAGAGTACAGCTTGCAGGGGTCATGAACGGATTTGTAGACCTCATTCTGGAATACGAGGATAAATATTATATCATCGACTACAAATCGAATTTTCTCGGGCTCGATCAATCATTCTACAGTATCGATAACATCGCAACTCATATGAGTTCACATCATTATCATCTCCAGTATCTTATTTATTGTGTAGCCGTGAACCGGTACCTTCAAACACGTATCGCCAATTATGATTATGATCAACATTTTGGTGGTGTACATTATTTGTTTCTACGGGGGATGCAAAAAGACATACCTGATAGCGGCATATTCAGCCATCGCCCGGAGAAACAATTAATTTTGGATCTTGATCGTAACCTGTTAAACAGGGGGCAAATTGATGTTTGATCCAGCGTTTCCAGATGACAATAACCTGATAAGACTGCAACAGGGGACCATAACCGAATCTGATTTCTATTTTGCTCGCTATCTTGCTGTTCAATCAAAAATCACAAGTCCAAAATTAGTCGGTTTGTTTGCAGATCTGAGTCACGCACTAACACAGCAACACAGCTGTTTGGATCTTGGAAATTACCCTGACAACGAAAATCTGGTAAAACTGTTGGCAGCAACAAATTGCGTCAGTGCCCTGACCATCGGAAACACAACATCAGACAACTCACCAACGCCGCTCGTGCTGGAAGGTAAGTTACTATTTTTACACAAATACTTTCAATACGAATGCAGGATCGCCGGTAGATTACTTGCTCAAAATCGACCCCGTAGTAATGTCGACCTTGATCAACTGTCAAGGCTAATACATCAACACTCTCAACTACAAAAGCCGAAAAGTTCCGAACCCACAGATTCTCTTGATATTGATTGGCAGGTAGTTGCTACATTCCAGGCATTGACCAATAATTTGACAATTATCACCGGGGGTCCAGGTACAGGCAAGACCACCACCGTCTATAAAATATTAAAAATATGGGCCGCACTTGAATCCTCAATCAGAGGACACGAGGTGACCTCCGGCGAGATCAAGTTAGCTGCACCTACGGGCAAAGCCGCGATGCGGCTCTCTGAGTCATTGCTGCTGTCTGAAAAACTTAATCTATCTAATGACGATATGGCAATGGGGAGACCGGATCTTCCTATTAGCCAGGTTGTCACCATCCATCGCCTGCTCGGATATAGACCGCAGAATAATAGCTACCGCCATAACGCGTCTAATCCATTGCGGGCAAAGCTACTGGTTATTGATGAAGTATCGATGCTGGACCTCGCCATGCTCGACCGCTTACTTGCTGCAACTCCAGCCGATTGCCAATTGATTCTGATTGGAGACCCAAATCAGTTACCTTCTGTAGATGCGGGAAATGTGTTGATGGATATTTGCAAACTCCCGGCTCCGTATACAGAAACATTTGCAGCCGATCTAAAAAAATACCTGGCAGTTTCTGTGCCTTACAACAATTCTGACCATGGATTGAGTAATTCAATCTGTACACTCACCAAAAGTCACCGTTTCTCTACGATTAAAGGGGTCGGCAGAGCTGCGGCTTCAATTCTGGCGGGTAAGCCGATAGAACAGGACTCCGACATTCACCTCCATGAACTTGCCGGTCCCCTTGTCGCATATTCCCTTTTATTTGACAGTCTCTCAGACTATCTGGATGCTGTTAACACGCCTGAAACCTCTCCTGAAGAATTGATCACATTGTTTGAAGCTTCCCGCATACTTTGTCCTGTACGGGATAGTTCGATGGGGGTCGAAGCGATCAACCGGGCAATTGAGCTAAGACTGGATAAAGCTGATAGTCGATTAGGCGGTCGGTCATTGGAGCCAACAACTTCTGCCCTGACCGACGCCAACAATTATGGGCATGATAATTACTACCACGGCCGCCCACTGATGATTCTCCAAAACGATTACAATCTCTCCCTGTTTAACGGTGACATCGGTATTTGCGTCAATGAGACTGAATCAAATAACGAGGGAGTGGCATTCCGTAACAACACCGGAGATATTGAAATCATCCCAATTGCCAGATTACCAAAACATGAAACCTGTTTCGCAATGACCATTCACAAGGCACAGGGTTCGGAATTTGACCACGTTTCACTTGTACTTGGCGCCGACTTGTCCCAGGCACAGGAAGGTTTGATTACCAGGGAATTACTTTACACTGCCGTCACCCGAAGTCGTAAATCCGTTACAATCTACAGTCAGGCGAAAACACTGCAAAATGCATTACACCGTCGAATTAAACGGGCCAGCGGGCTTGGCGACAGACTACTCCTCACCGAAAAAAGGTAACGGCAAATAGATGAAATACATTGATTCCTATTACAGCCGGACAATGGAAAATTCTGTACTCGCCCCAAAACTCAAAGAAAAAATATCAATAGATGTCTGCGTCATAGGTGGCGGACTCGCGGGAGTCTCTACTGCGCTGGGACTTGTGGAGAGAGGCTCCAGTGTCGCAGTTGTTGAAGCAAACCAAATCGGTTGGGGTGCTTCAGGCAGAAATGGTGGATTTGTCGCTAGCGGATTTTCCCAGAACCCGATAGTCCTGATTGATAAACTGGGTATAGATCACGCAAAAAGGCTATACAAGCTGACGCAACAGGCCTACGAACTGATTCAACTTCGGATAAAAGACGTGGGTGAAGAGATCGAATCACCGGTTCATGGCACTGTCAATGCCTCATGGTTCAATGATCCCAAAGGTATACACCAATATGTAGATACCATGAATTCCGTTTTTGATGAAAATTTTGAGGTCTGGTCAAAAGAGAAAATTAATGAGGCCTATCTTACAAACAAATACTTTGGCGGCTACCTGGTGCCCCAGACCTCCCACTTTCAATCACTAAACTATGCACTTCACACAGCTGCACTAGCTAAAAAATCAGGTGCAAAAATCTTCGAACAGAGTCCTGCATTGAAGATTACCAGACACAACGAAGACGCTGGTCGATGGCGGGTTATTACACAAGAGGGAGAAGTCGTTGCCAATCATATCGTATATGCGTGCAGTGGCTATATTGGTTCTCTACATGGGAAGCTTGCTCGCGCAACACTACCTGTTGCAACCTATGTCCTGCTGACTGAATCCCTGGGGGATCGACTGAATACAGCTATCAGGTCACCTTATGCTGTGTCAGACAATCGCTTTTCATCAAACTACTACAGAATAGTCCAGCAGGACAAATTGTTATGGGGAGGCAGGGTTTCCATGTTTCACCCTTCGCAGGAAAGGCTAAAGTCCATCATGCTTAACGACCTGCTATCGGTTTACCCACAACTGAAAGGGATCAAGGCAGAAGTTGCCTGGGGCGGACATATGGGGTATGCCCGACATAAAATGCCCCAGATAGGCCAGCTCGAACCTGGGCAATGGTACTGCCAGGGATTCGGGGGCCACGGTATGGCGACAACAACAATGGGTGGTGAACTGATTGCAAGTGCAATTGCGGCTGACGAAAAAAACTGGCTTGAGTTCTCCCCATTCGGACTTGATTACGTCGGCAAACCATTTGGGCCTGTTATTGCACAACTCGCTTACTGGTCATATCAGATTCAGGATGCGATCAAAGTCAGACTTCACAACTGAGAAATTTTCTTTTCCGAACCCATGTTAAGCATTATTAACCTGTGAGTTAGCATACCCCGGTCCAATTCCAATTTTTCGCCCCAGGAAATGAATTACAAAAAATAGGACCACCATCGAACCGACAATCAAATACGGGGAATCGTAAAACCCCGCACAGAGAAAAGTCAGAAAAGCGACGGTTCCCGTCATCATCGCATAATAGAACTGGGTCGATACGTGATCGATATGAGCACAATCTGCACCGATGGATGCCAGTACCGTTGTATCTGATATCGGTGAAGTATGATCACCAAATAATCCGCCACTTAGTACTGCCCCGATCGTCAAATACAAGGGTGCGTCCACTGCGACCGCGACCGGTATTGCAAGTGTCATCAGAATGGCAAATGTGCCCCAGGAGGATCCTGTGGCAATTGAAATGATTGCGCCCAGGACAAACACTATTGCAGGAAGCAAAGCGGGGTTCACATTCCCTCCAACCAGGGTAGAAAGCGTTTGCGCAGTACCCAAATCCTTGATGACTGAACTTAAGGACCAGGCCAGAATCAGAATCATCACAACAAACACCATCGTCTCTGCGCCTTTAATAAACGTGTTGAGTGAATCATTCAGCGGTACCTTTTGATGTTTGAACATCAAAAAAGCACAGGCAATCGAAGCGGATGCGTATGCGATTGTCATGGTTGATCGCACGTGGATGCTGGTAAGTTCATCAATACTTGCAAACCAGGCTAGCAGACCACCGATCAACCCTAACAAAATAGCCAGTGGGACGACAAACAACGATAGCCTGGTTGGTGGCTTCGATGAAGCTGACTCCGGTACGCTGGTGTCAGGTTCCGTATTCCCTGCCTCCCTTTCCAGATGCCGTTGTTGGGCGTGTGCCATAGGGCCAAAATCCCTGCCGCTAATCACAAAAAATACAACCGCTGCTAAAGTGAGAATGGCGTAAAACTGAAATGGCACAACCTTTATGAGTACCGAAAGCGCAGTTTCAGTTAAACCTGCATCGACATAGGCTTGCTCTATCAAGCCCATAATGTAAGCACCCCAACCGATAAATGGAACCAGAATACAAATAGGGGATGCGGTTGAATCAAGGATATAGGCCAGTTTTTCTCGACAAATCTTCAGTTCACGAAAAATGGGTCGAAACAGCGGACCAATGATGAGTGCATTACCTGAATCGGTAAAAAAGATGGCCATACCCGATAGCCAGGCAGCAAATTGAGCTTTCCTGGCTGATGAAATAAAACGGGTCATCCCCGTGGCGAAGGCCTGGGCACCACCTGAAACTTCAAGCAGTCGAATAAATCCGCCAATTGCCATCATGGTAAATATAATCTGAATATTTGATCCCACTGCAATCTGCACAAATACCCGCTCTTCAATGAGATCCAGGGTCGCGGTAAAGGGATTGTAACCCACCAGAATCATGGAACCACTGAAAACCCCGACACTGAGGGAAACGATAATGTTGCGGGTCCATATCGCCAGTACCACGGTTAGAATTGGCGGTAACAGTGACAAAACACCGTAATCATCCATATTTGAGTTCCATTTCATCAGGGTTTCGATTGAACTCTACCAACATAACCTGTTGAACCTGGAGGTGCAATCCAACCGTCTGGTGGACTTTGATTAAGTCAAAGTTTTGGAGAGAAAGGACTGAATTTCCATGATCCCTTGCTATAATCCAGTATTACCAACTCGGGATCTAATCTTATGCTTCTGGCCTTCGGGGCGCTTGCCACCGGCATCGTCATTCTGGTTTTCAGTGCCGACAAATTTGTTGAGGGAGCAGCTGTTGTTGCCAAAAGGCTTGGGTTACCTCCTCTTTTGATCGGCATGTTAGTGATCGGGTTTGGCAGCTCGGCACCGGAAATGGTTATCTCGGCACTTGCTTCATATCAGGGCAACCCAAACCTGGCACTGGGAAACGCATTTGGCTCAAACATCACTAATATTGCATTAATTCTTGGTATTACCGCGCTCATCAGTCCAATTTCAGTAGAGTCTTCTGTGTTACAGAGGGAATTACCTTTCCTTGCGGTTATCACTGCCATCGCCGCCGGTCTACTTTATATCGACTCAAATCTCAGCCGATCTGATGGCATCATCCTGATTGGCCTGTTCTCGATCATTATGGGCTGGTCAATTATCGCCGGCATGAAAGGTAGTCAGGATCACCTCGCAGATATCGTTGAGCAGGAGTTCAGCGAACCTATGAGTATGAAAAAGGCGCTGGTTTTTCTTGTTGGCGGTTTAATTTTTCTGGTCCTGAGTTCGAGATTACTCGTCTGGGGTGGAGTTGAGATTGCCCAGGCACTTGGCATCAGTGATTTGATTATAGGTTTAACCATTGTCGCCGTCGGTACATCACTACCCGAGCTTGCCTCATGCATCGCCGCCGTCAGAAAAAATGAGCATGACCTTGCCCTTGGTAATGTGATCGGTTCCAATTTATTTAACACCAGCATAGTGGTGGGTATCTCGGGCATGATTGCACCCACAGTTGTGGAACCAGGTCTTCTGACCAGGGACTTACCGGTCCTGGGGATACTAACTGCCGCACTGTTTATCATGGCCTACAGCTTTAAGGGACCGGGAACAGGGAGAATTAATCGATTCGAAGCGGGACTTTTATTACTTGCCTATGTTGCTTATAACACCAGCCTGGCTATCACCGCTATCTCCAGCTAACGCCAGCCAGAAGAAGACCGGCCAGGAGGTATCAGTGCTGGCGTTCAAGGCAGGTCAGCTTAATAACCCGGCGGAGCCCAGGTCGCTGATTGCTGCCAGATTTCGCTCCAGCATACATTCTGCCAGGGCTCTGCCGCGATCATTGGCGAGATCCAATGTGCCACACACCGTAACCGGGTAAACCAGGCATCCCAGAACCATTCTGCGATAATCTGACCAACATTGATCGAAATCGTAATCAGTTACGCCACCCTCTTTCAGCTTCTCAACATAAAACTCAATCAGTTGTTTTTCTATTCTCTTGCGGACCTCAGGTGTCAGGCTTTGACACACAAAGTAGGTCAAATCGAATATGCCTTTGCCGCGCCCCGAAATCTGCCAATCGAGAATAACGGCATCAAGACTTTCTTTACCATAGATAAAATTATCCTGGCGGTAGTCTCCGTGTATAAAGGTTTCCTGGGGCGACATGTTACGAGACCAGACATCGGCATATTGTTCACCGGTTCGGGTCAGAATATCTCTGGTTTCTGCGTCGAGAAAGGTGTCAAATTTTTCGATCGTTGGTGCCAGCGCAGGCATATATAGGAGCGACTTTAGGCGCTCTGCTTCGGTGTCGCTCATGAAATCATACATCCAGTTATTTTCAAGCGCCCTGACTTTTTGCCAGAAGATAGAATGCATGCGCGCAATTCTTTCAATCGCCGAGAAAGCCTCTGCTTCACTCGAACCCACTATCTGATCGTTAGGTGATACGTCACCAAGATCTTCCATCAAAATGATACAGTCATAAGTCTCATCGTTAACTTTCGCAAAGTAGCTGTCTGGAACCTGGAATGGGATTTCCTTCGAGACTCGATTATAAAAGTTGGCTTCCCGATTGTAAAAATCGAGAATTCTGGCTACTTCACGGTTTTCATTTTGCGCGGCAGTTTTTGCAATAATGATTGA
>Ga0206123_10001971_pt1 | contig 18466 bp, 19 predicted proteins | sample Helgoland_Spring_2_FD_160086 | JGI IMG/M metagenome (GOLD analysis project Ga0206123, IMG submission 160086) | Pelagic subsurface seawater microbial communities from Kabeltonne, Helgoland, North Sea - Helgoland_Spring_Bloom_20160316_1 | ecosystem: Environmental > Aquatic > Marine > Epipelagic ...
TGTTGAGTTGACGAGATGCTTTTGAACAAATCCAATTTGATTCAAAAAAATGACGCTAATTGCTTATAGAGTAAATAGTGCAAAATGGGGGCCAACTTAATGTTCGGCGGAAAATAATTTCTACCAATAGCTGAGTTAGAACGATCGAGTCAATGGGGCCCCAGGGAGTGCCGATCTACAAGTCCTGGTTTGCCATCTGGACAAATTCTGTGGGGATGTCGAGTTTGCCCAGTGGCTTGGGTTTCGCCGCTGCCCGGTTCTTAAACTGTTTCAATTGGAAAACATATGCCAACACCTGAGCTACAGCTAAATAGAGACCTTCAGGAATATTGTCTTCCAGTTTAGTTGAATAGAAAATTGCCCTTGCCAGTACCGGGTAGCCGACTATTGCAACACCGTTAGCCTCTCCTACTTCTCTGATCATTAACGCTACTTCGTCCATACCTTTGGCAACAACCCGGGGCGATGCCATATTCACAGGGTCGTATTTCAGCGCTACAGCAAAATGACTTGGGTTTGTAATCACCACATCTGCATCCGGGACCTCTGACATCATTCTGCCCCGTGCCATTTCCTGTTGGACCTGCCGAATACGGCTTTTTACTTCAGGCTTACCCTCGGTGTTCTTCATCTCATCTTTCACTTCCTGCATCGTCATTTTCAATTTAGTCGTGTGTTGAATAATTTGAAAAGGAATATCAATAGCAGCGATAATTATGAGCGACAGGCTCATTAACAGGAAAGCAAGGATAATCGTGAGGGCTGATGAAGTAACCGCAACTTCAATATTTTGGCGGCCCATCAATTGGATGGTCGGAGTACTATAATTCAATACCATTATCGCAACGGATGTCACAACCAAAAACTTGCCCAATGCCTTGGCCAATTCCATCAACGAATTCCATGAGAACATTCGTTTTAGACCTTTTAGAGGATTCATGCGACTGAATTTTGGCGCCATCGCTTTACTCGACATCAACCATCCCCCGAGCGCTACAGGGCCCAAAAATGATGCCAACAAAGTTAGACCAAAAACCGGCAGGACTAACCACAGAGCATCCAGGCTGGAGCGAGACACATGAATGCTCATTTGCTGGACATCAAAAAGGTCTGATCTGTCGAGAGAAAAATTGTAGGCAAACAATTCGAGCCCCCCCTGGTATATTCGGGGTCCAAAAACCAACAGCCCCAACGATCCAGCAACAAGGATCACCAGGGTATTTAACTCTTTGGAACGGGGTACCTGACCCTCGTCCTTGGCTTTTTCCTGCTTTTTGGTCGTGGGTTCTTCGGTTTTTTCCTGGGAACTGTCTTCTTCAGCCATGGGCGACTACCTGTAAATATCCCGAAGCATGAAGAGGCCTTCCGATACAAGCGACTGATATTGGGGTAAAAATCCGGTTAACCCAATCCACATAATGATTAAACCCATGAGCATCGTAAAGGGGAAACCCAGTGAAAAAACGTTGAGTTGAGGCGCTGCCCTGGTCATAACGCCAAATGCAAAGTTAATGATCAGAATAGCGGTAACCGCAGGCAGGGCGACAAACACTGCGCTGGCAAACAACCAGGTGCCAACCTGTGCAACTTCTATCATCCCTTGAAATCGCCATTCTGTGCTGATCGGTAAAACATAGAAGCTTTCAACCAACACCTCAAACGCTATAAGGTGACCATTCATAGCCATAAACATTAAGGTTGTTAGCATCAGGTAGAACTGGCTAACAATGGCGACTGAAACTCCGTTGCCAGGGTCAACCATCGATGCAAACCCCAGCCCCATCTGCATCGCAATCATCTGCCCGGCGAGAATAAATATTTGGAACAATATTTGAATCAGAAACGCCATGCTGACACCAATCAGTATTTGCTCAGCGGTAATGATCCAGGCCTGTAGTGAAAGCAGATCAACGACGGGAACATCAGTAAGATTTTGGGAAACCAGAACAGCCAGTAAAGTGGCTAAGCCGACTCGAATTCGCATCGACACCAGTCTGGTACCAATAATAGGCATAACCATAAGGAACGCGCCTATCCTGAATAGTGGCCATAGAAAACTACTGACATAGGCGAGCAATTGAGCTTCTCCGAATTCAATACCCATGACACCAATCAACCAATAAACAAAGGGATATTTCCGATCAAACGATTAGCATGTTCAATCAACATATTTAGAATCCAGGGACCTAACACCATAATCGAGCCGATCGTCATCAGCAGCCTGGGTAAAAAGCTTAAGGTCTGCTCATTAATCTGGGTTGCGGCCTGAAACATACTAACGACAAGTCCAACACATAAACTCGGCAATACCAGGGAAGCAACTATGAGCACAATTAACATAAGCGCTTCACGGAAAACATCAATAATAACGTCGGGAGTCATAGCGGCTCAGATCCCAAAACTTGATGCAAGTGAACCGATGACCATCGCCCAGCCATCGACCAGAATAAAAAGCATCAATTTGAATGGAAGCGAAATGATGATCGGCGACAACATCATCATCCCCATCGACATGAGAACACTCGCTACCACCAAATCTATAATCAGAAACGGTATAAACAGCAAAAAACCGATTTGAAAAGCAGTCTTCAACTCACTGGTCACGAAAGCCGGGGCCAGGACAAAAAAACCGACATCCTGGGGTGTTGCCGGCGTTTCAGCTTTCGATATTCTGAGAAACAGCGCTAAATCATCTTCCCTGGTCTGGGACAACATAAATTCATGAAAGGGCACCGAAGCCCGTTTGACGGCTTCGACAGGTGGCAAGGTTTCAGCAAGATATGGTTGGAGACCAACTCTATTGGCTTCTTCAAGCACTGGCGTCATCACAAAGAGAGAAAGAAATAATGCCAACCCCAGCAGTACCTGATTAGACGGTGTTTGCTGCAGACCCAATGCCTGCCTCAAAATCGCAAACACCACGATCACCCGGGTAAAACAGGTCATCATCATGACAAACGACGGCAGCAAAGTGAGCCCGGTCATTATCGCCAGAATTTGTAAGGTGACAGAATAAGTGCCGCCGGTTTCGTTCTCAACCAGAGTAAATGCGGGTATGCCAAGACTTCCATTGCTGGAGGCTAAGGCCTGTGCAGCAGATCCGAGCGATGACTCTCCACCGGGAGCACCAGCCTGATATTCTGACAATTGGCTCTGTACCAAAGCTCGAGGTGCTGAAGATGCACTATCGCCTGTTGCGCCCTCTACACCGGGTACAAAAAGTAACATCAGTACTACAATTTTAACGACTATGTGAATCATCCCTGACATCTCTTGCTAAATTTTTAAATCAACCCGAAAAACTATTCGGTGTTACGGCATTTGTGCCCGTAGCTTCTAAATAAGTGCCTGTGGAAAACCTGCCGGACCTGGCTAGCGTTGTTTTAATAAAGACTCCAACTGATCCCGAAAACTATTTTGCTTATCCTGTCCGTTGTCGTCTTTATGAGGGTGGTCCGCCGGAGTATGATTCTGATTGTCTGCCGTAATCGAACTGGCAACTTGTGGATCTTCTCGCACGGGTTCAGCCAGCACATGTATTTTTGAAATACCCGAGGCACCTGCGGCAATAACTAATTGCTCATTACCGACCTCGATCAAAACCAGCTTTTCCTTGATACCAAGGCTCAGGCTAGAGACAACACGCATTGACGGGGCACTAACCAGACCGTTCCTGTTTGCCTTTTTGGCAACAATCCCCAGCGTCACAATTAGCAACACTATTCCCGCCAGGGATAACACAACCTGAGTAATTTGCCCTTCCATTGATTTAGCCCAGATTCCGGATTCGATCTGTCGCGCTGGCAACATCGGTCAATCGAATACCAAATTTCTCATTCACAACAACAACTTCACCATGGGCAATCAGGGTATTGTTGACCAGCACATCCAGGGGTTCACCCGCCATTCGATCCAGTTCTATGACCGAGCCCTGATTTAACTTCAACAGGTTACGAATACTGATCTGGTTATTACCGACAACCATGGATATTTGAACCGGGATATCTAGGATAACTTCAAGATCCGGATTATCTTCATTAATCGCCAATGGCGTGCCATCTTCAACCAACTCATCTAATTGTGCTGCAGAGACACCATCCAATGCTTCACCAGACTCCGCGGAAGCCTGCTCTTCCATCGCCGCTGCCCATTCGTCAGTACCTTCCGCATCATCCGATGCCTCTATACCCGACTCGTCCAGAATATCATCTTCATCGCTCATCCTAACTCCTCACTACTCGTCACTAAACTGACGGAAAACGTTTTATAAAGGGATTGTTCCAGTTTGATACGCTATCTACTTTTCTGTTTGATGGGATCCAGCACTTTCAACCCCAGGTTTCCGTTCACGACCCCCAGACTTGTTTTAAACATCGGGACCTCATTAGCGGTGAGTATGTGTTCTGCGGATATTTCGATTGGAATAACATCACCGGCTTCAAGGTCCACCAGATCACGTAAAGCTATTTTTCGCTGGGCAATAGTACAGTTCAGTCTGACGTCGCAATCCAGAACCTCGTTGCGCAGAGCACTTTCCCAACGACCATCCAGTTCTGTTACATCGCTCTGTAGCCCCGTATCCAATTGTTCCCTGATAGGTTCAAACATTGAATATGGAAACGCCAGATGCAAGTCTCCCCCACCACCGTCCATTTCAATATGAAACGAATTCACAACAACAACTTCATTTGGGCTGACGATATTTGCCAGCGCAGGGTTCACCTCGGAACTTAGATACTCAAAATCAATATCCAGCACATTTCCCCAGGCTTTCTTCAGATCAACGAATATCTGATTGATAACCAGTTGTACAACCCGAAGTTCAGTCGGGGTGAACTCCCGGCCTTCAATTTTCGCATGTCGGCCGTCACCACCAAAAAAGTTATCAACGAGCTTAAAGACCAGTTTGGCATCAAGTATAAATAGTGCAGTTCCCCGCAATGGCTTTACCCTTATCAGGTTCAAACTAGTTGGCACATACAGGGTATGAACATACTCACCAAACTTGGTTATCTGTATGCCGGCCACCGCGACGTCGGCAGAATGCCGCAGTAGATTGAATAGACTAATTCTTGTGTAACGCGCAAATCGTTCATTGATCATTTCAAGGGTTGGCATTCGCCCTCGAACTATTCGATCCTGGCTTGTTAGATCCCATGGCCGCGATTCATTGGAACCGATTTCAGCCTCGACCTCTACATCACCATCATCGACGCCATGTAAAAGCGCGTCTATCTCATCCTGAGAAAGTAAGTCCTGCACAGAAATATCCTTATTGCATTACAAAATTAGTGAACAGAACTGTTTCAATACCCTTGTTACCGATTTCTTTTACCATCAAATCCTGAACCGCTTTAGTGGCAGCTTTCTTGAGCATTTCTTTGCCCTCACGGGTCTGCAGTTCCAGGTAGTTCTGTTTGGCAAATAGCAAGACAAGGGTATTCCTTACTACTGGATCATTATTCGCAAGTATGGGGATAATCTCTTCATCTCGCGTGACCAGCGTGACATTTAACTGAACATATCGTTGGCGGCTATTCGCTTCGAAGGTCACGATAAACTCCGGTCGAAGCTCGTGATAAAGTGCTTTAGGGTTGTCACTGCCAAAGAAGGATGTTTCTTCCTCCTCGACCATTTCTACACCCTCACCTTCAACCATTTCTTCAGGTTGGTCGGATTGGAGAAAAAACATCGCGCCGCCGCCAATTCCACCCACCAATAACAGCGCAGCAACAATGATGATGATCAGCTTTTTCTTACCAGATTTTGGTGCCAGTTCTTCTTCAGTATTCTCTTGCTCAGCCATGTCAGTTTTTCGTCACAAAATACATTCATTGATGACTGAAGCAAGTGGCATGCCAAGATTGATTTAGAATGTGAAATCACGGACTAAAGTCCATAATTTGGCTGTAACGCCGGCAATATCAGGCAGGTTGTTGGTTTGGGTGAATCAAATCCAATGTGATACAGCTAAAAGCGCAGACCCAGGACACTGCCTGAGGGCAGTTGTCAATTTCTTGGCGGAAGATTGCTCACCTGTGTTTTTCCGGGGGGGCAGGCTTTGTATTTATGCGTAGGCATCCAGCAACCCTTCGCTAATACTGGTTGTGATTCGTAACTCATCATCATCCGCTATTTCCGATTCCGAGAGGTGCTCGCCAGCTGAAGTTTTGTTATTACCACTTTCACTATCGGGATGATTTTGTTCGCCGACGTGGCTATCAGCTAATTCAATTCCTGCGGACTCCAACATATCGCGGAGGCGTGGAATCGACTGTTCAAGTACATCCCTCACCAGGGAAGAATGACTTAAAAACTGGACGCTTGCCTGGTCGTGATTCACATTCAACCTCACCTCGACTGGCCCTAATTCCGGTGGATTGATATGAATTCTCGCCATGGAGTTTCGCTGATTAATTAGCATAGTGACACGTTGAGCAATTGCCTCCTGCCAACCAGCGTCCGTCACTTTAACGGGAACCGAGACTTCAGGGCGTTGCTGGCCAATGCTTTTTGACTCAACGGGATTCATTCGTTTGTCATTCATGTCTGAATCACGGGAATCAGGAGAAGACCGTTCCCCGGTGTCTGCAAGCGCCAGAGTTAGGGCGGGTTTATCCGTTCCAGCCGCTGCCACCCCCTTTACCGAACCAGTCGATGCAAGCTTTGATTGCTCTTCCCTCACCACACCCGAATCCACGTTTGCAGACCGATCTATCGGGGCTACCAGTTCGGGCCGGGCTTCAAAAGATCGGTCAGGCAAAGGCTCAAGCTCCGGTTCATCCAATAGCCTGGTTTCGTCAAGCTCCGGCTCTGGTTCCAGTTCACTATCTGAACCCTGGACCAGCAAATCATCAAGCGCTTCAACCGGCAAGTGTGCGTCGTCTTCGGGCAAATCCTTGCCGTCATCACTCGCTTTTTCTGCCATCTCAATCGCGTGGGCAAAACCCTGTGGCTTGCCAGAATTTTCCAGACCACTTCCAACCCCCTTTGAGGACCCGGAAAAGGTAGTACCAGCGCTAAGTATCTCAATCATCTATTTGTTTTCCCAACAATATAACTAGTCCAGGGATGAGCAAATCTTTTTCCGTCGACTCGTCACCCACAATATCCATAACTATTTATTGCAAACTGCATGCCAAGAACATACAGGTCGCTAGCTGCATGCCTGGAGCATACAAACGAGATATTTGAATCGAGGGAATACCGTGGGAATTTATCTTAGCGCTGGCAACTTCAATGGTTCGAAGATTACCAAAAGAATAGTTCCGGGATAGAAGTACCAGGAGTCTGGATTACAATTGCGCGGTTCAGGATTGTGCAAGCTCCTGTTCCAATAAAAGCTTCACTGCTTCATATTCTGAATGTAGCTGGGCGACTAGTGGAACGGCTTGTTCCACCTGGGATTCTTTAGCAAGAACCTCTACATTCGAAGATAACAATGCAAGCCGGGCTGCGCCGATATTAGAGCTACTGCCTTTGAAACTGTGGGCAGACTCTCTGAGATTGTCACTATTTTTTTCACATACCGCTGCATCAATGCAATCAAGGCGTACTATTGCATCTGCGAGATAGGTTTCCAACAGTACAGGAAAGTCTTCTTCCATAATATCTTTCAAATCCGAAAGGGTTTCATTATCCAGCCTTGGGGAAGAATCAAGTTCCGACATCTTTGTGTCCTCTATATGTTGTCAAAGTGCATTTCGGATCTACGGCACAAGTCACGGCTGCAATCCGCTGCCGGGGTCCAGGGTATCCAAACAGGCTACCAACTAGTGTTGCCAGTTAAATATTGCACGAACCTCATTACCACAACCGAGATACCTAACATCTGTACACAGGCTTGATATCAGCGGGATACCACGTCCGTGGTAATCCTCGTCCGCGCTTTTTGATTTAAAACTACTGTTATCGTACTCAAACCCTGCTCCACTATCTGCTACCTGTAATCTGAGTTCACCACCATCTCTTTTGGGGACGTGTTCAATAACAAACTCAACAAAACCTTCGGTCAATTCGCTGAGTCTCGCCTGACGCTGATCATAGTAGGCAACAAAACCCGTGGGGTCTGCCTTTAAGGATGAACTTAACCCAATGACGCCGTGTTCAAGCGCATTGGAATACAGTTCAGCCAGCACCGTGTACAAAGAACTACTGTGAGGTCTCAATCCCGGCACCTCCATTAGAATATGTAACAATAGCGGTAACGGATTAAAGTCTTTTAATGTCTCAGGTCCGAGTTGATAGGAGAACTTCCAGTCAGTAGGGCCAGATACGGCACCGGCTTTAAATTCTGCGGTTTCAGCATTTATCTCGTCAGCGTCCAGCATCATCACTTCAAGCATAGTGATATCATCGTCACGTTCGCTGCTACCTATAAATTCTGTAACACTCTGTTGAATATTCTCAAATAGCACATTCTGATCACAATTCATGGTGAAGTTTTGCATCAAGCGTTCTTCACCATACATTTCGTCCTGTTCATTTCTAGCTTCCTGAATTCCATCAGACCATAGATAAAATCGGTCACCAATTTCCATCTGAACTTCATGGACATTAGCATCGAATTCGGAATTCCCCAGTACACCAACCGGCAGGTGGGTTGACGCCAGCACTTCAACCTCGCCACTGGTTCTTACCAGGTAGCAATCCGGTAAACCTCCTAGCCAGACTTTTAAGGTGCGATTGCTGAAATTCACGTCAACCATACCGACACAGGAAAAAACGCCGACAGGCAATATCGTCTTGAGCTTTAGATTGATTTCACGAAGTACCTCAATCATGCCAAAACCTTTCCCGGTCATGCCGTAGAAGATTTCCGCCAGTGGCATGGCGCCAATTGCCGCGGGGAGCCCATGGCCGGTAAAGTCGCCCAATAGCAGATGCATACCCCCGGATGGTGTATAGGCTGCCAGCAGCACATCACCGTTAAATACAGCCAAAGGCGACAGCAGAGACTTTATGTTCGGGGCATCCAGGCAGCCTTTATGCGCGACATTGTCGAATACAGCTTTTGCAACCCGTTGTTCCTGGACAAGGTATGCATTGTTATCTGCGATCTGCGCCATTTGACGCTGCAGTGTCTGGTGCATCTGACGCATGCGTTGAAATGCCTGGATCTTTGCTTCCAAAATCACGCGGTTATACGGCTTACTCAGGAAATCATCACCGCCTACCTCAAGACATCGAGCCAGACTTTCCGCATCTCTTAATGAGGTCAGAAATATGATTGGTACCAGATCGTCGCCCGCAAGGGCTTTAATCTGCGTCGCGGCCTCAAAGCCATCCATTTCCGGCATCAAAGCATCGAGTAGAATCAGATTGGGTCGCTCGGAACTAAACGACTCAACCGCTTCTCTGCCATTTGTGGCCTGCACCACTTCATGACCCTGACGATTGAGTATAGAAGTTAGAATCAGCCGATCTGAAGCGTTGTCATCCGCAACAAGTACCTTAATCGAGTCCATATTTACCGCTGTGTTCAAGGTGTTAAAAGAGCCAGAATCAGTCGATCGCAAATAATTGTTCAAAATTTGAGATAGTCAGAATTCGTTTCACATCCGGATTGCAGTTCACAATCTTTATGTTCGAACCTTCACCGCCCGCATGATCACGCAATAGCAATAACATGCCCAACGCAGAACTATCCAAATAGGTAGTCTCTTTCATATCTACCCGATACTCGTCTGGTTCACCGTCAGTCTTCTCGTATGATTCCCTAAAGTCCTGGTGTGCGCTGAAATCAAAACGTCCTTCGATGTTTATAGTCAACGCTCTTCCGTCATTTGAAGTTGAAGCCCATATCGACATTTTTAATCCTCATTCAATATGTGGTTTGGATGGTAATCTGCGTATTCACATGGAATCGAACACATAATATGAGCATAGCCCAGAATTTTAGTATTCCCAGAAAATGTGAGAATTTGCGTTTAAATATTTGTCTTGTTGTCATCCCCTCGACTGAAAGCGCCTCAAGGACTCCTTACAAAACAATTTGAATCGGCACAGGACAGTTTTTAACAGTGACAGAAAGTCATCTGTGGTATCAGGAAATATAGTGTTGCACGGGTTTTGCCGAACAACAGGTATCACCTCCAGAAATCGCATTTTGTTGCTTTAGTAAAACAACACGAGTTAGTTCCCGCCCAGAAATCGACGAAATTCAGTTAAAACTGCAAAGCTAAAAAATAAGTCAGGCATATACTACAAGCACATAGGAGAGAAATAATACCGCCGAAGATAGTTTTCAGATGCACACCAGCCAGGGGTAACAGCTAGAGGTGACTGATAGGGGTGACTGATAGGGGTAACTGATAGGGGTGGCAATTAACTGCGTCGTAACCTGGTTAAATTCGAACCGACTCGAAACGGGTAACTAATAACAAGGTTATTTCAAGTTTTACCCATTTCCGCTTCGATTTATTTATACAGCCAGTTTGCTACTTGACTCGTCCGGAAGAGAAAATCTGACGTGCCAGATCATCGCTTTCGTCCTGCTCGCGCTTGTCCAACAGGTATTGCGCCGCCTGGTTACGTTTATCCAGCAGGGTTTCAATTGATCGACGTTTAATTCGGTGGGTCTGCCATTGCGCTTCTTCAACAAGCATCTGACCCCGGTGATTTACGAGGTCCTGCTCCTGTTGATCAATCGCCTGGCTAAGTTGACTTAAAAAGGCCCGCGTGGATTGATAATTTCCCGGATTATGACTGACCTGATCGGCACCTTCACTGTATTCATTCATAAACAGTTTTAGCTCATCAAGTCGAGACTGATTTGATTCGAACACCTGCCTGGCATCGACATAGGTCTTTGCTGCGCTGCTTTCTTTAAACTCCGAGAGTTTTAGTATGCTTTGAAATCTGTCTTCCACTATCCTGCAACCTCCTGGTCAAAAACCTGAACCCTTCCCGAATTTAATCCGGGACAATTCAGACATCCCGACTAGAAAAGGTTTTCCAGATTTGTAATACACTCCTCTAAGCGTAGCTTCTCATTCATACCTTGCTGGAGAAATTTGCACATCTCGGGAAATTTTTTAACCGAATAATCCAGATCCGGATTTGTGCCCTCGGTATAAGCCCCGACTGTGATCAAATCCTCGTTCTTTCGGAAAGTGGAATAGATTCTTCTAAATTCTTTTGCGCTGGCCATATGTTCATCTGCGACAATATTTGGCATGGTCCGACTTATTGACGCTTCTATATCAACAGCAGGGTAATGGCCCGTTTCCGCCAATCTCCTGGCAAGCACAACATGACCGTCCAGAATCGCCCGGGCGGAATCCGCCACCGGATCCTGATTGTCATCACCTTCCGTGAGCACCGTATAGAATGCTGTAATCGAGCCACCACCTTCCTTGCCATTCCCCGCACGCTCAACAAGATCGGGCAACATGGCAAAGACCGATGGAGGATAACCCTTGGTTGAAGGAGGCTCACCCAACGCCAGCGCAATCTGCCGCTGCGCCTGGGCAAATCGTGTCAGGGAATCAAGGAGCAGCAGTACATTTTGATCTTTATCCCGAAAATATTCTGCCATTCGGGTCGCTAGAGTTGCTGCGCGAATTTTCATGGTCGGTGAATCGTCCGCCGGAGAGGCAATCACGACGGCTCTTTTTAAGCTGTGTTCATCAAGAATATTCTCTATGAACTCCTGAACTTCCCGCCCCCTTTCGCCAACCAGCCCCACAACAATGACGTCAGCATCCGTAAATTTGGTCATCATGCCAAGCAGTACACTCTTGCCGACACCACTACCTGCAAACAGGCCCAGTCGCTGACCTCGCCCAACCGTCATCAGTGTGTTGATCGAGGCAATCCCAACATCAAGCACTTCTTTTATGGGTTGTCTATGTAACGGATTGATAGGTGCCTGATACAGAGATACATAAGCCTCTGCCTCTATCTCCCCGTCACCATCCAATGGCTGGCCGTTACCGTCGATGACCCGGCCCAGATAGTTGTCACCCACGCCAAATTTCATCTCGGGTAATGGCACCACTTCGGCACCGGGACTCAGTCTCCCCAGTGCGCCTACGGGCATCATAAAAATTCGCTCGCCTTCAAAGCCAACAACCTCGGCCTCGATCACCTCGTCATCACTGATGATCCTGCAAATGCCCCCCAGGTTAGATTTACAACCCGTCGCTTCCAACATCATTCCGGTAACTTTCAGTAAACGGCCACGTGCAAGCGGTCTTCTTGTATAAGCATCCAAATTGCGCTGATAATTTGTAATTCTATTCTGTAGATTCAATTTCACTACCTGCTTTTTGCCTGCCTTCCAGACCACCTTCCAGACTACCCTCTAGACTGCCATCAGCTACTGCCTCGACTAATGCCCCTGACTGAGCACTGTCCGGTTGCGACTCGGCGCGAGCCAAATTCTCCGGTAGAACTTGATTCATACTATTCAATTCTGCCTCGGAGGTGAGAACTCTAATTTCCTTTTCATCAGTATCCTCGGCAAATACTGACAATAAGCAGTCACGTAACCTTTGTGAGAGGGTTTGGTCAACCGCGCTATGACTCGATGAAACTCGGCAGCCACCGATTGCAAGGGACTTGTCTTCAACTATTTTTACATGCCACTGTTCCAGTATCGGTAATTCGGCCAGAAATGGCACGCTGTCGGGATGGATGTTAAGCTCTACCACTTCGGTGGTATGGGGCATTGCGTTTAAACTCTCGGTCACGTAGTTCCGAATGAGTTCAGGGCGAATACTCAGCTCCACATTTAGCACCGCCTCGGCTATCCCTGTCACAAGCGGAACCAGGGCGTTAGTCAACTCTGAGTTAATTCGTTCAAGCGGTGGCCTAATATTCAGGAGCGAGTCCAGGAGTTCACGTTTCCCTGCTATTTCTGCGTCAAATTTTTTCTGCGCTTCAGCGGCACCCGCTTCTCTCCCTTTTTCCATGCCCGATTGATATCCCGCTGCTTCCTCCTCGCTTTTACCTTCAATAAATCCCTCATCTTTCCCTGTTGTGAAGCCTTCTTTTTGCCCCCGTAAATAACCCTCAGAGTAATTTTGTTGTGGTTCTTCAGGAGGATTTATAGCTTCCTCCTCCACCTGATTTTTATTTAGTGGCGACGTCTCAGCAGCCTGTGATTCCAGGGCTGAATCCTCCGCGACAGGGTTATCCTTGCTTTCACTTTGCCGAGGAAGAGTCTCCGGCTCAACTCCGGGAGTGGATTTGCGCACCACTGCTGGTTTTCTAGATTGCTCCGGATTAGCCCCATGAACAGGGACATGCTTTTTAGGGGTACCGGAAGATTGTTGATCTGCAGATCTTGCTTTCCCCGTATCAATCCCGGACAAGGCTGTTTGTCCTGCCGCGTCATGAAAGCGACCGGGTGAAACCAAACCGGTCGCCTTGATAATGGATTCCCCAGCCAGTGCAGGCATCGCCCAGGCACTGACTATTTTTACCCGACTGGCTGGAATTCTTCCTACAAGCTTTGCCATGATTTAATCCTAGAGCATTTGCTCGCCACTACCACCAAGCACAATTTCACCGCTCTCTGCCATCTTTCTCGCGGCACCAAGAATTTCCTTCTGTGCTACCTCAACATCACTAACCCTGACCGGACCGGATGCTTCCAGATCGTCACGCAGCAATTCGGCCGCACGTTTGGACATATTCTTGAAAATTTTCTCTCGTAGAGGTTCATCTGCTCCCTTGAGGGCGGTGATGAGTACGTCGGACGATATTTCCCGCAGCAATGCCTGAATACCTCTATCATCAACCTCCGCAAGGTTGTCAAACACAAACATAAGATCCTGGATTTCCTGGGCCAGTTCTTCGTTGGCCTCAGTAATTGCTTCCATAATTTCAGCTTCAATCGTGGAATCCACGTTGTTCATTATCTCTGCTGCAACCTTTGCACCACCCATTGAGGACGACTTGGCCCCACTGGACCCGGCAAACTGATTCTCAAGAATATCATTGAGCTCCTTGAGTGCCGCCGGTTGCACCGATTCCAACGCAGCCACCCTGACGATCAGGTCTTCCCTCACCCTTGGGTCAGGAAATTGTGCCAGCACCAGTGCCGAGTGATCAGGGTCAAGATAGGCAATAATGATTGCCTGAATCTGGGGATGTTCGTACCTTATGACATCGGCAACTGACCGGGCATCCATCCATTTGAGTGTATCCAGTCCTGTGGTACTTCCACCCATCAATATCCGATCAATCAGTCCACCGGCCTTGTCCGCTCCCAACGCTTTCACGAGCGTGGTCTTAATATACTCATCTGACCTGATGCCAAGTCCTGTCTGGCCCTCAACTGCCGCTAGCATCTCGGTCATCACCAGCTCAACTTCCTCGTTTCTAACATTACTCAACGCGGCCATTGCACTGCCTACCTTCTGAACCTCCTTCGGTCCCAGATGGGATAGCATTTTTGCTGCGGGCTCTTCACCGAGTGTCATCAGCAAAATCGCTGCCATTTCTATCTTTTCCAGCTTTACTGCCTGATTGCCGTTGGGACCATTTTCAGCCATCTGTGCTATTCCTTCTTATTCATAAATCGAACTCGGAAAATAGTTAATCCTCGGCTGCTACCCAGGCTTTAACAACCTGTGCAACCTTTCCAGGATTTTCTTGTACAAGACTCTTGATTGCATCGAGTTGGCGTGCATAAACTTCTCCAGGGCCAGGAAGTAGTAATTCTTCCCCGCCACTTAAGGTTACTGTTTCCTGCATCATCTCTTCTTCCTGCTCGAGTTCTGCTTCAGCAAGCCTCTCCAGTTCTTGCCCCGCTAACATTTCCTTCATTCTGTCTTCAGCACTGGGACCTGCCAACATACCAAGCACCGGCCGCAAGGCAAAGAAGGTCAAAAATATCACCAGCAACGCAACAATAATCTGCTTGGTGATTGCGACGAACCAGGGTTCAGTCCAAAAACCCATCTCGAGCATTTCCACTTCTTCGGTTTGCAGGAACGATTCATTTGCGATGGTGACCCGGTCACCACGATTTTGATCAAATCCAATGGCATCCTGTACCAACACCCTGAGTCGCGCGATAGTTTCCGGCGGCCAGGGTGTAGAACCAACCCCACCAGTTTCAGGGTCGGCAACTCGCATATCGTCAAGCACAACAGCAACGGTTAATCGTGTGGTCCTGCCAACTTGATGTCGAGTGTGACTAATTGACCGGTCCAGTTCATAATTTCTGGTAGCCTGTTTACGCTGGCGACGACTCTGACCTCCTGCCTCACCTCCACCTGCAACAGCTTGTTCCGGTGCATTTGCTGCCCCAGGGGGTTCGTTAGATAAAGCACCTGGAACTCCGCCACTACCCGAACCGGTTCTAAACTCCTCCATGGTTTCTTCACTTCTAACCGCTGGAAGATCCGGATTAAACATCTCTTCAGTTTCTTCTACCCATGTGAAGTCAATATCCGCAGAAACCTGGGTGTTATATTTCGTTTCGCCGAGGATCGGCTGCAAAATCCTGTTTACCTTGTCCACAAGTTCTCGTTCTATTTTCTGGGAAAACTGAAATTGCTTCTCGGTTGCGCCCAAACCGGACTTGTCTTCTATTTCTGACAACAAGTTACCTTTGTGATCTACAATCGAAACATCTGCCTTGCTCATCTCAGAAACGCTATTTGCGACCAATTGCATGATCGCTTTCACCTGATGGCTGCCAAGTTCATTACCAGGAACCAGTTCCACAAATACAGAAGCCGACGGTTTCCTGGTGTCTCTGACAAACACGGACCTTTTCGGTATTGCCAACATAACCCTGGTGCTTCTAACACTGTTGATGCTTGTAATTGTGCGTGCCAGTTCGCCCTCAATTGCACGTCTGTATCTGGCAGTTTCCATAAATTGGCTAGTGCCAAGTTCCTGCTCCTGATCAAGCAACAGATAGCCTTCCGCCTTGGAGGTAAGGATATCTGAAGCCGCAACTTGCATTCGAGCAGCATGCAAATCCCCGGCTGGCACAAGTACCACACCGGATTCGGCTTCAACAATAAATGAGAGTCCTGCCGCGTCCAGCACCTGAGCAACCTGGGTTGCTTCAGCGGAATCCAGTTTACTGTAGAGAGGCTTATACTCGGGATCCTGACTCCAGATAACCAGAAGCACCGCAAACGTAATGATTGCGGCCATCCCTACCATTAGACCAAGCTGACGTACCCATGGCAGCTTAAGGAAGCCATCGGCTACATCATTTGAACCAAAATTGGACCCAGAGACCGACGAGTCCGCGGCCGACTGAAACAGGCCGGTTGATTGTCCTTCTGATGACTGATTATTGTCGACCACATCGCCATTCGGCTGTGCAACCGCAGGGACGCCGCTCGCAGCTATCTCGGACATTTAGCTGTGCTCCCTGGTGGATATGAAAAACAAATCCAGTCTGAATCTCTGCATCCTGGGTAAAGTTCACTCATATCCTGCCAACACTCCGGGTTAAATATCTTCACATCTATTTCCTGTCAATCCGCACAAAACTACCGGGTACTAGATAGGCATATTCATTATCTTTTCGTAGGCATCTACCAATTTGTTACGTACCTCCGTGACAGCCTGAAATGCTACGCCAGCCTTCTGGGAGGCGATCATCGTCTGGGTCAGGGTTACCGACTCGTCACCTCGTTCAAGTGCACTGGATAACCTGCCGGATTCCTGCTGAAGCTCATTTACACTATCCAGGGCCTCGGTCATCATGTGACTAAACGACGGTGTCTTGGTCGCTCCCTCAAGCCTCAAACCTGAAGCGACATCCTGACTAACCAGTTGCGTTTGTTGTTGGCTCTGCATTTTCATCGTACGCATCTGACTGAGTACATTCTGAATATCAATTCGGTCGGACATTACCTTCTCCATGTAACACCGGGTTCAGGATGCTATTGATTCACCCGGGTGCATTTTCACGATTATAAGTTCACGCACTCAGCATTTGGGCGTGAATGTCGATACCACAGTCACGCATCTTTGCCAGTTTGTAGCGCAAGGTTCTCGCGCTAATTCCCAGCTGTTCTGCCGCTTTACTTCGACTTCCCCTCTGTTTTTTCAGCACATCGAGGATTATTTCAAATTCTTTATTCTTAAGGTTATCCTCAAGATTCCGGGGTTGCTGGGCAATCGAAGTAGTAGCTCCAGTATCTCGAGCCGTTGACATGACAGAGTCGTCAGAAAAAATATCTTTATCATTTGATCGGGAAGCAAAGGGACTATTCTCTACCGCTGAAGCTGTTACTGCCGATAGCCCGGTTCCAGCATAGGGATCACCAGCTACGCCGCTAAATTCAGGGTTAGCGACATCATCAATAAATATATCCTCAGCGCCGATAAGACTACCCGGCTGCAGTATCAATGCCCGCTGGATCACATTTTCAAGTTCGCGCACGTTTCCGGGCCACGAGTATGCGTACAGCGCCTCACTGGCAGCACGATCCAGCTCAACACTAATCCTGTTCATTCTTCTGGCATATTTAGCTAACAGATATTCAGCGAGGGGTAAAATATCATCCTTTCTTTCCCGAAGGGGTGACATATGTAAGGGGAACACGCTCACGCGATAGTACAGGTCTTCCCGGAATTTCCCAGCCTTCACGTATTCGACCAGATTTCGATTGGATGTTGCGATCACCCGAACATCAACTTTACGCACTGATTTTCCACCCAGTCTTTCTACTTCCTTTTCCTGCAACACGCGAAGCAATTTTGCCTGTAGCCCAAGGTCCATCTCTGAAATCTCATCCAGCAATAAAGTTCCGCCATCAGCCTGTTCAAACTTTCCTGCTCTTGAATTGTAAGCGCCTGTATAAGCCCCTTTTTCATGACCAAACAGTGTCGCCTCAAGCATATTGTCGGGTATCGCAGCACAGTTGATTGCGATCATGGGTTTGTCTCCCCTGGGAGACTCTTCATGAATAAATTTGGAAACAACCTCCTTACCAACGCCACTTTCACCCAGTATCAGCACTGTTGAATCAGCCCTGGCGACCTTTTGCGCCAACATATAGAGCTTTCGGCTGACTGGATCTATAACGATAGGCTTCACATCCGACTTAATACCGATTTGTTGTTTAATTGTTTCTACCAACAACCCTGGCTCAAAGGGTTTCATCAAAAAATCTACTGCCCCCAATTTAATTGCACTAACGGCTTTGCTGACATCTGCAAATGCAGTGACGATCAAAACCGGTAAGCCCGCGTTTGTCAGGCGAATTCTTTGCAGCAACTCAATGCCGTCCATGCCTTCCATATTTACATCTGATACAACCATATCTACTTCACACTGCTCCAATGTCCGCAGCGCAATCTCTGCAGAACAGGCAGATTTAACCTTGAACCCTGCCAACAGCAAGGTGTCACATACCGCTTCCCTGAGTTCGTTATCGTCTTCTACCACTAAAATACAATTATCCGTCATGTCATTACCGCGTCAGTTTTTTGGCTGTTAATTATTAGTTAATATGCAGGGGAGTAACATCTGGACTCC
>Ga0206123_10001973_pt1 | contig 18462 bp, 27 predicted proteins | sample Helgoland_Spring_2_FD_160086 | JGI IMG/M metagenome (GOLD analysis project Ga0206123, IMG submission 160086) | Pelagic subsurface seawater microbial communities from Kabeltonne, Helgoland, North Sea - Helgoland_Spring_Bloom_20160316_1 | ecosystem: Environmental > Aquatic > Marine > Epipelagic ...
CTTTATGATGATTGTTATGTTTTAAATATAACTCACTAGCTTTTCTAACTGTTTCAGGACTAAAGTAAACATAATACTCTGAATCTGTGTTAGGATCATATCTAAATATTTGCTTGTTAGGTATTAAAGCAGGACTTACTAGCATACGCTTTTCTTCATCTACCTTTGCAAACGTCAAGTTGTTTTTCTCTTTACCAAAGAATACAAAGTCTTGCTCTATTGCTGGAGAGTTTACTAAGCTAATAGCATCAATAGCTAGTTCTTGACTATCATCTGCTATTACTAATTCTACTATTTTAGTTTCTTTCATATTATCTAATTGCTGGGTAATCTAATAAATTAATTTCTCTTGCTAAATCATTGTTAGAATCTTCTAGTACAGAAACTCCTTTAATATCTTTTATGTTTACTCCTAATTCTTTAGCAGCTGTTTTTGCATCTTTAATTTTTGATTCATTTAAAGATATTTGCTTTTCAATTTCTTTAGATTTAGTTGCTGTATTTTCTCTAACATCATTGTAATTTTTAAAAGCTTTTTCCATTTTATCAATAAGTTTTTGAGAAGTTTTTACTAATCCTTCACTTTTTTTTACTGCTTTTTCTAAATCTTGTGCTAAACCAAAATTAAATTTTTTAGTTGAGCTTAAATTATATTCTTTTAATTCTTTTGCGTATTCTTCATACGACTTCTTTCCTAGTGGTGTTGGTTTCATTTTATTATATTTTTTTGGATTAGCTTTTTCACATTCTTCTTTGGAGTCATATTTACATTCTCCTGTCTTTCCCCATTTGTATTTTCCGTTCTCACATTTTGTACAAGGCATATTATATAATAGATTTAATTAATATTTATTTGATTTTTAAATTGTAGCTCTACGTCTTATTGCTGCTAGTTTATCTTGGTTGTTAGTTATGTCATCAGAAACAACGTAAGCTTGCATTGGCTCAGGTGCTGCTGTATTACTTAATTCAAAAGATCCTGACATCATTTGTGGAGCAGGTTGTGCTGATGCTACATTAGGAGCTGAACCTCCACCTCCACCACCTCCAGGCACTTGAGTATTCATAATAGATTGAACATTAGCAAGACCTGTTGCTATAACTGCTGCTGCTGAAGCAAATCTAGCAGGCCCTACTAAAGTTGGATCTTTTAAAACTGCATTAGCTGCAGCATAAGTGTCCATAATAGCTTGTGCTAGTGCTAGTTCTTTATTTTCTCCAGCTAAAGCACCCAAAGCACCTGTAAGAGCTGAATAAGCACCTAATTGAGCATTAACTCCTGATTGTACAACTTGTTCTTTTTGTTTTTCATATTGTTCAGTAATAGCAGTAGTATCTACTCCTGACTTCCTAGCCATATCTAACTTAAGCTTATAAGCAGCTTCAAGTTCTTCTAATTCTCTTTCTATGCCTGTAAGTCCTTCTGCTCTTAGCTCGTTTTGTGTTTCTAATAACTCCTTTTCTAATGCTACTTGATTAGTCTTTTGCTCAGATAGTTGTCCTGTTATTGTTTCTTCAAGCTCTAACATAGCAAGTTTTTCTTGTTCTAATGCTATTAAATTTTCTTGACTTGCATTTATATCATACTGAGCTTGTGCTGCATTAATCTGTAATTGTATTTGTGCTTTTTGTGCTTTTTGTTGTTCTGCTAATATTTTGTCTAATTCTTTGTTAGCTTCTATTCTTTCTTCAAAAGTCTTAGTTTCATCATCTCTAATTTGTCTTTGTATCTCTGCGTCTTTTAAATACTGAGCATTTAACTTAGCAAATTCTACTGCTGCTAATTCTGCTGCTTTAGTCGTTGCAGTAATTGATTTTGCTTGATCTAAAGTCTTTTTAGTATAAGTAGTTATAGTTTCTGATACTTTTTCAAAACTTTCATCAACTCCTGTTAATACATCTACTGTTTCTTTACCTGCTTGTTTAATAGTTTCTAATGCTTCACTAAAATCTCCTTTTATTAATTGTATAAGTGATTTACCTACTAAACCAAATACATCTAAAAGTTCTATGAATCTATTATACAAACCTTCTGTTATAGCTTTACCTAATTCTATAATCTTTTCTTTAGGATTCTCAAAAAGCTCTTTAAAATATCCTGTAATAGTTCCTATATTATTATCAATAAAACTAAATAAGTCATTAAACGCAATACTTAAAGCAGTCATTGCAGTATTAAAAGTATCTAATACTTTTTGATTTTTACTAAACACTTCTCCTAGTTTAGCTAAAAGTGCTACTACTAATCCTATACCAGCTGCTTTTAAAGCAGTACCAATACCTTTTACAGCTGTACCCATCTTTTTAAACCCACCTGAAGCTTTATCAGTAGCTTTGTCTAACTTTTCTACATCTTTAGTAACTGATTTAATGTTACTATCTATTTCAAAAGTCATTGTTTTATCTGCCATATCTATTGTTTTAAAGTGCTACACTTGTTTTAATTTGTGTAAATGTTATATTACTACACCATTCTATTGTTGTATCTGTTGCTCCTCTTACATCTATTATAAAATCAGTACCACTTACTACTGCTGTTGGTCTCCAATTAGTATGATTTCCAAACCCTTGAATTGTATCTCTTTCTCTTTCTATTCTCAAAGCTCCTGAAGCATTTCTCACAACCCCCCTTTCTACCCAACTTAAAAAATCTCCAGCACTACCTGTTCCTGTACCACCTACTCTTAAAGCTAATACATCTGCGTGAAAATACATAGCACAGTTATCAGGTATTGAAAAGTAATTGTCTGTAATGTTGTTTAAGTAACTATGTACTGTACCTCCTTGTGTTGTTTGAGTTCCATATATAAGTTGAATACTTTGTCTTTCAGATAAACTATCAGAACCTGAATTACCTCCTAATACTATTGAATTAGATACAGTAGCTTGTGCAAAAGTTCCATATACACCTACATTGTTTATACCATTTACAATTTCATTATTATTACCTACTATTATATTGTTCCTAGATTCTCCTTTTACTATATTGTTTTCTCCTATTAACAGAGTATTGTTAGTACCTGTCTCTGTTTCATTTCCTGCACCTTTTATAGTGTTAGTTTCATTACTTATTGCTTGTTGTACTCGCATTGTATAGCTATATGCTTCACAAGTCCTAGTTCTATGATTATAGGTATATCCGTATGCTTCACAATCAGTCTGATTAGGTGTAACGTCATTAGTACCATCTGTAAAGACTACTTGTCCACTTCTTAATACCTCTTTAGGTTTTACTGATAATCCGTTTCTAAATTCCATTAGTTTATTAGTATAAATTCAACTGTTGATAAATCTTTTGGCTTATAGTCTATTCTATTAACTCTATATGCTCTGTTTTTAATCATAATATAATCTGTAAAAGAAAATTGTGCTATATCTCCTGCTGTTAAGTTTACTTTTAAAGTCATTGTCTTAGTATCAGGATTGTATAACTGATTGTAATAAGGTAGCCAATAATTATTAAATAGATTGCTTGTTACAGTCTGTCCTATTGGTAAAAAATATTGTGTTTCTCCAAAATTATAATCATCAGTAGTTCCTACAACAGTTGGTATAGATGTTAAGTGAGAAAATGTAAATAGCAAGTCTGAGTTTTCACTTGATGTACCATTCTGTGCAGGTATAAAATAAGTAGAACTCATTTGCACAGGGCTAGAGTTCATTTGATATAATATTCTAGGTTTATTTTCAAAACTACTAGAAGCACCATCATCATCCATAGCATATACAGCAGGAGTAATAAAATTAGCTAATTGAGACCATAAAGGTTTAGATACTGTTGCAGCAAAAGGACTTGCAACTATTTCTTCTTCTCCTTCTAATAGTGTTAAGTTTTCAGCACTAAATACTTTAGAGCCATACAGATGTCCTGTTGTAGATTTTTTATATACATTAAATACATAATCATCTTCATCTTCTTCATACTTAAATATAGTCTTTTTCTTTAAATCATTTAATGGTGTAAGCTTTACGTCTTTTAAATCTACTTTATCTGTCCAATCTGCTTGTATGCTTCTTTCTTTTAATGTCGTTCCTGATGTTGTTTTAATAAATACATCAGCATAAGGTTTTATTATAATATTAGCAGGATCAGTATTATCTTGTAATGTAACTAAGTTAAACATAGTCATTATACCCTTTAAAAAATCCCATTGATTTATTTCTCCTCTTAATGAATTTAATATAGCTGAATCAACTATTGAGCTACTAAGATTAAATGTTACAGTAGCAGTTGAATGTTTTACACTATCAGTTATTCCTGTTTCTTTCATTTTAGGAGTTAATTTATCTCCTGTATTTAATGCAACATTAAAACTTCCTTTATAATTTACTCCACTTGGATAACTAATAAATATACTTTCAAAATTAATATTTTGTGTAATTCCTGTACTAGCATTATATAATTCCCATCTACAATCTACTATACTATTATCTCCTCCTGTTGTAAAAAATCTAAAATCATAATCAACATTATATAAATTATTATCAGTTGTACTTACAATAGAATACGCATCAACTCCTGTATTTTGATAATCATCAGGCACTACTGATGTAGAAACTCCATAAGTTACACCAAAAGGGTACAATTTTATAACTTCAAAAGTTGAGCCAACAGTAACATTCGGAGCAGTACCATTTGTAGCAGTATAGCTAGTATCTCCAATTACTGAAGGCATAGTATCACCTCCCCAATTAAAGTCCATAAATAGCTTACCAAATTCTGTACTTTCAAATAAACCTGAGCTGTAAGTATAACCAGCATCACTAAATATTCTGTCTATTATATACTTAATCTTTATAAAAGGTCTAAATGCTTGTTCAAATGACGTAAGCTCAGGAGTTCCTAATGTAGCATTTGTTCCTGTTGCTCCGTTAGCATATAGCATTTGATGTGTCCAATCTACAAAAGGGTATTTTAGTACATCTGTTTCTTTTGTTCCTGCTACACCTGCATAAGTTCCTGTTGGTAGATTATTAATTAAAGTCAATCCGTCTACATACCAACTACCTTTTATTATTGTCTTATCATAAGTATGTTGTAACTCATTAAAGTTAATATTATCAAAAGTCTTATTTTTTAATGTATCAGCTAATGCTATTGTTTGAGCATATAGATTAACATTATAGCTTATCTCTCCTTCTCTGTCTTGTATGTCTATAAGTCTTAAAGCACCATCAAATAATATAATACCATCTTGCTTTAAAACAGCTCTTGTTCTTACATAAGGATTAAAGTCGTAAGGATTTGCTACTGTTCTTGTTATCTCAAATATATTACCAAAGATTTGATTATTTCTTTTTGTTGCTGGTAAGTTAAAGTCCTTAGAGTATGATTGTATCTTTTCTGCTACGTTTTTAAAGTCATCAATACTTAAAGTTAATGGTATTTCTTCATCTTCATATAAGTCGCATATGACTTGACCTAATACACCATTCTCAACTTTTCCTGTTAATGTAAGTTTATCAATACCTAAAATATTAACGCTTGTATTTTGATATGTTATAAATATTGTATCATTTTCAGACAATGCTGTAAAATTTGCAGTTATTTGTGAAGTCGTAGCACTAAATGTTTGTGTTGATCCTATCTGTCCATTATATACAGATACTAATACATTTCCACTTGCTGAGGTTAAATCTATTGTAAGTGTATAGCTTTCTCCTACTACTAATCCTGATAGCTGTTGATATACTCCACATTGTGTGCCTGGAGATGATGATACAACTGAACTTAATAGCAATTTACCACCTGTTCCTGCTGCTACTGTTGGAGTACCTAAAGATGTATTTATAAACTTATACCAAGTGTTAGGTGTAGTAGGGTAAGCATTACTCATTATATCAGTAAATGAACTTGTGGTAGAATAATTAGTAGCATTATTAACTCCAAAGAAATTTACTCCATCTACAATAATTTGATTAGGACTGTTACCTTGAGGATGTAAAACTAATTGTATGCTCATTATGAAGTTTGTGTTTTTTGTGTTTTGTTTCTTTCCATCTCAAACGTGTACTGTATTAGCTTGTCATTAGCAATAGTCTTACGAATATAATTAGATGACGTAATTAATATAGGTTCTACATACTTATTAGTCATAGTATTGTAAGGTGCTGTCTCTGTTTCATAACCATTTAATACATATACCTCTTGACTATTGATTAACTCCTCAAACCATACTGCATCTGCTTCAGTTACAAAGTCTGTATTTACTGTTATTCTTTCTGTTGAGTTTACTCTGAAGTTTTTCTTACCACCTTGAAAACCATTAATTCTATATGTGCTATCATTCCAAGTTCCTGACATTTGAGTATATGTCGTTCTATTAGTCGTTACAGACTTAGTAGATTTCATAGTAAATGTGTAGTAATCCCATACACCCCATTGATTAAGCCAAGTAAGTCTAATACTTTCATATCCTTTAGAGTTAGGACAATTTACATTTATAGTGTATAGTTGTTGTAGCTCGTCAGCATCATTTTGTGCTTGTACTGTATAATAACCTCCTTTTATTTTACCTAAAGCTACAAGACCTTGAAATGTACTAGACCAATTTTGTAAGTTACCAGGAAAAGCACCGAAATATAATAGCTGAGTAAATATATTATCTAAGTTAGTAGCTCCTCCATTTGTGTAATTTTGTGTAACATTTTCTGAACTTGTAGTACCATCATTTTTATAATATACTAAATTGATTTGTTTTATTCTATCAGTTGATGTAGGTAGAAAGTTTAAAAAAGATAGTGTACCATAATCATTAACATTAGCATATAAAGTAGTTGGAGCATTACTTAAAAATTTAGCAGCTGAAGTAGATTTAGCTGTGTATAGTAGATTCTTTTTTAGATTATAACCATAATCAGCACCTGTCTGTGTTAAGTAATTATCATATTGCAATACTCCATTAAACATTATATATTGTGCTGAATTAACTGCATCTCCTAATTGTTGTACAGAACTTGTAGGAGTAGTAGATCCTTCAACAGTAAATTGTATTGCAAAGTATTTAACTGAATTATTAGTCCTTGCATATTTGTCAATTAAATGTATTGGATGTGATTTACTATTAGTATATGTAACCCCCTTGTATGTACTACCATTTCCTGACGTTGAACCTAAATTATCTGAACTAACATATCCTTCTAATATAGATTGTAAATCAAATATACCTACCCCTGCATTGTTAGGAGTTGTTTTAAAAGATGCTACAAGTTGAGTACCAACAGAAAGGTTTATAGGATTTGTACCTATATGAACTTCTGCTACATATTTTACATTGTATCTATTTTGTACTTGAAAAGCATCCTCTACTGAAAATACTACTTGTTGTCCAACAGGAATTGCTCCGTTGTCTACATCTCCATATAAAGGTTTTTGTGTTATATATAATGCCATTATTTTACTGTTATTAATCCTTCTATTATATCTTCTTTTAAACTACCTAGTAAGTCTTTACCAAATTGCTTTAAACCTAATCCTAAAGGTTTTTGAAAGAAACTTATACCTTGTATTCCGTCTCTCTTTATTGCTCTACCCATTATAAAAGCTAAAGACATATTACTAATAAACCTTCCTGTCTTTTTATCTCTACCTTTAATTCCTTTTTTCTTTATCCATTTAGCTAATATTCCTGGAGGTGGTTGCTTGTTAGTGTACTTATAAGGACTAGATATTGTCTGTCCTATATAGTCTTTAAAAGTTCTTTTTTGTTTATTACCTGATACACCTTTATCTACAAATGTACCATAACTACTCATATAGAATTGTACTGCAAAACCATCAGCATCAGTTATTACTTTAAAGCTAATAGAGTTTTCTAAGTTTGTACCTCCACCTTTTGCTTTTTGTAGATTACCCTTAGACCTATTTACTACTTGCTTACCAAAGCTATTTAAGTACCTTTCTATATTGTCAGTCTTCATTACTCTACCCCTACAAATACTTCAACTCTAGCATCTGTTGTGCTTGTTGGCTTAACTGTTACTCTACCTAAATTTTCTAAAGTAGGAAATGATGGTGTAGTACCTGTTTCTCCTATAAGAACTGCTTCTGCTTGACTTAATATATGAGAGTTGCCTGAAGTAATTAATACAGTATATAAATTTGATGAACCTATAAAAGCTACTTCTATATTCTCAGTTGTGCTTAGATTAGTAATTCTAAAATACTTTGCTCTATCTACATCAATAGCACTTGAAGATGTATAAGGACTTGCAGCAAAATTACATACTGTTGTTTCTTGTCCTTGTACGCAAGTTACTATTCTTTCAAATACATCATTTATACCTGTCGTAGTTACTGAGTTAGTAGAACCCCTTAGTGAACCATTTAAGGTTACTGATTCTTGAATTGTTGTTGTTAAATCTGCCATATTTTATATTTTAATTGTTATTGTTGGTGGTATTATTTTTATTATTACTTTACCTATCTTTATCTCATTTAATCTCTTTAGTATCTCAATCATTAGTACCCAGCACCTTGATTTAATACAGGTATATTACAAGTATCAAAGTCATTCATTACCTTAACACCTATCTGAAATACCCAACCACAACAAAGATTGTCAAACCTTTCTTGAAATGGTTCTATTGTGAATTGATCTTGTGTAAAGTATATAGGTGCATTAATATCATTAACTCCTTCGAGTGATTGTCTTGAACTATGTCTTAACATACCTATAAAGTCAGTAGCTATTTCTAAAGTCTGATTCCAAACTTCTTGCTCATTGTTCTTAGTGTTTACTAATTTAGTAAGCTCTGTTTGTTGTTTAGTCTTCCAATCATTCTTTTCACTTACCATATCCATAATAAAGATTTGAAAGTTATATACTAACTCACTATCTCCTGTTGCTACGTTTAAAGGATTGATATGTAATAAAGGAAACTTTTCCATCTTCTCTAAGTTGATGTCATATATATCTCCAACAGATACAGTAGATATTTGCTTGTGATACTCTCCTAATCTACATAGAGTGTTTATTACGTTATTGTATGTCTTATTGCTTACTGCCATATTTTACTTTATTTTGCGACTCTAAGTCTGTTTCATAACTTAACCAAGTAAATGCTTCTAATAGGTTAAGCTTTGTTATTTGTTCTAGTTTTGAAATATCTGCATTACACAATCTATACATTATTCCAAAGTACCCCCACTTTTCTGCGAAGGACTCGCTTGCAACTGCTCCTTTATTTCCTTCAGCCGTTCCGTCAAAAATGATGGCAAAGTCAGTAACAATTCGTTGCCTAAAGTGTAAAAAAAAACCAATGCACTTTGCACTTGTTCAGCTGACATCTTCTTCATCTGTTCGGCTCGTATGCTTATATCTCCATCATACGCTTTAATTGTATAGATGTCATTCTGTTCTTCTACTATCGGTCTATACAGTATTGCCATAACTTCAGGTAAATGTTTCTCTACATCATTTTTTATCATAGTTTCTAGGTCTGACCATTCTCCTAATGTGATTGAGTCTAAGTCAGGATGGAAACCATATCTCTTACCATCTATTTCAATTATCTTTTTTAAAGAACTATTTTGCTTCTGTTGTAGCTCAGAAATTTTACCCATTATAATAGCTATATCTTTTAGTTCTAATTCCTTTATTAGCTTCTTAGGAATATTAGATAATGCTTTTATAGTTTCTAAAGCTTCTTCACTTTTACTAAGTTTATGATAATCAACAAGTTTTATCCACTTTTCTAATGTTACGTCTTCCCACTTGTTAATTAACTTGAACTCTTTTACTTTTCCCTTCTTCTTAATCTTTACCTTCATATACTATATAATAGAAATTGTTCATATTTAGTTTAAAATGTTATCTTTGCATAGTTTTAGTTAATAATTAGGGTACGCTTTATGCTGCCCTTTTTTTATTGAACATAATACCTTCCTGCGTTTGGATTGTCTAAATGGTAGATTACGTTATACCTTATTCCGTCTATTGCGTGGTTGTATGAATCGTGATATAATTTAGAACCCTTATCGCTGTATATATAATTATTTAGCTCTTTAGCTATGTTAGTTGATTCAGGTGTTATTACTAAGTGATAGTCTTGCATACGTGTTATACCACTTTCAATAGTTCCTTTCTTAACAGGTTTAATGTTTACCCCTAAATGCTTTAAGTCTGCTATTAGTCTTGGCTCTGCTGAATCTGCTATGATAAGCTTCTGTCCTACCTTGTCTAGTATTATCTGTGCTAGTTCATTTGACTTTAAGCCATTCTTGTATAGATGCTCTTTAAGATATATCCTCTGTTTCTTTTTGTCTATTGCTACTTCAGTCAATGAATCAGGATCTACTGAAAACCCAAAATCCATACCACAAGAAGTCTGTAAGTTATCAGGATTAAATTCTCCTATACTCCAATTATCAAATACTACACCATCTGCTCTGTCTAACCATCCACCTAATATTTTATGTTGATACTTTTTAAAGTTATTATGCTTTATAGTCTTGATACGCTCTAAGAAGCTTTCTGAGAGGTTTTCTCTGTTGTCCTCGTATGTACTATGTATATAACATACATTGTCTTTAAAACCATTATATCCAGCTTCAACTCCTTTATCTTCAAAAAACCTTTTATATATCCAATGCTCTTTAGTAACAGGATTAAGTATAAGAATAATTCTATTTTGTATATTCTTTTCTCTAATACTTAAATCTATTGTATCAAATATATCTTCATCAATAAGTTCTTCTGCTTCATCAAGTACCCAAGTGCTTACACCTTGTAATGACTTTAGACTTGCTGTCTGATTACCAGCTGAAGTCTTTATACCTCTAAATAGTATGTCTGATTTATTCTTTAGATTGACTACCTCTGCTTTATTTACACTAAAGGTATTCTCATATCCTAATAGTATTATCTTTTCTAAGAACTCAGGTATAATTGACAAGTGAGCTGATACCATTGTAAAACGTGTAAACAATACTCTTATGCCTTCTGTCATTGTTAGTAGTGTAAGAAAGACTGTAACGGCAAATGATTTACCTGATCCTCTACCACCTGTGATGATGTAGTACCTAGCTTTAGATGAAAAAAGTTCTTCGTATTTCTTATTCAGTATCAATTCCTGTAAGTTTAATAACAGGTTCAGTCTCTACAAAGTTAATGATAGGCATATTTAGACTTTCTTCATTAGTTGTTACATCAACTCTTTGTTGTGGTTTACCATAGAAGTATTCAAAGAATAACTTTACTGCCCATTGTTCTTTCTTTTCTAATCCTTGTTGTAGTGAGTCTAGTGCTAGACTATTCATAGGTGTTAGATTCTCTATAAGCTTTTGTTCATCTGACCTACTTGGTCTTCCTCCTTTGTTTCCTTTAGTTCCTTTATTGTTTCTTCTTCCGTCCATTTTATTCAGTTTAATTCAGTTATCTAATCTTTGTAATATAATAGAAATTACTCATATTCATTTGGTAGCATTAGTCTTATACCTAGTTCATACAATGCCCATATCCTTATTTGTTCTGCATATACTTCAAAGTCTTTAGTGTTCAGTGTAGCTGTACTATTTACTACTTGTAATCCTATTTGTTTATTGTTTATCTCTATACTTTGCCATTCACTAGCAAACTTTACTTTAAGAGTATCGTGCATTTCATCAGGAAAGTAACCTAGCTCTGATGCTAATGGTTGTACTATACACGCCCAATAGTAATTATTCTGCATTTTGCTTCTATTGTTTTTTTGTTTCTTAACGTCTACAATATAGTCATTGCCTAATTCTTTTAGATAGTCAAATAACTTTTGCTTGTCTTCACTATTGTTTATGACGTACTTCATTAATCAAATGATTCATTAATACCTCTTTCTCCTACTAGCTTTTCTTTAGCACCTGCCCATAGTTTATTCCTTATCTTAGTTAGTGATGGTTCTGTACGTTTAATTGTAGGCATACCTTCTTCAGGTTTACTATCCATCCATAGACCACATTCACATCTAGCTTCTATTGTTCTCCAGCCATTGTCTCTATATCTAATAGTCTGTTTACCTATTTCTTGTGTGTTACCACATTTGCAACTATAAAGTGTCATTGTAGTTTATCTAGTTCAAAGTGCAAGTGGTTTATAGCTTTTCTTATATCTTGTATACCACCATCACTATGTTTGTTCTTAGCTCGTAATAGATAACTTACAGCTGTTGCCATATTGTAGCTTAGATCAAAGTCTTCTACTACTCTACGTGCTTCATATCCAAAAACCTTACCAACGTAATAGTCAGGTATTCCTAGTTCTTCTTTGCTCATTAGCATTTTAGGATTAATTTCTTTTTTCTTTGTCATTTTCTAGTATTTTAATTAGTCCGTCTTGTGTATGTAAAGGTTTAGCATCAGTAAACTTTCTATATTCTTCAGGAGAGTATATAAGCTTTACTTCTTTTACTAAGTCTTCATTGTATTTCACTACCCATCTACTTGAGTAGTGCATCTTATTTCTTTTTAGGTGTGCTAGGTAACTCATTGGCTGTATTTTTTATATAGTTTCTTTATACCATCAAAACAAGTTGATATACAAGAACCACAATTAGTATTAGTTTGATAGTTTGTGTTGTATATTGTATTGTAAGTCTCTATCATTAATTTTTTAGCTTGTACGTTCTTAGCTCTGCCTGTCTTTAAGTCTTCCCACATATTTAATATAGCATCTATTATCTCTTGTGGTAAGTCATCAGGTGCTTTCATTACTTCCGTAGTCTGATCCCAATACTTCTGAGGACAATGCTGGTTAGCTATACGTGCCTTGATTTTCATAAAGCACATACAAATTTTGCAACTACCTGTTGGCTTATAATAGTAAGCACATCCTTTACATATTTCTATCCTATCTTCATAGACTTCATTCTCTACAAAAAACCTATTCATTTCTTTCTCCAATCAGGATGTCTAAAGCCAAACATCATTACAAAACTATCATTTTTTACAGGATCATACATCTTCATTTAATTCATTTTTTAGTATTGTTCTTACTTTGTCTATTGTTGTAAATAAGCTATTTCTACTTATCTTAGTCTTTTTAGCTAGTGAATCTAATGTATTGCCTTCATAGTAATATAACTTAAACAACTCTCTGTCATACCAATTGTCTAGCTTGTCTAACTCTACATCTATTATTTCTAATTTATGTAATTGAGCATTATCTACTTCTGCGTTAGGAATGTTTGATAGACTCTTATAATAATTATTATCATTTCCATAGTCAAGATGATTACTAGAGACGCTAACATTGTTAGTATAGCTATCAATACGTGTATAATACTTTTCATACTTATAATAAAAATTACTTCTCTTACTTGTCAATGCCCGTCTTAATGCTACTGCTCCGTATCTTGTTAATCCATCTACTCCATCTTTATCATATATTGACTTTAATGTTGTTGGATTCATTTGCATAAAATACAACATAAGTTCTTGTACTGCTTCGTTTATCTTGTTTTCATCTGTCGTTAATCTGTAAGACATAGTTCTAAACTTATCTGTAAGCTTAGCTATTTCAAGATATATCTTATTCATTTGTTGTTTCTAATAAACTTATTTTATCTACTGTCTCTTGTAGTATTTCTTCAAGGACTACCTTATACGTTCTTATTACTGCTCTGTTACGTTTAGTCTCAACTCCTGCAAAGAAACCATTTGTAGCTACTGATAAGTTAATTGGTATTATCATAAGCCAATCATAAAAGTTGTTTTCTTCAACTCCACTACCATAACCATTATGATATTCTAATATAATTTTTAATACATCTTTGTAATTATTGTACTTAGTTTTACTACTTACGTCTTTTGCAAACTCTTTACACATATTAATATAAAGATCTATTAATGCTTTGTGTTCCTGACTTGAGTAAATAAGTTCTATCATTTTCCAAATATATCATAATATTCTATTCAATACCTTTTTCTTCTTTTAAGTTTTTAACAGCTGATTTGTAATAAGTTATCTTTTCTTCATAGTCTGATCTAGTAAACTTGGTTATTTGTCTTGATTTAAACTCTAACTCTTGTGCAGTACCTTCTCCATACTTTGAGTCTAATGCTATTGAAAATTTATATTGTTCTCCTTGTTTAAACATATTACAACCTACACATTGTGGCTGACAGTTTTGTTCATCAAATCTTGTAGCTAAATGACTTCTACTTTGAAAATGTCCGTTTTGCATACCTTGCTTGTAATTTTTAACACATCCACAAGTTATACAAATTACTGCTCCTTCTGATGTAGCATCTCTAAGTCTAATGTAAAGACTAAACCACTTATCAAGTTCTTTCTTGAGTTTGCTTACTGTTTTTTTCATAATCCACAATATCCACTGTCACATTCATTAAAGTCATCAAAATCTAATTCTGTTTGAGGTTTCCATTTAAGAATATCTTGATACGTACAATCTTTTCTAAATGTATTTGGTGCATTTTCTTGTTCTATTTTTGCAAACCATTCCATTTTGTTTTTATGTTCTTGGCTCATCTTAGAAAGAAAAACAGGACTTCTATGAAAACATCCTACACAATTATTATAATATCCTTCTTCAAATTGTACTTCTTTATTTTTTTGCCAATAATTATAAATTGTATCATTATTAATATTAGCAGGTATTAAAGGGAAAGTTGGTATTCTCCATTCTACCATTCCCCATTTATTTCTTGTACCTCTCTTACCAACTATTGTTTTCATTTCATCTATTCCATTTTCATTTAGCTTTTCCATAATTCTTTTAGCCCTTCTCATTTCTGTTGCTCTAAAACCTATTCTCATTTCTACAATTTCATTTATTTCTTTTTGCCACCATTCAAATATCGGTTTCATTTTCATTTCAGTAGTACAGTATCTAGTCATTAAATTAGGTAGATAATGGCTTCCATTCTTACCTTTATTCCAATCTCCATTTATTATTTCATCAAATGTCTTAGGACTTAACCAAGTTATTTCTTTACCTATAAATTGTTCAAGATCTATCATAACTTTTATTATATTGTCTTGTTCTAAAGTTCCAACAAACTCTGTTCCTATTTTATCTGATACTATTTGTCTTATTTTTTTATCAGGATAAAGACAAGACTTATCATTAGTCCTAACTAAAGCAAATACATTATAGTCAGCAGGATAGTTTGCTGCTATATAACTTGAAGTTTTACCTCCACTAACACTATTAATTGTTTTCATATCCTAAGTTTTTTCTCCATTCTTCTTGTAGTTTACCCTTACGTATTTTATATGCTTCTCCTCTTAAAGCTGGTTCTTCTTCCTGGAGCTTAGCTCTCATTCTTCTTATACTCTCAGCATTAGTTAATTCATTATCTGCATACTTATGTAAAAAGTTTAATGCAGTTATTTCTTCAGCATCTATGTTCTTACTGTTTAATTCTCTATACCAAAAAGAAGCTATGAGTTTATTGTCATTGTCTCTTAAATGAGGTTTTTCTAAAAGTATCTTTCTTATAGTTTCTTTAGTTTTCATATTAAATTCTTTATTATTTCTTGTATCACATTAACAGTTATTGTGTTTCCCATTTGTTTATATCTTTGAGTATCACTTACTCCTTCTGTGTGATTGTCAGGAAAACCTTGTAGTCTTTCACATTCTATTGGTGTTAATTTTCTTAAATTATTATGTTTTTCTATTGCTTGATTATTTCCTGTATCTAAACAATAAGATGTTCCATCTTTTTTACTTAAATGTCCTGTTCCACCTTTTTTTGTTTTACTACTTCTTGGATATAAAGAATGACTTGTAACTTCAAAACAAGGTACATCTCCTCCTATCTTTAAACAAGTTGATACTTTATTGATATTAATAGGTTTTCTTTCTCTAAAATTGCTTTTAAATATACCAGCAATCATCTTTTCACTTAAAAAATACTTTGTATCATAATTTTTTTGCAAAATATCTTTTAGTTTTAATTTTAATGGAATTTCTTTAGGGAATCTAAAATTATTATCTTCATTGTCTCTTATTCCTACAATAAAAATTCTTTCTCTGTTTTGTGGTATTCCAAAGTTTTTTGTGTTCAATACTTTATAATAAATATGATATCCTAAATTATCAAAAGGCATAATAGACATTTGTGTGTTAGTAGTTGAAGCTAAACAATCTATTATAGTTTGAAATGTTTTTCCATTATCGTGAGACAATAAACCTTTTACATTTTCTGCTATGAAATATCTTGGTCTATGTTCTTTTAAATATCTTAAAGCATCATAAAATAATGTTCCTCTAGTATCATCAAACCCTCCTCTTTTTCCTGCCATAGAAAAAGCTTGACAAGGAAAACCAAAAACCAATAAATCAACATAAGATAAGTCTGTCATATCAAGTTTTGTTATATCAGTATAAAATTGTTTGCAATCAAAGTTTTTTAAATATGTCTGTTTAGCATACTTGTCTATATCACAAGCAAATTCTATTTCGTGTTTTACACCTAAATTATTTAAAGCTTGTTCAGGACTACCTACACCACTAAAAAAAGTTCCTACTTTCATCTTAAAGATTCTAATACCATTTCATAAAATTCTTCTTCATTGTTTTCTGTCCATTCTTGTATCTGCTGTTCAGTCATTTCTTTACCATTTTCATCTTCTGCATAACTGATATAAGCATCACAAAAGTCAGGGTAATCCCAAGATTTTACATCTTCTATTTCGTAGTCTGTTAATTTCATTTTTATTTATTTTTAATTTCTAAAACTTTTTCCTTTTATTATTACCACCTTACACTTTCTTAATCTATCTAAAGTCCTTTCATCATATCTTTCTTTAAGTGAATTAGGAGATAAATTAGTAGTTATTATTAATGTCTTAGAACTGTCCTCTGCATAAGAAATAGCATCAGTAACAGCATCTATCTTTGTTCCGTAATCATTCTTTATGCTTTCAGTACCTAAATCATCAATTATAATAAAAGGTGCAATATTTCTTTCTACTGTTCCTAATTCTTTAGCAGGAATACTTCTAAGAACTTTATTTGTTTTTGTCCTAAATATAGCAGGTATAACATAATTAAGTATTGTAGATTTACCTAAACCACATTCTCCCATAATTATTAAACCCTTTCCTTTTGTATCTACCATCCAATCAATTATTTCATCATAAGCTGACAAATGCGTATAAGTATCAATAGTTCTATCATAGTATTCAAATGCTTTGATAAAGTCTTCTTTTAAGTTTTCTTTGCTTCCTAGTTTATACCTAATGTAAACTTTAGGTTGTAAGTATTCAGCATCTCTAAATGTTTCTTCTATTGTTCTCATATTATTTTAAAATGTGCCATCTCCATAGTCTTGACCTTTCTTATGCCAATGTGCCGTAGATCTGTCGTTATTATTATTATTTCTATCTTCTCGTTTTTCCCAAGTTCTAACACAAGCTTTCCAATTTTTCATCTTATTGCTTCCAACCATCCAATCTTTACTTTCGTAAAAATCAATAAAGGCATCTGCACATACTTTATTTTTCCTTTCATTACAATATTGATGTACTTCTTCAACAGTTGGTTTTTTAAAAAAAGCCTTTTTATTACTATCTGTAAGATTAGTATTACTATACGTAGTATTAGTATTATCTGTATAATTTTTTAGACTAGGGTTGTCTAATAAATTGATAGACCTAGACAAAATTTCTTTACTACCTTGTCTATATTTTACAACTCTTGATATGTAACCGTTTTTCTCTAGTAGTCTTAACCAATTCTGTATGGATGCCCTACTAACCTCATAAAGTCTGCAAAAGTATTCTGTTGAAGCTTTACAGTTACCATTCATATTGCACAAAGCAGTTATCTCAGCATAAAGTAATTTAGCATTAGGTGTAAGTTTTTTACTGTATCTTACTTTAGCTGGAATAATTGCGTAGTAGTTTGGTTTCTGCATTATATAATATTTATTGTATAGTGATAATTCTTCATTGCAAGTTTAACGTTTTCTATTTGATTAGAAAAATCTAAATATGTAGTATATATAATACATTGAGCATTACCACTTATAATTTTAAGCTTAATGTCAGATTCTCTTGACTCATAAACTTTGTTAAGTAACAAGTGATTCTTCATTTGTTTACCTGTTATAAATACATCTTTTTCAAAAATAACATCCTTATATTTTTTTAAGACTTTTATAAAAGTATTTCTATAAACATTACATTGTTTAAAATTTTTTTTGTGTGTTCTTTCATAATGATATGAAACTGACCTGTCTCTTTCAAGAACTTCAGCAATTACAGCTCTAGGTATATTTTCTTCAGTAAGTCCTATATAACTAGCAACTGATCTTGCTGTCTGTATATTTCTAGTTCTATTTTTAAATACTAAAGAGCCATTAGGCAACCCCATTACTCTTGTAGTGAGGTCGCATATAGCTTTAAAGTTTAATTCTTCAGTCATCTTAAAATGGTAAATCTTCAGGCATAGTACCTGTAAAATCTGTACCCATAATAACATTATCTTTTGATGTATTACCATTAGCCCATTTCC
>Ga0206123_10001980_pt1 | contig 18444 bp, 13 predicted proteins | sample Helgoland_Spring_2_FD_160086 | JGI IMG/M metagenome (GOLD analysis project Ga0206123, IMG submission 160086) | Pelagic subsurface seawater microbial communities from Kabeltonne, Helgoland, North Sea - Helgoland_Spring_Bloom_20160316_1 | ecosystem: Environmental > Aquatic > Marine > Epipelagic ...
TAACAACGTTACTTTATTTTTAACATCCGCGAAAATTGAAAAATGGTGCAATTTTAGTGCACTTAGAATAAAGCTACCTCAATGAGAACAGCTTTTGCCTCAATGCATAGCTTCGAAACTTGCCCGGCGATTCGCACAGATGCTTTTCGGTCGCCTGATTCAAAATCCCCTCCAGTAGCAACTCGAAAAACTCGGGAGCAAAATAGGTCCAAATGGCTAATCACATCCTTATCGACCTTGGTCAATTTCAGCAGTCGCACGTACTTTACAGTTAATTTCAAATGAGACTTTATTTGAAATTCTTGTAACCTAACTGTCGTATTCGTAGCCGGTTCATTGTCAGAAAGCCAATAAGCGACCGCCGTTTCCTCTAAACCTTCAACCAAACCAATGAGAAGTCGAGCCCCATCTGCCGAGCGTTGTTTTCTCGAAGCTAGAACCGAAAAGAAGTATGCGGAACAAGCACCAGCAAATGCTCCGAGAATCGCAACTAGAAGCGCACCTTCCAACGATGATTGATTAGCCAATACATCTCGAATTTCATTCAGCGCTGTTACCACTTCATGGTTTTCACTCATCATCGATCAGCTTTGGAGCTCAAATATTCTTTACTTCCAAATTTGGCTTCACTAACTATTTCCCGAATTCGACCTTCAAAAAACTCATAATCCTCATCCGAATATATGAACTCGAGCCGCGACAGCAATTCTTCTGACGACATATAACCGTACTTAACAATCCCACCAAAACCTTCTGATATAAATGATGAGCCATAGGATTCAACCCCATCATCGAGAGTTATCAAAAGTTTTTCGCTCTTACCTAACTTTTCTAAAAGCGGCTTTAACACTAATTCTCTAAATTGCTCACCACTCGCAGGTCCATCAGCATAATATCTGCCAGCCGGATCAAGAGAAAAATCAGCACCTATGTTCAGTTCCATCAGTTCGCCCTCAGGCATCTAATACCGTTCGCCAAATTATTAATGTACCGTAAAGTGGATTAGAAAAATGCACACTCTTTACCCTTTCGCGCCCACCCTCAATCGAAAACTTGTACAACCCCTTCAAACTCAGTATAGAAAGGTATCCTTCATTTCGCTGCCTGACGAACTCCAACAAGTCTTGCAAACCTTTACCTCTATCGTCTTCACCCGTACTTGTTCGACTCAACTCCACAGCAGCCTTCAACATTGTCGCGTCACGCCTTCTTTCTATAGATGGGAACGAGGAAAGATATTTCAATGCCCGTTCCCAGATATCAGACGCAGGAAGAGATTTAGGAATTCCAATTCCCTGATCGTAAAATACGATTTTTAGCTCTTTGCTCTCGCTGTTATAAGAACCAGTCAGGTACCAAGTTTTATCTTTCGAGCGAAACCACTCATAGTTATAGGCATGGTGAGTCACATTGGTGATTGCTTCTGAAAGCCCTGTATTGAGGAAAACCCACTTATCTATCCCATCACCGACGACCTTTCCGATTGCCGCCTTCAGCTGCCGTGTCATCGCTGTATCACCAGTCCTACCTTTTATATATCTGACCAACTGAACAGATCCTGATGACTCGGCTTCCGTACCTTCGAAAGGGTTATTTCGAAAAAGCTCAAAGAAACCCAATTCATAGAATTTATAAAGAATATCAAACTGCCAATTATTGATCTCAGGACGCAATTTTTGCCGAATTGAATCCTCCCACTTAGATAACTCTGCAGTAAGAACAAGCGCAGCTGAGGTTGAGATCCGCATCAACCCAGAAAAATTAACCATCGCTAAATGGGCCTGTTTTTTGTGCGGTTTTTTGATGGCCAAACGGCGAATCGCCATCAAATACAGTACAGTCATTTCGTAGTCTGACGAGAAATTCATCGATTCAGGGAGGTTAATGGTTATGGCACCGCCGTCCGACTTATCGAGATCCAATCCAAAACCCAACTGCCTTCCAAACCAATTCGGACCAGTCGAACGTGCAACAAAGCCAGATTCTGACCTCCCGACTTGTTGAGTAGTGTGGGATCGCAAATTCCCGGAGCGATGCACCAAACTCCTGGCTACATCTCTACTGCGCGTTCTAGATGATATTTTTTTCATAAAATGTAACATTTCCGAACTTTAGAAGTAACAATTAGAGACCCTGATCTACGCTCAAAAAACGCGAACACATCACTATTGCAACCTATCGAAAGCAAATTTTCTTCGAGCCGACACAAAATGCTGTCTGAAAATAGTTACAGCAGAAGCATGGCAAAAACTATGTTATGTTTCACTGAACTCGCCAGCTGCAAATCAAGCTCTTCTACCCTACACTCCAACCTTCAGACAAAACCTCTGCCTGCTTCATACAAAGCTCAATCGCCTCATCCGACTTATCCGGTGGGTACTTCCACCTACGCAGGGCTCTTCTCACCAAATTCCTCAACTTAGCCCGTACGCTATCACGCACCTGCCAATCCACAGTTGTTGATTTTCTGAGTTGCGCGGTCACATATTTGGCCAACTCCCGTAGGTTGTTATCACCCAGCTCTTTCACCGCTGACTCGTTCTGAATCAATGCTCGATAAAAAGCAATTTCGTCTGAACTCAACCCAGATTTCTCTGCCATCTCCGCATCTTCGGCCATTTCCTTTGCCATCTTGATTAGTTCTTCGATTACCTGAGCCGTTTCGATGGCGCGATTGTGATATTTACGCAGGGTTTCCAGAATACGGTCGGAGTATTTCTTCTCAGAGACGACATCCGTTTTCATGCGGGCTTTCACTTCATCACGCAACAGGCGCTCTAACAGATCTACCGCCAGGTTCTTTTCTTTGAGGTTACCGACGTCTTCCAGGAACTCGGGCGATAACAAACCAATATTGGGCTTATCCAAACCTACCAGACTAAAAATGTCATCAACCCCGTCCGCAATGATCGCATTGTCGATAATCTGCTTCAGCGCTGAATTCTTTTCTTCATCTGTGCGGCGCTTGTCGATGGTAGTGAATTTAGTGATGGCATTCTTGACAGCGCCAAAGAACGCGATTTCTTTTGAGTATTGGCCAACTTCATCCAGGGTGCTACATAGCGTATAGGCTGAACGTATCCTCGTCATGATATCGAGAAAGCGTTGCTTACCATCCAACTCGCCGTTTGCGCCTTCCACGGACAAAATATGATTCATTACACGGGGCAATAACTGCAGTGCGTTTGTCTCGTAATCACTGTAAGCGCAGCCATGCATCATGCCGCGCAACTTATCGATATTTTCCAACAACACAGCAAATGCTTCACGCGTATCGTGGGTTGGCTTACCCTTGCCATTAGAGCCGGTGTAGGTCTTCAGTGCTTGCTTCAGCTCGTTGGCAATCCCGATGTAATCCACCACAAGCCCGCCTGGCTTATCCTTGAACACACGGTTCACACGCGCAATAGCCTGCATCAGGTTATGGCCTTTCATTGGCTTATCGATATACATAGTATGACAGTTAGGGGCATCAAAACCGGTTAGCCACATATCACGCACAATCACCAACTGCAGTGGGTCGTTGACATCCTTAAAGCGTCTTTCAAATAGTTTTTTGGTCACTTTATTGTGGATATGTGGTTGGAGTTTTTCTTTATCCGAGGCGGACCCGGTCATCACAATCTTAATAGCACCCTTCGCTGAGTCAGCATCATGCCATTCCGGTTTAAGGGCAACGATAGCGTTGTACATGTCGACGCAAATCTCACGACTCATGCACACAATCATGCCTTTACCGGGCATGGTGTCGATACGATTCTCAAAGTGACTAACCAGGTCACTACCCACTTGCTCTATACGCGGCTGACTACCGACTAGCTTTTCTAATGCCGCCCACTTGGATTTGGTGTTTTCGCGAGCAGTGACGTCTTCCTCATCTTCTATGACCTCGGCTACTTCGTCGTTTAGCGCTTCCATTTCAGCCGCATTAATATCGAGCTTGGCTAACCGGGATTCGTAGTAAATGGGCACCGTGGCACCATCATCAACAGCATCTTGAATGTCGTAGATCGAAACGTATTCACCGAACACTGCTCGCGTGTCCTTATCAGCAGAATCAATCGGCGTGCCAGTAAAACCAATAAACGACGCGTCAGGCAGGGCATCGCGCAGGTGTTTAGAATAGCCGAAGGTATACTCCCCTGTCTTGGGGTTTAACCTGGCTTTATCGCCGTAGTGGCTTCGGTGGGCCTCATCGCTGATCACAACGATATTGTGTCGGTTGCTCAACACGGGGTGAGCACGCTCATCCCCCAGCAAAGCAAATTTCTGAACCGTCGTGAAAATAATGCCACCCGCCTGGCGCGAGGTAAGCATCTCACGCAATTCATCGCGATCACCCGCCTGAACGGGTGTTTGTTTTAGTGCCTCGGCAGCCATAGCAAATGTATCGAAAAGCTGGCCGTCAAGATCATTTCTATCGGTGACGACAACGATGGTTGGATTATTCATTTCAGGCTGTGCCAGCAGCTTACCGGCATAACACACCATTGAAATCGACTTACCCGAACCCTGGGTGTGCCATACCACCCCGGCCTTACCAGAGCCTGGCACCACACGTTCCGCATAATCGGCACGTGGCGAATCACCGACCTTACTTGCCTCAGATTGTGCAGCGATAACCGTTGCTCGAACCGCTTCACGCACCGCATGAAATTGATGATAACCGGCAATCTTCTTGATGATCGCATCACCATCTTGTTCAAACAAAACAAAGTGACGAATGTAATCTAGAAAAAGCTCTGGCTTAAAGAATCCTTTTACCAACGTTTCCAGAAAGTACTCAAACTGCGGTTTGTCATGTTCGTTATTCACCACCCGCCAGGGTAAAAATCTTTCCTTATTCGCTGTGAGCGAACCCACCCGCGCATTTAGACCATCACTGACTACCAGCGCTTCGTTGAAGATAAACAGATCCGGAATTTCATCTTTGTAGGTTTGCAACTGCTGATAAGCCGACCAAATATCGGCGTTATTGTCGGCGGGGTTTTTCAGCTCCAATACCGACAATGGTAAACCGTTCACAAACACAATCACATCCGGGCGGCGATTCCCCTTAGTACCCGTGATGGTGAATTGATTCACCACCAGGAATTCATTGTTGGTCATATTGGAGAAGTCTACCAACTTGACGTAGTCAGTAGCCTCTTCGCCCGACGCATCTTTAAAGCTGACTTTTACACCTTCCAGCAACCACTGATGGAACGCTTTATTGTTCTTAATAAGGATGGGGGTTTCGGGTTTTGAAACCTGAAAGGCAACCTGTTCTAAGGTCACGATTGGGATATGAGGGTTAATTATTTGCAGACGACTTAAAAGACGATCACGCAGTATGATTTGGCGGTAATCGCTACGTTCAGGGTTGTCACCGTCTGGGGCGATGTCATAACCACAGCCATAGTCGTAACCCATGGTTTTAAACCAATCTAAACAGAGTTGCTCTAGCTGATCTTCAGTAATCACTATTCACTGACTCGAATAACTCCAATTTTAAGGCTTCTGGATACCCATCATCAGCAATGATAGAAGTGATGAGTTTTAGCAGCAGATCCTTCGAAATCTTATTGTCTGCCAACCAAACAACAATATTTTCCATTTCCTGCACATACTTTTTAACACAATAGCCATACCCATTTAGCTCGAGAAAATAGGCACCTAAGCTCAAGCTCGACCGCTTATTACCATCAGTAAATGCGTGGAACTTGTTAATCGCAAAGACTAAATGATTGAGCTTTTCTTCGAATGTGGGGTAGTACAAATCATTCTGGATATGCTCAAGTGCACTATCGATCAACCCAAGATCCTTGACACCCGGCATCCCACCCGAATTCTCGATAATCCAGTCGTGTACTTCTACAGCGTGTTCTATATCAAAATATAACACCATAGCCATATCAGCGATCTTTTAGCCGCTTTAGCACGTCCAAAGTTTTCGGATCAGACAATTGTTCTTCTAAAGATTTGGTTTTATCACCTAGAAATCGTTCAAAGTCTCCTTCCGGGACTGTCTGGATATAGTGCTCTAGCTTGTCGTGCAAAGCATCCCGAAAACCGAGGTCACGGCTCGCCATACGCACTCTTGCATCTTGAATGGTTGGCATCAAAAAAGGATTGTTTTCAGCTTCAAGAATTATTTCATCGAGTTCAGCCGGTTTCAACTTTCGTCCCAGGGCTGTCGATTGCTTTCTTAGTTCCACCGCCAATCCGTGTTCAAATCCTGCTATCGCTGTCAAAATTTCAGCATACATGGTCTCGCGCGCTTTCTCTTTGCTGGCCAAATTCAATACTTGCTTATATTCCTTTGCATTTTCACAGAACACAGCCCCATAGATTTTATCTGTATAGATAGCATACTTATGATCACCCATGGCCAAGCAGTCTCTTAGGGCATCGGTAAATTGTCTTCTGTAACTGTCCTCCATATAAGCGGCAGGCAAATAATCTTGGTCACGTTGGTTAATAAACTTTGTGTGCCCGCCTACTCTTTCGGCAACCACATCAATCGCAATGTCCAACATTCGGCTACGTATCGCTTTGGCCCGATCACTCTCTGTCACTAACATGGCCATATTAAGTACCGCACGGAAAGTGAGTACGCCTAGCGATGGCGCCTTGGCATCAATGATGTTGGCGACATCTGTGTCGTTGACATAGGCTAACTTGATGTTTTTTAGGGCTTTTCCTTTGAGGACCTGATAACCGTTGGACCTTAGTTCGTCGGCATGATTACGCAAATACCTGTCGATGGTTCGTTCATCCACATCCAGCAATTCCGCTGTTTGTACCTTCGTGAACAAGGTTTCACCTTCAAATTCAAGGCCACCGAGCGCGAGATGGATCTCTAGCTGACTCAAGGCATAAGGGTTATTCAGTACATTTTGCCGTGCAACTTCAGAGGTAGTTAGATCTTTGGTCATAAGGTAGACTCCTGCGCTCTTAAGTCAGGGAAATGAGAAAGCAAGGGTAACAGCACATAAACACGCTGTATTTCAAATTGCATGCTACACAGTATTAGAAAATTGTTTTTGGGTGTACCTATTTTGTCCATATTAAGCGATAAGGTCTGTCTTAGTAGTTGACAGACCCCTGTTTCTCCAAATGTTCGATTAACATATTGATTTTCATAAGAATCTAGTCTTTCACTCTTCGATTTTTGTCAGAAAATCACTCCACTTTTTCTGACAAAAAACAATTATTACTGACGGCTGGCCCCTGCTTTAACCTTCACGAGTTCTAACAATGACACAGCGAAAATGGCCTGACCATCGCTATTCACCAAGTTCAATCAGCGTCAACATTTCAATTATCTTATCGGTTGCTTCATCGCGCTTAGGCCCAGGGAACCCATAATTTCGCAATGTAATTCGTATCATTGATCGGATTCGTGCGATGGTGGGCTCACGAGCAAACCAGTCAACCACTCGGAGCGACTTAAGTTCATTAACAATATGCTCCGCAATTAGCTGAATTCTTCCTGGCTCAACTTGCTGATTGCTGTGATCGATAAGAATGCGTGATATAGAGTCTACTTCCTCATTCGATAAACCTGCAGACAGGTCAGCGCTAGTACTAATCCTTATACTCGCTGAGCCTTTTAGCTTACCTATCCGCTTCGCGGACTGCTCGATCTCATACTCTCGACGTTCTTCTGCTATCACCAAGTTGCAGTACTCGGCAGCACCAATCAAATCAGGAAACAAACTAGCATGATGAACATTCATGCGCCGTAGCTGCCGCATACAACCTTCTCGGTCTTCATTCTTGATATAAATTTTGCAGATATACTTCGCCAGAATGCCTGCTTGCGCTTCATCCTGAACTTCCCCCTGGGCATTCATGCTGGAGGATGCGGTTCTAAACTCTTCGTCAGGAAAGTTCTCATCCGTCAACGTATCGATGAGTTTGTTCTCGATGGTGGAATCATAAGGGGAGAAGGTAAATAGGCCAGCCTGGTTAACCAGGCGGCCGTGGTCATCTTTGCGCGGTTCAAACATCCGAACCTCGGGGCACAATTCATCATCCGCAATAAAGGTTTTATTCAGCACATAGATGGCGCGATAGGCATTTTCAGTTTCTTCCGCTGAGTCTTCGGTGGAAAAGGCAAAAAACAAAGCCACATAAGGTGAATACGTCCAGTCAAGCAAGGGTGTCATCAAGCCATGATGCTGCCCAACCGACCAAAGCTCATCTTCCTCACCTTCTGTCACAAGAGAGTTATCCGTCAGCCGACCGCGCACCGCGCGTTTAAAATGATCTAGCTGCGCATCCGCTAGTTCACGATCGATGATGCCTGACTCTGGCACACGCGCAAGTGTTGGCATCAAACCCCAATCAAAACGGCGGTGGCCACGAAAAACTAACTGTGTTTTCGGTCGGTTGAAAAACTCTGATGCGAGTATGGCCGAAAAGCCCTGCCATCCGTCTAGGCGTGTCACCGGGATGCGTCCGTTCACCTCATCGGCGACAATCTCGAAACTCGAAAAAGGAGCGGCACTGTTCCATATCGGGATTTGTTCGAAGTCGTAATTTTCCACGATTTAATTACGCTGCGTCATTGATGGGTAATTCGCCGGAGAGAAGTTTGGGTAACAAGCTGTCTCTTATTGTCACTAAGCTCTCAGTCTGTTTAACATTATTAGATATTCTATTTCGAAGCGTATTAACAGTAGTTGTGAATAGATCCTTCAAATTTGCAGGGGTTTTGGGTATCTCCAATCTGTAAGCATTATTTCTGTTAAGCCCAGGGACAGCCGCATCTGTATTCATAGTTTCGAGTCCAAGTGTTTTAAGCAAATAATATACGTAAGCTAATGACACGCGATTCTTGCACTTCACATAAAATACAGTATCTATTGGAAAAAAGGATTTATCTTCCCAATAAAGCGCACCTACAGTTCCTTTTCTGCCGACAATTATTCCTGGTCCATCCACAAGCGATTCATTGTGTGTCCCAGTTAATCCACCCGAACCATAAACAGGAAAATCACCTTCAGTACGATCATCTTTCTTTAGCGCTTTACCGTAGGCAAGCTCAATAACATCTTCGAGTGTTTCAATCCCCCACCCCTCGGGCACCTCACCAAATTCAGCGTCGACCAACGCATCAGGAAAAAAAGCGGCGGTGGTTTTGAGTTGTTGTAGAGTGGCTTCAGGTAGCTCGTCGAGGGTTTTGAGGCCTTCTGAGTTGGAGGTTGTGGTAGTGCTGCTGATGGCGGCCATGGCCGCGCGTTCCATGAAGAGCGATTGAGCATCGTCGTCATTGCCGCCGGTGCCTGCCCCAATCGTAGCGTGTGTACTTTTGAAGGCTTTAGCGGTGTCGCTGTTATTGGCCCAATCTTGTTTGGCTTTGATCTTAGCGCGAGTGGGTTCGAAATCGACAAACCAGCTTTTAAATATGACTTGGGCGATTTTTTCCAAAGTTTCGTTAGTTTCGCAGTTGAGCTCAATTTTCTCATCTAAACTGCCCAAACTCGCTACTATCGACTCTCTTATAATTCTATTCGGCCAGTTGACAGGTATTTTTTCAATGTTATATAGAGGTAACTTCGCCTGAACAGCACCTACCGTTGCCTGCATAATTTCCTGTTGGCCAAATGGTGAACTTAAGAAATAATATAGATATAGCGCGTCTACTGCGTCCAATCCACTTAGCTTTGCGCAATTTTCTGTTTGGGACGCTAAATGAAACCTCGTATCAATTACACTTACCAAACCAATAGTACCTACAATAGAAACAAGTACATCATTCTCTTCAACTATATATCGCTGAATTTTTGGAAATATACCGTTTGGAACGTATTCTAAACCAGTATCTGGAATATATCGTTCTCCCATATCTCTGACACGAATATATGGATGTGAGTTTTTATCCTTTTGTAAGCTAGAACCTTTTGGCAGTCTTTTTCCACCTTTAACTTTTACTAATTCACTTAAACTCAGCATTGGAAATTCAAATTCCATAACCCAACCCCGCCAAGTTCTTTTTTATCTCCACTTCCAACCGAGCTGATTCTTCAAATTGGTTTTTTAGTTGCGCCGTCAATCGGGTCATTTTGACGGCAAAAACTTCACCATCCTCTTCTTCATCAGCCGCGCCGACATAACGGCCCGGGGTGAGGACGTAGTCGTGTTTTTGTAGCTCCTCGAGTTGGGTTGATTTACAGAAACCTGCGACGTCTTCGTAAGGGGACAGAGCTCCTTCATCAGTCTGATCTGCTTCGGGCGCGGTAGTCTGCCAACTATGATAACTGTCGGTGATTTGATTGAGATCTTCTTGGGTGAAGTCACGCAGTACACGGTCTTTCATATAGCCTAAGTTGCGGGCGTCGATAAAAAGCACTTCACCATTCCTGTTCCGCAGTTTTCTACCGGCAGCACTGGTGCGCTCGCCTTTGTTTTTGGTTAAGAACCAAATGCAGGCGGGGATTTGCGTATTGGTAAATAGTTGGCCAGGTAAAGCCACCATGCATTCCACCAAATCGTTGTCGATCAGGGCTTTGCGGATGGCGCCTTCATTGTTTGTGTTAGAGCTCATACTGCCGTTGGCTAACAGTAAGCCTAAGCTACCATTGGGTGCCAGGTGGTAGAGCATGTGTTGCAGCCAGGCGAAGTTGGCGTTGTTTGAAGGTGGCTTGCCGTATTGCCAGCGGGGATCGTCATCTGACACACCTATGTCCCACTCCTTCATATTAAAGGGCGGGTTGGCCATCACGAAGTCGGCACGCAGGTCCGGATGCTGGTCGTTGGTATAGGTGTTTGCGGGTTCTTTGCCAAAGTTAAAATCGATGCCGCGTATGACCATATTCATGGCGGCCAGTTGCCAGGTGGTGTGATTATATTCCTGGCCGTAAATGCTCACCTCGCCAATCTTGCCCTCGTGGGCGTTAATAAAATGCTCCGATTGCACAAAGAATCCACCGGAACCCATCGCTGGATCGTAGACGCGGCCCTTGAAGGGTTCGAGCATTTGCACGATTAAGCTCACGATGGATTTGGGGGTATAGAACTGACCACCCTTCTTGCCTTCGGCTAGGGCGAATTGACCGAGCATGTATTCGTATACGTGACCGAGAATGTCTTTTGAGTTCAACGATGCATGTCTGAAAGGCACAGTCGCGATCAGGTCAATCAATTCTCCCAATTTAGCCTGATCTATTTGCAGTTGGGTGTAGCGTTTGTTGAGCACACCTTTGAGCTTCGGGTTGTCGGCTTCGATGGCTTCTAGTGCATTGTCTATCAGTTGGGCAACGGAGCTGATTTTTAGCGTCTTTGTTGCGCCATTGCTCAGGTTAATCTCAGCGCCACCGATTACAGCCTTATTGTTGTCTTGGAGAAACTTCCAGCGGGCCTGGGCAGGCACCCAGAATGTATTGGTTTCCAGATAGTAGTCGCGAACTTCCAATTCTGTGTTGACCTCAACTTGATATTCATCACTATCGGCCCCGCCGAAGTCTGCTGGATCGAGATAGTATTCGTGATCACTGTCGGAAAATTGAGTTTTGAGCTGCTCCCGGCGAATATCGAACGCATCTGAAACATACTTGAGGAACACCAGACCCAGGACGGTGTGTTTATATTGAGAGGCATCCAGGGTGGAACGGAGCTTGTCTGCGGCCGTCCAGAGTTTTTTATCCAGGTTATCCAGGAATTGTTGGTCTTCATTTACCATTTATTATTTCACTTTATCTATGTTGGTCATCAAACCGATGATTATGGAATACCGGCACACCTGTCAGGCAATCCATTTCCCTACTTCGATAGTACCAAAGTAAATTGGGGTTATGACTAGAATCCAAGGCAATCATTGAGTTATCTCAAGAATGGCTCGAGATTGTATGTTTATTCGGCAATTCTCAGGCAGATGCACTCAATCCTGATGATACCGAAGATGAATACTTACCTGAACGCCAACCAATAGAGTCTGAGCTTGAGGACTGGTGAAAACGAGCTGCCGCGGCGGAACTGCTACCGCAAAGGCACTACGTCGGCGTGCGCCGCGTACTAGATAACGGCAGACAATTCTCTGTGTACGTCCCTGGCTGACAAGAAACTGAGCCTTCCAACCTCAAATTGTTTCGGTTGATTGTTTCCAAGACTGGCGAGAAAAACTCTACTCTCGTCACATGAAAGAACACAACGAATTCCCAATGCTTCTTTAGACGGATGAAATGCGAGCCCACCCTGCTCAGGCTCTCTCTGATTTTCAATCTCCAAACTATCACGCTGATCTTTAACGAGCCCACTTAAACTAATAACTTTCTGAAGACTAGCAAGCCCTACAACATTCGTTACCTGCAGTGAATCGCGCGCTTCCACTACCGCCAATTCATCGTTCGCCATCATCTCACCCAATGTAATGATGCTGGCATTCATCTGTATGCGCTCTTTCATTTGGGACGTTGTTTCATTAAATTTTGGCTCGAAATCTAACTCTATGCCTGTTTCCAGGACAAGCCAAAAAATTAGCCCCTTTAACCGCCCGACTTCATCAAAATTTACAAAGGACTCAACCGCTTCATCCTGCTTCGTCATAATTTCAGGATTGGACTCTACAAAACCCATAATCGCTTCAGCCAGAGACTTTAGTTGGTCTGCCGGAACAGCAGTATTTCCTTTTTTGGTGTTCACCCACCAGAATGAAGCCTCACGGCACTTCAGGTGTCGCATCAGCGCGAGCGTGGCAGCGAGCTTTATTAGCAGATCAAAATTATCGCCCAACTTCTTACCTAGCTCTCTGACCAAACGCTGAGTCAAAGTACCGACTTTTTTGTGGCAAAGCGCCAGTAGCTTTTCTTGCTCTTCCTCCGTTTTTTGAAAAGACAGACCAGAATCTACCGTTTCATCATCTTCACCCACCTGTTCTTCTTCATTTCTACCCATGCTATCCGCAGCATGATAGTTATCCGACGTGGCCTGATTGAACGAGTTGATGAGAAGATTGAGGATATAGCCAAGATCTGTGCCTGCAGCCATTCGTTTTCTACGATAGATATTCGACAAAGTATCAATACCGACCTCGAGGGACGCTGGCGCCTCGCCTTTGGCTTTTGCCTTTGTTCCATCGGCAGTCACTGCTTCTCGAATATTATCAGCTGGGGGACTAAGGATGACCTGTTCAACACACTTAAAAAGCGCACTTAGCTCGGGATCGTTTGCATCCAGCGATGCAAGACTCGATCGAAATTTCCGTTGAGCACCCGTCCTGGCATGCTCTGCCAGGATGCGTTGGTAGTGCACAAGATAAAGTCCAACAACTTCCCCATCCTCAATTTCCTGCAAAAGCGAGACTTCAATACTTTTCTCAAACGTTAGAATAAGTTGACCATCTAAATATTTCGATTCATATTCAATGGAAAGCGGCTCGTTGTACTGACCGATAAATTGAAAGTTTGTTGCGGATTTTGGAACACGATCACTAAGCACAATTGTGCCAGGCGTATTGCACTCTGCGAGCGAGAGGAAGATCGAGTCTTGAAATTTAGTTTCTTCCTTATACTTCTCCCACTGCGCCCCAATTTCATCCCAGTGTGAGACATCGAGCGCTGTTTGAGAAGCTAGTGAATCCACATCAATGCCAAGTGCATCGACGGCCTGCTTCGCTGCATTACCACACAGCACAAACATTGCCTCATCATTTGCCTGTTCACCGCTTTCAATCCAGGCTGGCCGACTAGGATTCGCACTACCAGAAGCAAAGATATGTTCGCCATTCTTCATTACCAAATAGACGAACTTGGCATGAAGGTATCTCGCTTTATCAGTTCCCAAAATATTGGCATCTATGAACTTAACATCATTTAGGTCGACACCACTTGGTGGAATTTGAACCGTTTCTGGCTGGATAGGAACGAGGAATCGCTGAGGTTTAAACTGCTTGCTCAACTGAGCCAGAAATTCCAATTTACTATCAAAAAATGCGCCCGAGGCAACTATCGTATCAGCTTCCCCATTCGCAAGTTCGCTAATCTGCGAAAGCAACGATGGCATACCAACACCGCCAACAAGCAAGTATGACTCTCGCCCCTCCTTCGCATCATCTTGCTGTTTTAACCAGGGTGCCAATTCCAGAAATTGATCGAGCGCTTCGGTGACAGCCCCTCCCTTCGACCTTTCCGCCCAGCCTCGCAAATAGTCGAATGCAGCCTGAAAAAGTGGAAGCTCGGAAGTATCTACTTTTCGATTATAGGTAATGACATTTGTAACCTCACGATTCGAACCATATCCAGAGAAGGTTAGATTGTGACTACCGACAAAAAGTAATCCCTTATCTTTCCCAACAAACATGCTTAACTTAGGATGGAAGGCTTTATTGGCCTCAATGGGAAGTAACCAATAATCACGGCCGGCTCTTAGAGGCGGATTCGACTGCAAGGAATGAGAAAGCTGCGACGAGTCAGCCAACACAACATTGTGTCGACATCCGGTTGCAATCAATCGCCGGATAACCACTTCCTCAAGAAATGGGATGTAGCAATTGAATGTGGAGAAGATTGCAGCATCAAAGCCAGCTGTTTTCAGCTCTTTAAGCAGCGAATATTGCTCAATCATCCTGGACTTCCAAGAGTGAATATCCCATTTTAGTCATTTGATATCGTTCGCCAGCAACAAAATTCAGCGCCCCTATATCGACCAGAACTTGACGAGCCTGACGAAAACGCGGGTTGGTATGCTCCGGGGTTGGCTCATTCACTATAATCAAACCCTGTTCCGTTGGACGAATTTGAAAGGTGTCTTCTGATTGACCGCGTAGTTTCCGCAGTGCCACACGTAGATGCGCCTCTGTGCACCAATGCGTCAAAACCCATTGCAACCAGTTTGATAAGGTAAGTGTTTTCCAGCTCGTCATCTTGTTATGTAAAGCATCAAGGTTAAGTGGGAAAAAATCGAAATAGCCAGATGAAAACGACAGCCCTTTGTACCTGGAACCCTCCCCCCCGTGTCTCACAGCGAGCGCTGCAATAGCGTTAATCCCAGCGACGATCAACTTTACAACAACATCGTCAGTGATCGGTTGTTGACCGAGTTTTTCAATATCATCCATTAACTTAATTTCATGGGAATCTTCATGCCAGTCCTCTAGTTCGGGCAAGGTAGCCTTTGTCTGTTCCAGCAGTTCTTCCCACGTATCCGCCTGAAATTGACCAAGCACTTGCATGCCTACATCTGAATCAACAACCCACCTGGAAAGGCTCTGCGGCGTATCATGTTCTGACGGTCGTTTAATACCTGAAATATGGCAAAGCAGCGCATAGAACATACCCTGCAGCGCCATTGCCAACACTTCGTTCTGCGAGTAGACCGCCCACCTTTCACGAACGGCATTGAGGCTGGCCGGTAGTTCCCAGGGCTTACCCTGCAACGAAGTGCCATAAACTGCACCTCGAAATAATTGAGGCGTAAAAGCAAGACCTGCACTCTCGGCTTGTGCGGCGAGAGAAAGCATCAATTGGAGTGAAAGTCGTCGAATTTTGTCCGCTTCGTTGGCGTGTTCATCTTCTGCAAACAATATGGCACTAAGCACTTTTTGCTCTTGAACATTTTCAGGAATACCACAAGGGCAAAAGCCGACCAGTGCTTCAAGATCTTCTTCCGTTACTGAATCGCTCCGGATACAGTTCCAAAACCTATCGCCATCCACCCCCGAATCAAATGCCTGGGCCAAGACTGTGCCTCGACCATCCGAGTATCTAAGTCCCGAATTGGTATCCCCAGCCAATATAAGCATATCTCTGAGTGAGCCAATATAATACTGCCCTAACCCCCCGTATGGATTCTTAAAATAACGATCAGGTGAAGTCTCAAGTTGAGCGTGATTACTCAACGTGATTAATTTGTTAGGCGAAATTTCCCGCGCCTTACCCCCTAGCGCCAAGATACCTACGGCAGCTGCAGAATGAGCTCTGTCGTCTTCACTCAATACTCGGTGATATTCCGCAATCAATGTGTTTAAACAATCAGCTTTACGAATAATATCTTTTGCTACTTCATCCCAATCTCGAACTCCCTCTTGATCTAACTTCCAAATAACCCAGGTATAAAAACTAAAGTACCGGGCCCTATCGGTCACGTTTGTAATCCCAGGAAGAAGCTGACCATAAATATTAATGCACGGCGCGCGAACACCCAGATGATCGAGGCCGGTAGTCCTACGTGGTCTCTCTACCCAGGCTGTTTGTATTGCGTTGCCCATTAGAATATCCCTGTGTATGTGGAACGGAGTAGACTACTATTTAAGAAGCGCAATGCGTTACAAACAACCAGATTCAACACTGTTAAAACTGGTCATAAGATCCGGCCAACACCTTCTATGAGTCGAAGGTATGGATGCTCAGCGCAGAAGCCTCGATCTACCGTCTAACAGGGATGCTAAATACCATGTTCCGATTAAGCCAGCATGTCAAACTTGTTGTAAAGCGCTCCCAACCCAGGCACACAACTAGCTCGAAGGGCCAATCGAATAACATTGCTCAATTAATGACCACTCGAGGTTGGTTTTCAATTAACAACTGAAATACATCGTTTTCCTAAACGGAACTGTGATCCGTAACCACACGTGAATCATGATAGTTGCGATATTAGTACAGGAATATCACGATCCGTTACCGGGGGGTAATATCTACTAACTCGTCAGGCACTAAGATTTACCAATTCCTGTTAACCATTCTTCGATTTTAGAAGCTCGCGAACCCAAATTGATGGATGTAGGGAACAAACCTTCGCTAATTGACTTGTAAATGGTCGACCTGGACAACTCAGTCACGTGAACAACTTCTTTCAAGCGTAGGATCTGGTCAGTTCCCCAAGGCTCTTCACGACCTACAATTGACTGCTGAAGAAGCCTCAGGTTTTCTTTGAACTTTGATTGGGCACTCAAGATTTGATCGAGATTGACTAATATTTGAGCATCGTCGAGCACTTACTTGCCATCCATAATTGGTACTCCTGAGAGATGGTGAATAAAAATGGTGTAAGTTGAGCCTAAAGAATTAGGCTGCAGTTCCATGTTAATACCAGATCAGCATGATTCTGAATTGCACCACTAGTGCACTTTTCGTGCTGACATGGCCAATAAATGTATATTTTTCATCCAGTTAATTCTCAATCAACCAGATTGCGGATCCGGTTCCTTCACTTGAATTCTGGTTCGGATCAACGATACAGAGTGACAAGAAGTTGACCTCAACAACCAACCGTGAGCATTAGCTATGGAAACCAAATAGCCATAGATTTCACGCCTCAAACAATTTAGTTTCCTACAATAATCCGACATTAGAGAACACCCATGACCCAAGCTGAGTTGATAGCTGCAATCCTCGAGTATCTCAATGAGGCCAGGATTCGAACAACTTACGGTGTCGTAGCTAAAATTCTGGGCGTTAATCCCAGGTCAGTTGGCCAATTGTTAGGTGAACGTCGACCAGAGGCATCGTGGGTAGTAAACACAAAGACCAAAGACCCGACTGATTACACTGAGGATGAGAAGCATCCTGATCTTTACCGTACGGACAGAATTATCACGTCAGCGGAAGTGATTAAACGAAACATTAACCTGCCCTAATCAATTACTCGCGCCAATTAACCATAGATTTCTAACCCCCATTGCCTTACCTTGATTACATTCAGAACAGATTATTGCGCTGGTCATTTTTTAGGCAATGCCTATGGTGGCACCGTAACGCAATAACCACTGGAACCTGCCAGGAAGGGTAAAGGACATTCAGAAAAAATAGTTGTTGTCTGAACCGAGATTACCCGCCGCGCCTCCAACGCGAGAGAAGCAATATGCCCATTCCAAAACACGAAGACATAAGACTGCCAGCGCTGAAGCTACTCACCGAGCACGAATCGCTAAAGATGAAAGAGTTTGAACTCCCTCTCGCCGAGATGATGGGCCTGACTGAAGACGAGACGACCCAGGAATATGATTCAGGTAATGGCAGAATTTTCTATGACCGCATCTCATGGGCGCTCAGTTTTATGAGCATGAGCGGGCTGGTGAGCAAGCCGAGTCGGGGTGTTTATCAGCTCAGCGAGCTAGGCAAGGAGTTCATTATTAAGCCAAATGAGATCAATGCTTTCATCGCTCAAAAAGTGCAAGAACGTAGAGCTGAGAACAAACCAACATCGAGTTCTGATTCGATTGTCTCAACGGACCTCACACCACAGGAAGAGTTAGAAGAATCAGCACTACAAATTAAAGAAGCTGTGAAACAAGACATCCTCGATGTCTTATTGAGCAAGTCTCCTCGAGAATTCGAGAAGCTTGTGGTCACACTGCTTCAGAAGATGGGCTACGGCGGCTCAATCAAAGATTCCGGCATAGTGACACAGTACTCAAATGACAAAGGCATTGACGGCATTATCAAGGAAGATGTGCTGGGGTTGGGTAAAATTCACATCCAGGCAAAGCGATATGCCCGGGACAACACGATTAGCCGGGATGAA
>Ga0206123_10001983_pt1 | contig 18428 bp, 13 predicted proteins | sample Helgoland_Spring_2_FD_160086 | JGI IMG/M metagenome (GOLD analysis project Ga0206123, IMG submission 160086) | Pelagic subsurface seawater microbial communities from Kabeltonne, Helgoland, North Sea - Helgoland_Spring_Bloom_20160316_1 | ecosystem: Environmental > Aquatic > Marine > Epipelagic ...
CAAACATTAATTGATAGATATTTTATATATTTAAGGATTAAAATTTTATAAAACCTAATAGTATGAAAAAAAATTACTTTTTAACTTTAATATTTACGCTATTTATATCAGGACTTTCTTTTGGGCAGGTTATAATTACTGAATTAGCTGACCCAAATGCTGGTGCTGGTGCCCGTTTTGTTGAAATCTATAATGTTAGTGATTCTGATGTTGATTTAACTGGTTGGGAATTAAGAAGATGGACTAATGCTAACACTGAGCCACAAGGAACCGGTGTAGATTTATCATCTATAGGGACTTTAAGCTCTGGTTCATTTGCTTTAATTGCAGCAAATGCCACTGAATTCGAAACTGTATACGGTATACCTGCTGATATAAGTGCAGGAACTGGAGGTGCTGCAGATAGTAATGGTGATGACAAGATTGCTATTTTTGATGCTTCAGATACTACAATTGATATATATGGAACTCCCGGAGTAAGCTCAAATAATTCGAACTCAGCTGATAACTTTGAAGATGGACGAGCTGAGAGAGCAGCATCAGTGAGTAGTTCTAATCCAGTTTGGGATGCTAGTGAATGGAATACTGATAATGACCAAGGCTATGGTAGTGGTGCTCAAAATGCACCTGATGGATTTGACCCAGGAGCATGGATCGGTACAGCTACAGAACCATCAATATCTGTTGGATCGGCTGTAACAGGATTAGATTATTTTGAAGGTTCTGGGCCTTCCGCAGAAGGTGTTTTTCAAATAAGTGGTATCAATTTAACTGCAGATGTTTCAGTTACTGCACCTACAAATTTTGAAGTTTCATTGACCTCAGCAGGTACATTTACTTCATCAGTAACTTTAACACAATCTAGTGGTACAGCTTCTGGTGCCGTTTATGTTAGACTAGTTTCTGGATTATCACCAGATACATATACAGATAATACTACTGTATCATCTGCCGGTGCAGACAGTCAAACAGTTAGTCTAACGGGTACAGTTACAGCTGCAGATCCTCAAATAACGGTTACTGCATTTTTAGATGATTTTACTTATATCGCAAGCGAGGGTGGTCCATCACCAGAAGATAGTTTTTCAGTTGAAGGGTTATTTTTACAAGATGATATTTCTGTAACAGCTCCAGCAAATTACGAGGTGTCTTTAACTACAGCTACAGGATTTGCCAGTTCAGTAAGTATTACTCCAGATCAGGCTGGAACTGTGGCCTCAACAGCTGTTTTTGTAAGATTAGCTGCAGGTCTTTCCGCAGGTACTTATGACGGAAATATAACCGTTTCCTCAACTGGTGTAACAGATGTACTTACAGCAGTTAATGGAAACGCATATGGCCCTGCAACAAACTCATTAATCATTACAGGTGTATTTGATGCTAAGAACGGTTCAAGCCCAAAAGGTGTTGAAATGTATGTTAAAAATGACATCAATGATCTTAGTTTATATGGTGTTGGAAGTGCAAATAACGGAGGTGGAACAGATGGTCAAGAATTTACATTTCCTGCTGTTTCAGCTACTGCTGGGCAATTTATTTATCTAGTTGGAAGTAGCCAATCAGCTCAATTCAATACATTCTTTGGATTTACACCAGATTATGAATCTGGAGCTATGTTCATTAATGGAGATGATGCTATAGAATTATTTGAAAACGGAGTAGTTATTGATGTTCATGGAGACATTAATGTTGATGGTACAGGTGAACCTTGGGATACAGTTGATAGCTGGGGTTATAGAGTTGATGATACTGGTCCAGACGGGTCTAGCTTTGTTTTAGCAAATTGGACATTTGGTGGATCTGCCGAATTAGACGGTGCAACGAATTCTGAATCAACCTCTCCTTTTCCAATTGGAACGTATTCAAACACTCCTCCTCCATCAGGGAATAGTGTTACTGTAGCAACTTCACAAGCATGGAATGCATATGTGAATGCTTTCAATGTTTCAGATAATGGTTATGCTTTTGGATTCCCATATACTGTTTCAGATCTTAGAGCTACTCCTACAGCAACAAGTATGACATTAGAACCAAACACAGCTATTTGGACAGCAGAAGCCTCAAACTCAGCATGGTTTGACCAAGGTGCAACAACACAGACTGCTCTCCTATACATTGAAGCAAGTTCTTTCATTGAAGACAATACGCTTGCTGGTTCAGATCTTACATTCACTGGAAATGTTTCAGTGAGTGATCTAGGCTCAGAATATACAGTAGTTGCTTTTGTGAAGGCTTTAGATCCAAACGCTGGTTATGCTACTGTGGTTAACAATACAGCTGATATTAGTAGTACTGGAGACTTTACAGCGTCTGCAACTGCAGCTGAATTAGCTGCAGGATACATTATTCAATATGGTTTTGCAGTTACTGGTCCATTAGCTGACCCTGCAGACACAACTTTGGGTAGTGTTGTTATTGGTGAGGCTACAGCTGGTGTAGATGACAATAGTTTTGTAAATGTTAGCGTATATCCTAACCCATCCAATTCAAACTGGAACTTTAGAACGGGTAACACTGTAATAACTTCTGTTGAAGTATTTAATCTGTTAGGAAAAAGAGTGGTTTCACAAAACAACAACAGTACTGAACTTTCTATTTCTACTCAAGGATTAACTAGCGGAATCTATATTGCTAGAATTACTACAGAGCAAGGAGTAAAAAGTGTAAAATTAATTAGAGAATAATCTCTTATACATAACTCTTTTAAAAAGCCTCGATTTTCGAGGCTTTTTTTTATTTTTAGTAAATTCACTAAAAAAATAGTATGAATTTGAAAATAAAAATGAACAATGTCTTGTTCTTAGACATTGAAACAGTTCCGGAAAAAGAAAATTGGTCTGAGGTGCCAAAAACAACGCAAGTGTTATTTGCAAAAAAAACGGCCTATCAACGTAAAGAAGCGATTACCCCAGAAGATTTTTATGAACGTGCTGGAATTTGGGCAGAGTTTGGTAAAATTATCTGTATTTCTGTAGCCTATTTTACCAATGACAAACAAGAAAGAAATTTGCGAGTTACCTCTTTTAGTGGAGACAATGAAAAGCAAACCTTAGTTGATTTTAAACAACTCTTAGATACACATTTTAATAAATCACATCATGTATTATGTGCTCATAACGGTAAAGAGTTTGATTTCCCTTATATCGCAAGAAGAATGATTATACATCAAATAGAGTTACCATTAAAATTAAATTTATTTGGAAAAAAACCTTGGGAAGTTCCACATTTAGATACCATGGAGTTATGGAAATTTGGAGACTACAAACATTACAGTTCTCTCCAATTATTAACTTCAATCTTAGGAATTCCATCTCCAAAAGATGACATCGATGGCAGTGAGGTTGCTAAGGTCTATTATAAAGATAAGAACCTAGAGAGAATTGTAAGTTATTGTGAAAAAGATACCATAGCTGTTGCACAACTATTAATACGTTTTAATAATGAAAAGTGTATTGAAGAACATGAAATTATTAAAGTTTAACCCTCTAGTTTCATAGATAGTTCAAGCCATCGTTCTTCTTTTTCATCCAGTGAAATAATAATGCGCTGTAGTTCTTCGGATTTTTCTTTTACTTGTTCTTGTGAGATTTCTTCATTCATAAAAGAAGTTTCAATTAATTTCTTTTTTTGAACTAATCTTTCTATGTCTTTTTCTAAAGAACCAAATTCTCGTTTTTCTTCAAAAGATAGTTTTACCTGGGGTGGTTTTTTCTCAGGTTGTTTTTTTTCAACCTTCACAACTTTTTCTTTGGGTTTAGAATCTTCATAAGTTCTGTAATCTGAGTAATTTCCTGGGAAATTTTCAACAATTCCATCACCTCTAAAAACAAATAAAGAATCCACTATTTTATCCATAAAATACCTGTCGTGAGAGACTACAATTAAATTTCCTGGAAAATCTAGCAAGAAACTTTCTAAAACATTTAAGGTAATGACATCTAAATCATTAGTGGGTTCATCAAGAATTAAAAAGTTTGGATTTTGAATTAAAACAGTACAGAGATATAATCGTTTTTGTTCTCCACCACTTAATTTTTCAACAAAATCATATTGTTTTTTCTTGTCAAAAAGAAAACGTTCTAATAACTGAGAAGCAGAAATTCGTCTTCCTTTAGTTAAAGGAATTTCTTCGCCAAATTCTTTAATTACTTCAATTACTTTTTGACCTTCTTTTACAACAATTCCTTTTTGAGTGTAATAGCCAAATTTCACGGTTTCACCAACTACTACTTTTCCTGCATCTATGGGTTCTCTGTTTGTAAGGATATTTAAAAAAGAGGATTTACCAGTTCCATTCTTTCCAATAATTCCAATGCGTTCTCCTTTTTGAAATACATATTCAAAACCATTAAGAATTTTTAAATCGCCAAATGATTTTTTTAATTTGTGAAGTTCTACGATTTTACTTCCCAAACGCTCCATGTTTATTTCTAACTGAACGGTATGGTCTTGTCTTCTTTTATGTGCTTTTGCTTTAATTTCAAAAAAATCATCAATTCTAGATTTAGACTTTGTAGTTCTCGCTTTAGGTTGTCTACGCATCCAATCTAATTCTTTTTTAAATAAATTTTTTGCTTTATTTGTTGAAGCAGCTTCTTGTGAAATTCTTTCCTCTTTTTTTTCTAAATAATAAGAATAGTTTCCTTTGTATTTATAGAGCTCACCATGATCCAATTCTATAATTTCATTACAAACCCTTTCTAGAAAATAACGATCATGCGTTACCATAAATAAGGTTATTTTTTCCTTCTTAAAGTAGTCTTCTAGCCATTCTATCATTTCTAGATCTAAATGATTTGTTGGCTCATCCAAGATAATTAAATCAGGTTTATTTATTAGTAAAACAGCAAGACTTAGTCTTTTTTTCTGTCCTCCTGACAGCTTATCTACCTTGAGGGATAAATTGTTAAGTTTCAATTTTGACAACACTAATTTATATTGAGTTTCAAAATCCCAAGCATTATTTTGATCCATTAAGTCAAATGCTTTTTGGTAGTTTTCAGAATCCTCGGGGTTTTCTAGTGCTTTTTCATACTGCTTTATAATGGGTAAAATTCTATTTTCGGTAGCAAAAATAGTCTCCTCGATGGTAAGATGATTGTCGAAAATTTGATGTTGAGATAAGTAAGCAACTTGAATATCCTTTCTTTGAATAACTTGACCATTATCTGGAGCATCTAATCCTGCAATTATATTTAATATCGATGTTTTTCCTGTTCCATTCTTTGCTACAAAAGCCACCTTTTGGTTTTTATTGATTCCAAAGGACAGATTGCTAAACAATGTTCTATCTCCGTAAGATTTAGAGATATTTTCTACTGAAATATAATTCACAAAAAAATAAATTTCAACAAAGGAACTAAAAAATACTGAGTAGAGCACTCAGGTTATCATTTAATTAAAAAAAACCTAGATAAAGCTATCTAGGTTTTAAATTTCACAACAATTTTTCCTTAGATATTTTTAATTAGGGGTAATAATTTTTAATACTAAAAGAAATAATTACAGTGTAAATATATTTACTTAAGATTGTTTTTACAATACCCATAATTAATGAATTTTTTAAATACCTAATTATGGGGGGTTAAATTGTATTAATTATTAAAATTATTTGATGTTTATGAATCTCTTAATGTATATTGCTTATTATGTTGCATGTAAAAAATCTATCTATAAAGTTTTCGTCTCATAAAAACGAAATTGAAGTTGTTAAACAGGTTTCTTTTGATTTAGGTGAGCATAAAATTTTAGGTATAGTAGGGGAATCTGGGAGTGGTAAATCTGTAACATCGCTTTCAATTCTTGGCCTATTGCCTGAAAATGCAACTTTAGATGGTGAAATTTTTTTTAAAGAAAAAAATCTAGCTACGCTATCCGATAAAGAGTATCAAAAAATTAGAGGGAAAAACATTGGAATGATTTTTCAAGAGCCTATGAGTTCTTTAAACCCAACATTAACTTGTGGAAATCAACTTTGTGAGGTTTTAAAACAGCACACAAGTTTAAATAAAAAAGAAATTCTTAAAGAGGTGATTACCCTTTTTGAAAAAGTAAAATTACCTACTCCACATAGAATTTTCAAGTCCTATCCACATCAATTAAGTGGTGGACAGAAACAACGTGTAATGATTGCAATGGCAATCGCTTGCAAACCAGACTTATTAATAGCTGACGAACCCACCACAGCTTTAGATGTTACAGTTCAAAAGGAGATTATAGCACTTCTAAAAGAATTACAGGCCGAAAACAAAATGAGTATTCTTTTTATATCTCATGATTTGCCACTAGTTTCTGAAATTGCTGACGATGTTATTGTTATATATGAGGGAATAATTATTGAAAAAGGTAAAACTAAAGATATTTTTCGTAATCCAAAAAAACAATACACCAAAGGACTTATTAATTCAAAACCTAGTCTTTCTAAAAGATTAAAAAAACTCCCTACAGTTAATGATTTCATTAAAAAAGAAATTTCCTCTGAATTATATACCAAAAGTGAAAGAGAACAATTTCATCAAAAACTTTATAATTCAAAACCATTACTAGAAGTAGTGAATTTGAAAAAATATTTTAATAACGATAAGTATTTTTCTAAAACTCCAAGCATTAAAGCAGTTGACGATGTGTCATTTAAATTATATGAAGGAGAAACATTAGGTTTAGTTGGAGAATCTGGTTGTGGAAAGACTACACTAGGGAGGTCAATTTTACACTTAGAAGAAATTACTTCTGGACAACTATTTTATAAAGGGAAAGACATTACAGTGCTTTCAAAAGCAGAGTTAATACATTTGAGAAAGGAAATACAAATTATTTTTCAAGACCCATTTTCCTCATTAAATCCAAGAATATCTGTTGGAAATGCAATTTTAGAACCCATGACAGTTCATAAGATATTATCCTCACATAAAGATCGAAAATTATATGTACAAGATTTGTTAAAAAAAGTTGGATTGGAGGAAGATCACTTTAACAGGTATCCTCATGAATTTTCGGGTGGTCAAAGACAAAGAGTAGGAATTGCCAGAGCTATTGCATTACAACCAAAATTAATTATTTGTGACGAGTCAGTTTCTGCACTGGATGTATCCGTTCAAGCACAAGTTCTTAATCTCCTCAATGAATTAAAAAAAGCATTTAATTTCTCCTATATTTTTATTTCTCATGACTTGTCTGTTGTTAAGTTTATGTCAGATCAATTGATTGTTATGAATCAGGGTAAAATTGAAGAAATGAATGATTCAGATGAAATATACAGGGCTCCAAAATCTAATTATACAAAGAATTTAATTGCTTCTATTCCTAAAGGTATTTAAACTGTTTCCCTTTTTTCAATTACTCAATTAATGGTATATTGCACTATTAAAAAATGCAAAAAAGAACATGAAAATTATAGTCCCTATGGCCGGAATTGGGTCTCGTTTAAGACCTCATACGTTAACAATTCCTAAACCACTAACAGTAATTGCAGGAAAACCAATTGTACAAAGATTAGTGGAAGATATTACTTCCGTTGTGAATCAACCTATAGATGAAATAGCCTTTATTATAGGTCCATCCTCAAAAGGATTTCCAGCGAATACAAAAGATCAATTATTAAAAATAGCCAAAGAACTAGGAGCTAAAGGCTCTGTTTATGTTCAAGAAGAAGCCTTGGGTACTGCTCATGCAATTTTTTGCGCTAAAGATTCTCTTTCAGGACCATGTGTTGTTGCTTTTGCAGATACGCTTTTTAAAGCAGATTTTACTTTAGATGCAGATGCAGATGGTGCTATTTGGGTGAAACAAGTGAAAGATCCTAGTGCTTTTGGAGTTGTAAAATTAAATGATGGTTATATTACTGATTTTGTTGAAAAACCAAAAGAATTTGTATCAGATTTAGCAATAATAGGGATTTATTATTTTAAAGATGGCGACAAACTATCCAAAGAAATAAAACATTTAATTGATAATGATATCAGGCCTTCGGGGGAGTTTCAGCTTACCGAAGTTTTAGAAACTTTAAAGCAAGAGGGTGCTAAATTTTTACCTGGAAAAGTTGATGTTTGGATGGATTGTGGGAAAAAAGACCCAACAGTAGACACTAATAAAAAAATATTAGGTTTTGAAGAAGCTAAAGGAAATAATTTAGTAGCTGATTCTATCGTGTTAGAAAATTCAGAAATTATACAGCCTTGTTATATTGGAGAAAATGTCGTTTTAAAAAACACTACAATAGGGCCTTATGTTTCTATTGGAGAAAACAGTTTAGTAGAAGACTCTCAGATTCGTAATTCTTTAATTCAAACCAATGTTCACATTTCTAATGCATCATTAGACAATGCGATGATTGGAAATCATGCAACGTATAATGGCAATTTTACCTCTGTAAGTATAGGAGATTATACAGAATTGACATAAAATAGATAGAAATGATAAAAAGGATTGTGCTTATTGTCTTCTTAGGGCTGTTGTACAATCCTTTTTGCATTGTTGCACAAGATAGTATTCCAAAGATAAAAGAGATTACAGAAGAAAATACGATTAAATTTCAAGAATTTTTTTTTAAATCGCTGTCAGAAAAGTCAATTAAAAATTATCAAATTGCAATTCAAAATTTAGAGGAGTGCAATGCCATCTTCCCAAATGATAAAGCCGTTTTTTTTGAACTTTCAAAAAATTACTTACTATTAAATAGAACAACTGAGGCATTACAGTATATTAATAATGCATTACGTTTAGAGCCTTCAAATTTTTGGATGCTGAAACATTTAGTAGCCATTCATAAAACAGATAGAAATTATCAAGAGGCAATAAAGACACAATTAACAATAGTTAAGCAAAATCCAAAACAAAGAACAGAATTAGTTCGTCTTTATTACTTTAATAGACAATACACAGATGCTTTGTCTTTAATCAATACCTTAGAGCAAGAGAATGGATTAAGCATAAACTTGAAACAATTAAAAAATTCTTTAGAGTTACGAAAAAATTTTATAGTAAAGAAAGAAGTTACTGAAGACTTATCTAGTTTAATTGCTAATTATGAAAAGAATCAGGCTACTTTTGAGAATTTAAAAAAGCTCTTAGATTTTGCAATTAAATCAGATGTACAAACTTTCCATAAGTACAGTAAACTAGGAATTGATTTATTTCCTGCTCAGCCATTTATCTATCTTTCTAGAGGGAAATCATTACAAATGCAAAAAAAACCTCAAGAAGCAATAAATGTTTTAGAAAGTGGTTTTGATTTTGTCATAGAAAACCCTAGCTTGGAAATTCAATTTTATAATTCACTCGCAAAGTCATACACAAGTATTAATAAACCAATGAAAGCAAAAGAGTACTTAGAAAAGGTCAAGAAAATCAAAATATAGAATGAGAATTATTACTTTTTTAATTGTCTTTACTCTTGTTTTTACATCATGTAAAAGCAATAAAAATCTTGTCGGTAATAAAATCGAAATTTTAAAAACTATATCAGCTAAAAAAATTATTAAAAAACATACTGCACTTTCTTTTGATGCTAAAACATTAGATGCCAAATTAAAAGTTGGCTATGCAGATTATAAAAATGGTAAAAGAAATAAAATAAATTTTACAGTAAATCTTCGTATACTAAAAGACTCTGTAATATGGATGAGGGGTTCAAAAATTATTAGTGCTTTTAGAGTTAAAATAACTCCAGCATCTTTTAGTTATTATTCATTAATTGATAAAAAATATTTTGAGGGTGATTTCTCACTTTTAGAAAAAATATTAGGAACTAAAGTTACTTTCAAGCAGATTCAAAACTTATTGCTTGGTGAATCTATTTTAGATTTAAAAAAGCAAAAATTTATATCTGAAGTGGATAATTCTGTTTATAAGTTAACCCCAAAAAAACAACACGAATTGTATCGTATTTTCTTTTTATTTGACCCAAATAACTTTACCCTAAAAAAACAGTTGCTCAAAACTGACAGCAAAAATAAAGCCCTGGATATAGACTATAAAAGCTATCGTTTGATAGAGAAACTATTAGTGCCCAAAAAAATTATGATTAATGTTTCACAGCCTGAGCGCTATACAACAATTACGATTGATTTTAAATCAGTAACTTTAAACAAACAAATTAGTACTCCCTATACAATACCATCTAGTTATAAACCGATCAAGCTTTAATGTTTAAAAAGTACCAGTACATATCTCTTTTACTTCTTCTTTTTCTAACAATACCCTCGTTTGCACAAAATAAATCTAGAAAGCAGTTAGAGCTGGATCGAAAAAGAATAAAAAAAGAAATTCAACTGGTAAATAAACTGCTCTTTGCTGCAAAAAAAAGCGAGCAAAATGCTCTTGAAGATTTAAAAGATTTGAATCAAAAAATTTCTATTAGAGCACAATACATTTCTACAATTAATTTAGAAGTAGAATCTCTTTCGAATACTATTGCTATTTATGAAGGTGACATAAAGCAACTAGAGATAAAACTAATTAAGCTAAAAGAAGATTATGCTGAAATGATATATAAATCATATAAAAGTAAATCTCAGCAAAGCAGTACTTTATTTTTATTTTCCTCCAAAAGTTTTTATCAAGCGTATAAAAGAGTGAAGTATATGAAGCAGTATGCCTCTTTTAGAAAAAAACAAGGTGAAGAGGTATACCTTCTAACCAACAAGTTTCTACGTTTAAAAGATTCATTATTAGTCCAAAAGAAATTAAAAGACACCTTATTGTCTAATGAAAAGGAACAAAAAACAAAGATTGAATATGAAAAAAATGATCAGAAAAAATTAATTTCTGAGCTAAAAAATCAAGAAAAAAAATACAAAAAAAGGCTTCGAATAAAACAACAAGAAGAAAAGAAAATATCGCAACGAATAGATAAAATAATTAAAGAAGCTATTGCCAGATCTAATGCAAAGAAGGGAATAAAAAAAGCAAAGGGGTTCTCACTGACTCCAGAAGCTAGGGCTTTGGCAGTAAGATTTGAACAAAACAAAGGGAAGTTGCCATGGCCTGTTGAAAGTGGTCTTATTATAAGGAGGTTTGGCAAACAACCCCATCCAATATATGCAGGAAACTTTATAAATAGTACTGGAATTCATATTGCTACCAATAAAGGATCTACTGCTAATGCTATTTTTAATGGTGAAATTTTAGCAATACAAACTCAATCTGAAGGAAAAAAATCAGTTTTAATTAGACATGGGAACTATATTTCTATTTATAATAATTTAGAAAGTGTTTATGTTAATGATGGTCAAAAAATCCAAACAGGACAGCCTTTAGGAAAAATTTTCACCGATAGAATTACAGGAAAAACTAAGTTAATTTTTGTGTTGTCAAAAAACACTACTCGATTAAATCCGACGAGTTGGATACTAAAAGTTAACTAGTTTATAAACAAAGCTTTTAATTCTGTAGCATCATTTGGCTCCATTTTTCCAGCTAAAACTAAACTTAACTGTTTTCTCCTTAAAGCACCATTAAAACGTTCTTTTTCTAATTCCGTTTCAGGACTTATTTGAGGTACTTCAACAGGTTTACCGGTTTCATCAACGGCAACAAAAGTGTAAATCCCTTCATTTACTTTAGTCTTTAAGCCAGATTGTCTATCCTCAATCCAAACATCTACATATATTTCCATAGATGACTTAAATGCTCTTGAAACTTTTGCTTCTATTGTCACTACACTTCCAACAGGGACAGATTTTGAAAATACAACTTGGTTCACTGAGGCAGTAACTACTATTCTTCTAGAATGACGACGAGCAGCAATGCTACAAGCTCTATCCATCCTTGCCAATAGTTCCCCTCCAAAAAGATTATCAAGATAGTTTGTTTCTCCAGGTAAAACAAGATCTGTGAGTATAGTCAAAGACTCACTAGGTTTTTTTGTTATCATTAATGATTTTTTTACAAAGATATACAATCAAAAAGATTGTTTATAAATGACTAAAGTGAAGCGTTTCTAAATTATTGGAATTTTTTAACTAATAACCAAGCGTCTTTAGAGTCAACTTTTCTTATATCGGAAAGACTTTTAAAGGCATCAGATTTTTTGTAAAAAGAGGCATAGGCAACCTGAGTTAATCCCCATTTATTGGTTCCTAAGATAGTAGCATTAAATCCTTTTGAGTTTAGTTGATCTACTTTTTTATGAGCATTCTCTACAAATTGAAATGCGCCAGCAATAACATGAAAAGATTTTGGAACTTCTTCTTTATTCACATTTAATTCTATTGTAGCTAAAGGGTTTTCAATAATAAATGTTGCAGTTTGAATTTTTTCCTCCAGTTTTTTTTGATCCTTAGCAAAATTTAATTGTTCTTGTTTATTTTCATAACCTGTCCAGCCAACATAAGAAAGTGATAATAAAACTGCAGCAGTAGCAGCATATTTTATAAATACAGGTGCTTTTCTTTGCGTCTTTTTAACAGGATTAAGAGGAATAATTTTTTGATCAGATCTAACAACAACAGAAGCTTCTGTAGGAGCTAATCCAAAGGAAGATTTTAAGTAGTTTATTTTATTTAATGGATTAAAAACTAATTGATTTTTTTCATTCATAGAAAATGAACCAATATTTTTAATGTGTAAAGAAGTTGTCTTGATTAATTTATTCCACTGAGAAACAGTGACTTTAACCTTAGAAGTTGCTTGGTCAAAAGAAATATTTTCTGATGATGCGATGTAGTTGACCAACAAGCCATCGTTATGAATGAGATTAACGTTAAAACCTATCTGTTTTGTTGGGGGGTAAAAAGTGTTTGAATCTTTATGAATTTTAGCACTAACTCTATTCGTTACAAAACCGCCAAAGTTTGGGATAATAACACAATCATACCTGTATAATAAGTCTTTGATGTAGTCTTCTATAGCCATAATAACAAATATAAAAAATTAAATAAAATAAGCATAAAAAGCCTCCAATAATTATCAACAATATATTTGTATATTGAAAATAAAAAATTGCATCTTGAAAGAAGAAGAAATTCTAGCACTTTTGCGTTTGCAAAAGACTCCAATGATTGGTGATATTGTAGCAAAAAAACTAATTGCTCATGTAGGCTATGCCAATGATATTTTTAAAGAGAAGAAACAGATACTCCAAAAAATTAATGGGATTGGCAAGCTTACGGTTCAAAATTTATTTGACAGCTCCAATCAGCGCTTGGCTGAGCAAGAACTTCAATACATAAAGCAAAATAAGATTAACTATTCTTATTTTTTGGATAAAGACTACCCAAAAAATTTAAAACATTGTATAGATTCCCCAATATTATTTTTTCAAGATGGAACTATTGATTTTTCCAATGATAAAATTATTTCTATTGTAGGCACTAGAAGGATGACAAATTACGGCAGCAGTTTTTGTGAGAAACTCATTGATGATTTAGCAGCTTACAATCCAATTATTGTGAGTGGTTTTGCTTATGGAATTGATATTTGTGCGCACAAAAGAGCCATAAAAAACAACTTACAAACTATAGCAGTTTTAGCTCACGGTTTAGAAATCACGTATCCTAAAGCTCATAAAAAATATATCCATAGTGTAAATAAGCATGGTGGTTTCATTTCAGAATTTTTTCACAACGAAGCTCCTCAACGAGAAAATTTTTTAAAAAGGAATAGAATTGTTGCAGGATTATCAACGGCAACAATAGTTGTAGAATCTCCATCAAAAGGAGGTTCTTTAGTAACAGCAGATATTGCAAATTCATACGATAGAGATGTTTTTGCAGTACCTGGAAGAATTAATGATCTTATGAGTCAAGGGTGTAATGATTTAATTTATAGAAATAAAGCACATTTACTCCAATCTTCTGAAGATATTGTAAAAATGCTTAATTGGGACATATCAAAAACAATACTCCCTAAACAAACAAGATTATTTTTAGACCTTACTGAAGATGAGCAGAAAATAGTTGATTTTTTAGAACTAAAAGAGCAAGCAGTAATGGATGTCATTGCACTAGAAACTCAACTTCCTTTGAGCCAATTGGTCACTATACTATTACAACTAGAGTTAAAAAATATTGTAAAACCTTTTCCTGGAAAGATATTTAAATTGTGCTAATTAAAAAGATTATGCATTACATTTGAGAGTAATTTGTTTCAAATGGTGCCAGAAAAAAAATTAATGTCAAAAAAAAAACCAACATTTCCTATTAATACAATGTTGGATGAATATTTAAAGAAGTACAATAGAAACTTAAAAATATCAATTTTTTATGACGATTTACTACGTTTCCAAGGGTCAGTTATAGTTTATGATAAAAATGAAAATGATACTTTATGGGTTAGGACATATTATTCAGAATATGATAGAGAAGAAATTGATGCTAGTTTAAAAAAAATCTACACCATACTTCATTCAGATGGAGGAAGCGAAACCATCCCATTTTTAAATGTAGATGCTATTGACTATTGCACTTTCGGGAATTCAAAACCTTTCCGCATAAAAATTAGAAATATTTTAAATGATAACTACACCTATTTCTATGTGAAAAAAGCAGATGCTTCTAGAATATACGGTCTAGAATTAGAACATATATTGTCTCCACATAACTTAAATTTTTTAGTGTATAAAGACACTTTAATAGAGGAACATATCTCAGGAATCCCAGGAGATGATTTTATCAAAGAATTTCTCCCTAAGTGTACAGAATCAGAAAAATCTCAAATTGCTAAAGAATTTGTGAAATTTAAAGAGAGGTGCTTGGTTCGTTTGCTTGGAGATATGCGTTCCTATAATTATGTAATTATACCAACTCATGATTTTGATAAAATTATATATAAAATCAGAGCTATTGATTTTGATCAACAATCTTTTGAAGGAAATTTAAAAGTTTACGATTTGCAATTTTTAAAAGAAAATTTTAAAATTGTTGATATGGTAAATAAAAAATTAGATAAGAAGTCAATTACTCAATACAAATTGGAAGAGCGATCTTATATGGCAAAAAGAATAATTTCCTCTCCAAGAAGAGCAACTAGCTTAATTGAGTGTATGAAAAGTGATACAATTTCTTTTTCCAATAACGTTCAACTGTTAAAAAAACATTTAATTAAATATGTGGGTGATGTTAAGTTTAAAGAATGTAATAATATGGGAGATATTTTAGAAACAATTCTAATCTTCGTAAAACGCAATTATCAAGATGTATTGACGAAGTAATTAGCTTTTTTTCTTAACTCTTAAAGTTTCTATTAAAACAGTAGAAATAATTAATAATCCACCCCAAACAGTATTTATTTCTGGGACCTCACCAACAACAAAGAAAGCGATTACAATTCCAAATATAGGTTGAATACTACTAATAATTGTTGCTGTTGTTGTTGAAAAGAATTTGAGTGAATGCACCATCAAGCTATGACCGATAGCTGTTGTTAAAATTGCGAGTACTAATAAATACGGAAATTGAGATTGAAAATTAGAGACATCCATAAAAAATAATACAGGGATCAAAACAATGGTAATTACAGAAGTTTGATATAACATAAGCATGCTCCCGTGATAGTGGTTTACATGTTGTTTTAAAATTAAAAGTCTAATTGAATAGCAGAGTGCAGAAAATAATCCAAATAAAATCCCTTTTATATTGGAGTTTTCAAGATTAAATTCTGGAGCTAAAATAAAAACTCCAATTAATACAAGTCCGCCCAAAACAATATGTATGGGATTTATTTTTGATTTTAAAAACAAAGGTTCAAGTAGTGCAGTAATTATTGGGAATGTATAAAGAGAGAGCATCCCTAGAGCCACATTTGATAATTTTAAGGCATAAAAATAGGTAATCCAATGAAAAGCCATAAAAAGTGAGCTAATTATTAGCGGTACGTGATGTTTAAAATTAGGGACTTTAATGCTTATTTTTTTATACTTACAAAACCCATATAAGAATAGCATTGCAAAAGCAGATCTAAACCATATAATGATTTCAGAAGGCATTGCAATATATTTACCCAATACACCAGAGGTACTTATGAAAAGAGTTGCTAAAATTAAATTAGACAGATTTTTAAAATAACTATTTTCCATTTTTATTAAAAAATTAAAATCCCTTTAATGTGTATTAATTAAGATAGGTTTGCTACTTTTTTTAATCTTTTTAAGGCAGTTTCTACAGAATCAATTTTTATAAAAGTAATCAATAATCGTAAGCCTATTTTTGTTTGTTTTTCTTTAATTACAGATGTTGTGGCATTTTGTTGAACATAGGTTAATACTTTTGTAAATGCCTTAGTTTGATAAAATTCACTTTGTTGATTTGATATAAAATATCCAATCATTCTCTTTTGCTTGAGGACTATCTTTTCTAAGCCTAATTGTTTAGCAAACCATTTTAAACGAACACTGTCTAATAAATCAATAGCCTGAATTGGCAATTCACCAAAACGATCAATTAATCGTTGTTCGTATTGCTGTAATTCTTCATCAGTTTCTAAAGTAGATAATTCATTGTATAGATTCAGTCGCTCAGTAATAGAATTGATATAATTATCTGGAAATAAAACTTCGAAATCTGTATCTATTTGAACTTCTTTTATAAATTCTTTAGGTTTGTTTTCTTCTGTAGTGTAGAGTTCTTTAAATTCATTCTCTTTCAATTCTTCAATGGCCTCGTTTAATATTTTTTGATAAGTATCAAATCCAATGTCATTAATAAAACCACTTTGTTCACCGCCAAGTAAATCTCCAGCTCCTCTAATTTCTAAATCCTTCATGGCAATATTTATTCCACTCCCTAAGTCAGAAAATAGCTCTAAAGCCTCAATTCTTTTTCTTGCATCATCAGTCATCATGTGGTATGGTGGAGTGATGAAATAACAAAACGCTTTTTTATTAGATCTTCCAACTCTACCTCTCATTTGATGTAAATCAGATAGACCAAAATTATTAGCATTATTTATAAAAATGGTATTTGCATTGGTAACATCTAATCCACTTTCTACGATTGTTGTAGAAACCAGTACATCAAATTCGTTATTCATAAACCCTAACATAAGGCTTTCCAATTTTTTACCTTCCATTTGTCCATGACCAATACCAATATTAGCGTCGGGTACTAAACGTTGTAAAAGACCAGCAACTTCTTTTATATTTTCAATTCTATTATGAATAAAAAACACTTGTCCACCTCTAGAAATTTCATAAGTAATTGCATCACGAATCATTTCCTCGCTGAAACGAATGACTTGTGTATCAATTGGATGGCGATTGGGTGGAGGTGTTGAAATCACAGACAAGTCTCGAGCAGCCATCAAACTAAATTGTAATGTTCTTGGTATGGGAGTAGCCGTTAAGGTAAGGGTGTCTACATTTTCTTTTAAAGTTTTTAATTTGTCTTTTACAGCAACTCCAAATTTTTGTTCTTCATCTATAATAAGTAGTCCTAAATCTTTAAATTTAATTTTTTTGTTTGTTAGTTGATGTGTTCCTATGATAATATCGATACTTCCATCATTAACACCTTCTATGGCCTCGTTTCTTTGCTTGGAGGTTCTGAATCGATTTAAATAATCTATTCTAACAGGAAATTTTTCTAAACGTTTTGTAAATGTTTTATAATGTTGAAATGCTAAAATTGTGGTTGGAACTAGAATAGCAACTTGCTTTCCATTGTCAACTGCTTTAAATGCTGCTCTAATAGCAATTTCTGTTTTCCCAAACCCAACATCTCCACAGACCAATCGATCCATGGGTTGTTCTTTCTCCATATCAGCTTTTACATCTTGAGTAGCTGTGTATTGATCTGGAGTATCTTCGTATATAAAGCTGGCTTCAAGTTCGTGCTGAATGTGAGTATCTGGTCCAAAAGCTAGCCCTTTCTGCATTCTTCTTTTTGCATATAATTTGATTAAATTATATGCAATTTCTTTCACTCGTTTTTTAGTCTTTTGTTTTATCTTTTTCCAGGCTCCAGAACCTAGTTTATATATTTTTGGAGCTTTTCCATCTTTTCCATTAAATTTAGAAATTTTGTGTAAAGAGTGAATGCTAACGTATAAAATATCACGATCACCATAAATTAGTTTAATGGCCTCTTGATTTTTTCCTTCTACATCAATTTTTTGAAGCCCACCAAATTTTCCAATTCCATGATCGATATGAGTTACATAATCTCCAACATCAAGATTATTCAACTCTTTTAATGTGATGGATTGTTTTTTTGCATAGCCATTTTTTAAACGAAATTTATGATAACGTTCAAAAATTTGATGATCTGTGTAACAAACAATTTTTTCTTCTAAATCGATAAATCCTTGATAAAGTGGAAATACAATGGTTTGATAATGAACTTCTTTTTTGGCATCTTCAAAAATATCGTGAAATCGTTGAGCTTGTTGTTCGTTAGCACAGAAAATATAATTGGTAAATCCTTTGGTATGATATTCGTTTAAATTTTCAATTAATAAGTCAAATTGTTTATTAAATGAAGGCTGTGCTTTTGTAA
>Ga0206123_10001991_pt1 | contig 18365 bp, 14 predicted proteins | sample Helgoland_Spring_2_FD_160086 | JGI IMG/M metagenome (GOLD analysis project Ga0206123, IMG submission 160086) | Pelagic subsurface seawater microbial communities from Kabeltonne, Helgoland, North Sea - Helgoland_Spring_Bloom_20160316_1 | ecosystem: Environmental > Aquatic > Marine > Epipelagic ...
TATTTCTTACTAAAATATTGTAAGTGTTGTTTAGTTGGTCTAGTTCCCCTGAACAAATAATATTCTGAAAAGTTAAGTGTTTCTTGTAATCTGTTGAAAGAACGCACCAATGTGTCTAAGGTATACACTGAATGTGAAATATGATAACTAAAGATATTGCTAGTGTTGAAGAAAACTCTTTTACCCTCAATTTTATTTTTGAGCTTTTTGTAATCAGGGTTTATCAAGTCCATGAGCCAATATTCTATATCATATGTATCTCTCATCTTTTTCTGAAGATCTCTAAGATATTCAAAGTCACCATATGTTTCTGCTCTCTTACGTAAAAGAACACCTTGTGATCCTTGATTGATGTTTCTTGTAAAATTAAACGGTTGGTCTATATATCCAGAATATTTTTTTATTTCTTCCATAGACATATTCATTTCAACAATATTTTCTTTGATTGTAATATTGTTTTGAGCATAGTCATAAAATATTACTTCTCCATCAAAGTTCAATTTTTCAACTAAGACCTCAGTTACATAACCAGCTGTCGGTGAAAAAACAACATCAAATTTTTCATTAGGCAAAGTCTCTACATATGCACCTAAACTCTCAGTGTTCTCAACATAAAATGAACTGTTTAGTCTATCGCAAGTTGTTTTGAAATAATTATCATCATCTAGTTCATTACGCCACCCTTCTTTCCTATCTCTAAGAATCTTCCAACTTTTATTTTGAATTTTTGTTCTAGCTTCCATATTGTTATATGAGAATGATTTAACTCTTCTATCATTATCATCAAAATTTACAATAGTTGGTCTATCCTTTGGTATTATCCAATGCGGAGTGTAATCATCGTGATAGTTTTCATCTGATCTCTCGTAATTTTTCCACCTTTCAAAAATAAAAGGCCGCCCCAATTCTCTCCACACATCAAGATTTATTTCTACATGTTGATGATGTAGATATGCGGGTCTATTCGGTTTTGCAATTATATGCCCTCTACACCAATTTGTTTCATCTTCAGAAAAGTTATAAAAACTTTGAATTGAAGTTTTAGATGAAGTCATAGAAAATGTCATACCAGCAGTCACAACCATAGCATGAGTATATTCATTACAGTCATTAAGAACATCAAATATTTCACTTGTATAGCAAAGTATTTGATTATGGCCGGTTCCTGCGCCAGTAAGACCACCAGAAGTTTGCACACACGTTGTTTGTACTTGTTTCTCTACACCGAAATCCCATTCTACATTGTCAGGATACATCACAATAAAAACAAGATGTTTTGTTTTGTTTTTGATTTTTATATCAGAAGTTTCTTTTGTCCAGAGTTTTCTGAACTGTTCAAAATTCTTAATCATCTATCTCTCTCAATACATCAGAACCAAACTGTTTGACCAAAGATTTTCTCATCAATATTTTTCTTTCCTTATTTGAACCACCATGAATTATAAAATGAAAACGATTTGATTTTTGTGTTTCCCACAACAATTTAAATTCTTCAAAGTTTTTCATAGTATGGCTCCCACTCTGGAAACACATCAACCAAACAAGTTCCTCTGTGTTTATCTCTCAATTGAACATTTGTCATCATCTCTTTGTGTAATTTTTCATCAAAGGGCATCTCTTCCATATACGCATACAACTTTTGAAAATGATTATGATCCCCTATTATTTTTGATCCGAAGTCAAAATATTTTTCCATGTATTGCTCACGAATGTCCAACGGTAAAGCTGTCACTGCGTATTCATTTCCCTCACCCCACACTAAACTTCCAGAAGCCCATGACCATTTAGGAAATGAAAAAGTTTCTTTTAAATTTACTGACGGATCATCACACTCACTCATTAACTCCTTAACACCACATGAAATTTCAGGCATGTATCCTATGTTCAATGCGTTTACTGTAGCTGCAAACGTTACATTTGTATTTAGACACTCAACAAATCTTTTAGCATTGTCTATTATCACATCCCATTTTGATGGGAACCTTAAATAATTATTTCTCTCACCCCAAAATTCTATGGATACCGTCATAGAGCATCTTCTAAAATATGGGATGTAATGAAATATATCTTTACCATCGAACTTGGGAGTCAGGGTGCCGTTTGTGGTAATCTTCAGCACTATATTTTTACTTACGCCCAAGTCTATGGTTCGTTGCATCATGTCGTAATTATTTTTTATTGCTAACGTTTCTCCACCTACTAATTTTAATTCAGCCAGATTAATAAGAATATCATCATATTTTTCTACGTTGTCTTTTATTTTTTGCAAAGGATTATTTTTATATTTTTCCATCTGAAATATATTAGTTAATCCAATATCTATATTTTCCTTTGCCAAGGATGAAGAGTTAAACGGGCCGCACATATTACACCTTAGATTACAAAAATTACTTGGTGCAACATACTCCATAGTTAAGATATGGGGTTCTGTCATGTCTGTGTCAATGTAGTTCTCTAAATCTTCTAAATACTGATTGTACTCACCATGCTCCTCTATGTACTTTTCAAGATAAACTTTTCGATGACTTTCGCCCGAATGTTTTTCTTGCTCGATGCATACTTGACAATGTTTCTTTGTTAGTGGACCACCACCGTTCAAAAACTCTTTTCTAAAATCTGCATACTCAGCTTCATTGTGTAGTTTTCTAGGATCATTTGTTTTATATTTTCGTTTTATTTTATTTCGTGGCCACTCTTTCAATACACAACAAGATGACGGTGATAAATCTCTATACAAAACATAATTAGTGAATGGTTGAGGACAAAACCACTCTAAGTCTGTTAATTTAGTCATGAACTTCTACCTCTCTAGTTCCTTTATCATCACTACAATATTTCATACAGATTTTAGGAACAGATGTTCCCTTGGTTAGTCCATTAAAAAAATCAAGCCATTCTGTTGACAGTATAATATCTTCAATCGTATCGACATTTTCTATTTTCAATTCTTCTTTGAACAAATCATCCATACCATCCATGTTACCATCGTAGTTTGGTTTTAATTTTCGTAGTGGGTCTGTCCAACAACAGGGCAATAGATATCCCTCAGCATTTAACGCAAACGATTTACCTTTAGCACACTTTGGTCTAAGCACAATTATACTCACTTGGTTTGTATTGATCATCTGGACCAGACCACCGTGAAGACTTGTTTATATGAATAGGAATTTTATGACGTTGAGCAAGGTCTATAGCTTGAGTAATGTCATTCTCATTATACTTAAAAATTATATACTGCCACCTAATATCATTCCCAAGTTCAACACCAGTTTTCATCACATTAAACAAATATTCACCATTCTGATTTATCCTGTATTTATGACTGTCCTGTGGGAGTCCATCAATACCAAACTCCCATATGGCATTTTTATTTGCGAGAAATGCATCTCTATACCAATCCATAGGTTTATGCGAAGCCGCAGTGTGTACAAAGACTCTTTTATCTTTGGTAAGCTCAAGAAACTCTATGAACTGCGGGTGAAAGATTGGGTCAGATATTTGACCACAAAATTCTATCTGATCAAAATGACTTATGATCTTTTTGAAACTATCTAAAGATAAATCACCAAGATTATTAGTGGGAACAGCACGTCTAAGACACTTTGGACACTTTAATGTGCATCTGTGGGTTATATCAAGGTTGATAATTTTTCTATCTAGTATGGTTGAAAGCAATGCTTATTCTCTCTTTGTTGCTTTCATTTGGTTCTACTGAATGGAAACAGTCGGAAGGAAATAACATTTGTGTGTAGTCTCCAACAATTCGTGACATTGTATCTGTGTAGTCAGGTAGCTCTACTGTGTGGTCTTCAATCATCTAATTCCCTCAATACGTCTTTGCCAAACTGTTTGACCATCGACCGTTTCATCAATATTTTTCTTTCCTTATTTGAACCACCATGAATTATAAAATGAAAACGATTTTCATCTGAACTATTCAAAGCTTCATGTGTCACTCCATTGTCAAACCAAAATCCAGTGCAATTTTCAAACGGTAGTTCTTCCTTTGTATCAACCCTCCTCAAATAACAATTATCTGGTTGATAGATTGCTAGATTGATTGCCGCTGAAATGTTTCTCTGCCGTCCCTCATTTATTCTGGCATCTCCAGCGTCATGATGTGCAGTGATACTGCCGCCTGGTTTTATCAGCATGAACCGACAACGCCTATAGTGTTTATGTGGAAAGTCTTCTAGCCACCTTTTCATTTCTGGTGCAACTTCAGCCACTTCAGTCCACCCCCACTTTACTGTATCTTCAGTAAGTCCATGACCATTTGGATTCATTGTATGACGCCAACCAGAAAAAGTATCATACTCGCATTCATGTACAAAACTATGCATAGCAGATGACCACCATTCATCACCATCCGATAAACGATGGGGTACAAAAAATCCCTCATCATAAACATTCTGCGCTTCCTTGATGCAAGCTTCAGGTATATCTAAATCAATCTTTAGATACCAGATATCATTTTTTCTACACCACTCTATAAGAGTCATTGTCCGATAACCATAAATCTTTCCATACCACTTGATAAGGTTAGACTCCCCATGTATTCTGGAACAATATCAGCTTGCTCTGCCAATTCTTCTGGTGAAGATACACAATTTACATGATCATCATACTGGTCATCATTAGTTGATTGCAAAACATATAAAGGGCTGTTTTGTTCCCCATCAAAAGGTAATGTTTGTTTATTCATTTCAACAAATCTTTTCATAGGAAACATATGTTCGCAAGATGTATTAATAACGATATCAAAGATTTCATCTAGTTCTTTCATCATAGCATCTTTGATAAGACATTGATACTGTCCTGTATCTTTATATCTCTTGTTATACTTATAACTAATATCTTTCGCATCATTATCTATTTCATGATTAACCACTTTACATGCATTCAAATTATCTATCAATAAAGGAGTTAGATAATTTGCAAACCATCCACCTATCAAAGCAATATTTGGTTGTAAATCAAAACGGTCTTCTATTTTTTTCAACTCATCGACAACCCACAGTTTACTTTCTAATTGTGATGGTATTGATGCATCTAATGTGCGTTTCATTTGATGTGGATAATATCTTTCCACATCAACTACGGCTTGTTTCCAATCATAACACAGTTCTGGTGTAAATCTTAGATAGTCTACCATAACTCTTTTATCTCATCGTCATTGATACCTTCACCGAAGTTGCTATTGTTGAACAGACAAATCTTATGATCTTCTCTTAATTTTCTTGTTTCCATATCATCAGGAAATGTGTTTCCTTTATACCAAGAATAAATGTCACCCTTTGGAAATGCTCTAAAGAAACCTTCATCTTCATCCCATATGTTATACCAACGATGATTGATATAGTTGTCCATACTAGGATAGGTAAAAAATACCAACTCTGCATTCTTATTGATTTCGTTGTATACCTTTTTCAGTTGACCACGATCCCATCGAATTACAGAAGAATTAATAGCTGTAGATTTGTGTTTTGAAAAGTTACGTTTTACTGTGCCTATATCATTCCACCAACCACGAACAATATATGGTTTATCCATAGGCAAGTCAAAGAAATATTTTAAGTCTTGATGAATAATAACATCAAGATCTAGAAACAAAAATTTATTACCCTCAAGACCAATAAAATCACCATCGATGCTTTCATTCAGTTTGAACATATAACACTTACGATAAGCCCAAAAGAAACCACGATTTTCATCATAGTAGGGATCCCATTTTGTAGGGAGTGTTATATCATAGGATTTTGTTTTTTTGTCAGTAAGGCAATAGAAGTTAAATGGAACAGAGCAATTTTCCATGCACTGTTTTTTTAGATTGTGTACATATTCGTCATCGTATTTGTCACCCCACTTAACACATAGTATAGTATTTTCAATCATCAAATCTCTCATGTACAAATTTTTTCAAGACTAAAGAAATTCGCAATATGCTTTAAGCGCATCTCCTAATGTTTCTGCTTTACGAATATCAGTTTTTGCCTTTTTCTTTTTACTTTTCTGAACGACTTCTTGTTCAAACATTTTTAGTTTTAGTCTAAAGAGAATATTTTTATGCACTTCATTTTCAGAATCATAATCAAATATGAGATCCAAAGGCCCATCTTCGATTTCAACTTCTTTTTTGACAATAACTTCCTCAAAAATTTCCACTTGATTTCTTTGTGCATAATCTTGGAATGCTTGTCTGAATTGATCACGAAATGCCTCGTTTCTGTTTCTTGTGCATTCATCAAGTGACTCATAAGAAAATTCTTGAAGCAGTGCTAGAAAACGTTCATCCGTTTCATCAACGGAAACCGAGAATACTGTCGTGCCTTCTTTACCACCATTTTTATGCACACCATCATCAGGAATAACATAATTGTGAACGATATCAATCTCAGTCAAATCAGGATTTATATAGTAAGCCTCAACTATCCTACCAACAAAAGGATATTTTGGTTCACCATTCGCAGTATATGCAGCAGTTTCTTTAGCCATAGTTTATCTCCTATGTCTTATTTATAAAAAGTTTGTAGGTGCTGATTGTGGCCGGAGAACCATTTGGAAATTCTTGTGAACGATAGTCATCACCAGATTGCAATGTTTGATAATTACCAGAACCATTAAGTTTTGTATCAAGCATGTTAGTTCCTCTTGCATTACCACTACCGCTTGTTCCAACGGAATATGTAATCTTGTTACCATTAGTATCATGAGCCGCAGTGTATCTCAACCAATCACCTAGTAGGTCAGCAAGAGTGCTCGTGGAAAATACTTGAATATTATTAGAACCATCAATAGAAACTGGTGTTCTCGTTGGAGTCAGATCAGCACCATTTCTACGATGAAGATAGTAGTTAGTAACCGTAGTTGGTTGGTCAAGAGTTTCAGGAATACCTGCTGAAGAATACGCCGATGTGTCTGCTCTTGTATCTGTAAAAACAGCGGTGTCATCAGCAGAGACTTTAGTGTAGTTACTTGCCGCAGATGCTGATGATGTTATTGTATATGTTCCACCAGTATCAGAAGACTCAGAGGCAACAATCATAAGATCAACTGCCGGATATATAAAAGTGTCCAAAAAATCTGTCAAATTCATAGCTCGTATAGCACCGGCACTGGTATCATAATATACAGGAAAGGTTGTCCCCGCATCAGAAGTATTAGAGATGTCACCAGTTGAAGTATAGGCAAGATTGATTTTGTCATAAGAGACTGTTACAGTGCCTGGTTCAGCAGTGCTAGCCTCTGCAACAAAAGCAGTTGAACTTTGTGAAGTTGCGCCTGCTTCCAATCTGGTGTCACTGATAGCATCAATATTCGCTCCACTACTGGAAACAACAGTAAGAACAGCAGTGGGATCTAAACTATATTGGTAAATAGCTTTCTGTGTCCACTCGTTGATTTCGCCCGAAGACAATTCAATTAAGTTTCCCCCACTAAAATATAAAGGTGACCTAACTGCCATTATATAGCTCCCGGCGCAAATCCTGCAATAGAGTTAAGCAAACCACCACCAGAATCACGAATTTCTATAACGTTTCTTTGCATACCACTATGTAGAAACACTTCATCTTCTCCTATGATATCATCACCAACGTCTGTGCCTGCGGCACTTGCATCCATGATTACATTATCACCAGCATTTGCACTAGAAGCATCTGTACCATCTAGGACAATGAACACATCCTCACCTCTACGAGCAAAAGGAGCATATGCTGTTGAAGTCATCTTCAATCCAACATTATGGTTATGAGTCAGTGATATCTCATCATTTGCACCAAAGGAAAGTATAGCACCATCATGTTGGAGTTCTAGGTCTTGTGTTAGAGTAACGTCACCATCTGAACCAATAGCGATGGCATCTGTATCTGAAGTATGTCCGATATTTGCCCCATTGATAATAATACTATCAACGGTTAGTGTTGTCAATGTGCCAAGTGAAGTTATGTTACCTTGTGCGGCCGTAGAAAGTGTTCCCGCGATACTACCACCAGAGACGTTAATACCGGCACTGAAAACTGGTATTTGATTCATGGTAACGACACCATCAGAGGCAATAGCAATAGCATCTGTATCACCATCAGAACCAATGTTACCGGCATTAGGTATGATAAGATTACCACTAAGAGTTGTAAGGCCACTTATAGTTACTGCACCAGAAACAGCAAAAGTTGAACCATCATAGGTCAAACCTGCTTCTGCGTTAAAAGTATTTTCACTTACAGAAGTAAGAATACGGTTGTTTGATTCATTATTAATAGTTATAGTACCAGACGTAATATTGCTAACGTCTGAACGCAAAGTATTAAACTCTTGTCTGAATCTTTCTAAACTATCAGATGTCGCGACTGATGCTGCTGTTACTGTAGCCATCGTTTTATTTACCTACCAATTGTTGTAATAGAAATTTTATCTCATGCATTTCGCATTTGATATTATTTATTTCTCTTGTAACACTTCTTAATTCATCCCTTTGCTGCTGAGCAGCCTTGGAACGAGCAACTGCTCGTTCATAAGCATTTCTATTTGTATTTACAATAACACCAGAACTCATATCTCTTACAAGGTCTGTGTTTCCCTCAACTTTTCTATATTCTCTTTCACTCATATTATGTCGCCAATGCGATTGCTCTGAAGTCTTTGATTCTAGGTGCTGATGTTGAATTAGTTGCTTGCATTACAATCTTGATTGCAAATGAAACAAACGGATCCAGTTCAGTACCAATACCATCATCAGTAACACCAGCAGTATAAACATACTCACGAAAATCATTTAGACCAGTAGAAGCACCAACAGCAACATCTGGTGACCCATTATCATTAAAGAATCTCCAACCTGTTTCGTTAAAGTCTGTCTCGTCATCCTCTCGGAAAATCTTATACATAACTTTTATTTCTGCATCAGAGCCTCTGTTTGCAGAATGAAGCACTTTCAATGCAGTTGCTTTCTGTTCAAGTTCTATCTGTTTTGTACAATAAATTGCAGCGTTATTATCACCGTCTGGTTCTGTTGAAGCAAAATATTCAGATGTTGGATAAACATCTGAGGAAGAATCAACGTTATTGATTCTATTTGCAACAGCAATCATAGACAATCTTTGAGCGTCAATAACTGGAGACAAATTACTTGAGGTTGAACTCAAGGTAAGATCTAACGACAAAGATTTCACAGAAGACATCTCATTGTCTTGGTTAATATCAGATGCCACAAGATATGGAACATTATAATATATATTCTCATTTAATGGAACATTGATTGCATCAGCAGCAGAGGTCTTTGTGAAAGAAGTTTCCGAACCACTTGGACTTGTTGCTGTTGACGGCCTTTTCTTTGCCGTTACACTTGTACCAGGAAGTGCAAGTAAACCAACTTGATACTTGGCAACATCATACAAAATGTTTTCCGTGGCAGTTGCATCCGTACCACCATTTCTAGACCTTGTGCTTGATGTACCATCAATAACAGCCGTCGCAGTTGAAGAAACAGTATAACTGTCAATCTCAACGTTTGCAACCGCAGTATGTGTCTTATTGATTTGTGTAAACGGAATCTTATGCAACATATACAATTCAACTGTCGCACCTTCATCATGAGATGCAGCAGTCGTTGAGTCTACGCCTCTAGTTGCACTACTAATTGTGTTTGTGCTGATTGCGGTATATGAAATAATCTCATCATCAATTTTGATAAAGTACACATTAGATGCATCTCTAGAATAGACACCACTAGTGTCATCAAAGTTTGTACCAGAAGCCAATTCAATAGTAGTAGAAGAAGAAGTTATCGCCGCAGACAATGTTGTGGTTATTCCAGACTTCACATTAGCGATAGTCACATTGTTTGACGTAGAATACATGCCGTGATCTGGATGGAACACTTTGATCACTGCACTACCATCCAAGAATTCTAACGGATTCTTTTCAAGAGTCTTAACTGGATTACTATCATTCGTCAGAGGAATTGTACCAGTCAATGAACTGAATTCTGCCCGATAGATATTCATCTTTAAGTCTTCAGTTAAAGATGGTGCCCAAGTTCTGTTGTTGTGACCTTTGAACAGAACACCAAATTCTGGTTGTTCCGAAACAGTTCTGTCTGAGAACAAAACATTTTGTGCAGCATCAGCAGTTCCACCAACTTGAGCCTGTGCCAATGTAGATTGAACCTCTGTCTCACCCATTCGTGCAATCCAAACTTTATATGTTGGAACATTAGTAATAACGGCAATACAGTATTCCAGCCCACTCTGTAAATATACTGGCGATTCAAATTTGAAGTTAGTCGCTGTCTGAGCAGAAGTGTCAATAACAATATCATCAGGATCTTTAACCACTCTTCCAAAAGGTATAACTCTCGGGCCAGGGAAACCATTCTGCACTTCCCTAACTTCTACTGTAACAGGAATATTATCATCCTTTGCTTCAAAGAAAAGATCCACACTCGTCACAAACATACCACCGTTCACATCAACCAAGAAAGTTTGAGCAAGAGGGTCGCCGTAAGTATCATCCATGTCGGCGCCGGCGGAAGCATCGGCTCCACTTCCATCGCCGATATCGCTGTCATTAACGTCAAGGCTTTCACTTCTAATTTCAGTAGCTTGTGAAACTGATGTTCTCCTTATCTCAGCATTTCTTGTTGCAATAATAGTTTCTTGCAAAGTTTCTAAAATACCAACAGCACTATAGTTTGTTTCACCAGCAGTAACGGGATCAGTAGAAACTATGTTTGTAGGACTTGAAGTTAATCTAAAAGAAACTTGACCTGTTCTAAACTGAGGATTACCACTAATTTTAGGATCAGGTATAGAGAAAGTTCCTTTGACTCTACCACTGGGACTTGTTATAATCGCATCACCATTAACCAGGCTTGCGTCATTTGTTGAGAACCCAACCGAAGGTCTAGTGAAAGAACCTACAGCCTGTGCATCAAAGAAAGGATACACCTGTGTATTTGGTAGAAAATCAAATCCATCAAAAGTAATATCTTTTGCTCTTACAAATGGAATTAATGCGGTTGAGATTACTTTCGTTCCTCTAGACTCTAGATCAACTTTTTCAACAACTTCTGTTCTGACACCAGTTCTAACTGGACCAGTTGTTCGTGAACCAGCATCGATTGAATCTTGAAAACTCACCTGCGCATTTTCGTGAAGGAAAGATTGAGAACCGCTCCACTGTGTTTCCCAGGCATTCCAAACAGTACCTATATTAGCAGATGCGGCTATAGAATTGAAGTTTCCTTCTTCATTGACAATCAGAGCCGGTGCAACTTCAGTTTCAAACCAGTCGTCACCAGAGGGCGACAACGCTATTTGACCAGTCCAATTTGAAAGAAGGACAGGCGTAACTCTTTCAGTTCGCGTTGCATACGGTTGTTCAATAGCGACAACCTCTGTGTAAGGTAGAGTAAATACATCTCCTGTTCTTTGATAATTATTATTGGCTCTGGCTGCATCAGTCGCGTTTAACTCTACGAAACTAACATTTTTGTATGTTCCTTGAGCCCGAAGTTCATTTCTCTCCATATCAATAGAACATTTGTAATCTTTGTGTTCAACATCACCAAGACGATGACCCTGAAAAGCATCGACAACAAAACCAGATTTAAATCTGTTCAGTCCGTTCGCATCAGTGATTTCAAAACTCTCTGCTTGGCGTTCCAAAAGAGAAAGGTGTGTATAATACTCAAGGTTACCAATACGGGTTTGAAGATTACCAATATCTTTCATGGTAAACCGTTGATGTTTCTCTCTGGTAATTACAATATTGTCAACCGAAAATGTATAAGCAGGAATGCGTATACTGGCCAACTTCATCGCATTTTCAGATTGTGTTGGGAATCTGGGTTGTTCATCAGATGCGCTTTCAATAACTCTAATCTTACCGTTACTGGCCATTTCAACAATTGCGTTCTTAGGTAAATAATATTCAAAATCTGCTTGCGCCAGAGAATTTGGTTTTGGACACTTACTAGCAGAAGAACCCGTACCAGTAAAAGAACGACTCATAATACCAAATGAAAATCCGGTAATTTCATCAACGGCCGTATGGTCTGTTCCTGCACCAGTGACATTCGCCACTGTTGGTCTGAAGTCAAAAGTATTTTGTAGTCTGGTATCTTTATATTTTGGAATATCAACATAATCCATTCTATCTGCTTCATCAGTGTACGAATCCACGGTGAACACATCGCCAGTGCCGTGTTCAAGATAATCATAGATTACAAGTAGTCTGTTTGTAGGAGCCGCGGCACCTCTACGTCTTATGATTCTAGAGATATCATAAAAGTTATCTCTTTGACCATTATCAAGAGTAAAGTCACTTGTAATAAGCTTATCACCGAGAGTAACAGCAGTTAGTGTTGCAGTTGCACCAGAAGATGCGCCAGTGATAATATCGGAAGTTGAGAACGCAGAGTCAGGAGCGCCAGTCATTACAACACTCATTGGACTTGTTGTATTGATAATCCTTGCAGTTGAACCACTAACACTACCAGTGATTTTTTCACCTCTTTTGAATGTGCCAGTTTGTGTTGTAAAACTAATCGTAGGAGCAACCGCATCAGTAGAAGCGGCAGTCGCCTCATACACCGCCACCAAGGCAAACGCATCAGCACGACCCAAAGATATTTCTCTATCACCTGGACGAGTGCCATATGCATCTGTTGTCCCAGTGTCCACTTTAAGTTGTTTCATCAATCTCGTTGTCTTGGTCTTTGGACTTACGGCAGTCTTCAACAAGGTTGCCATAACTTTAACTTTTGCACCACCTGAACCAAACGCACCAAGATTAGTGATAGTCAACTGTGATGTGCCACCACCAGCAAATCCAGTTGCTGCGCTAACAATATCACCCTGTTTGGCAGAACCACCACCGCCAGTTAAAATAGAGATTGTGTAATCTGATTCACTGTGTCCCAGGAATGTTTCGTTGCCCCCACCAGCAGATAAAGTGATTACACCAGCTGAACTTGCGGTTGCAATAAACTGTTGACGGAAAGTATATTGTGTATCAGAGACACCATCATTTGTTTCTGTTAACAATGTCTTGACAGGAGTTTTAGTTAGATTGAAAACATTAATATTCTTCTCTGGTTCAACGAGTTTAGCAACTGGTGCAAAAGAACGAGAACCACCGCCTGTGAAAGTTTCTAAAGCCAGTGCCCCACCATCTTCCAACTGATAACGTTCATCTTCTTTATGAGTTGTTCCAACTTCTGGACTACCAAAGAAAGACAAACCTCCACTTTCAAATGTTGTTTGAACATCAGCAGTAAAGTCTTGGCCACTATCGCCACCATTGTCCTGCATATAGACTGAACGAACATTTTTCAAGTCAGGGATTATAACGTCATTAATAGTAAGGTCAACATTACCTGAGCTCTCTATGATCTGGTCAGACTCAGAAGAATCTGTTATTGTTACTTTTTCTCCCGAACTAAAAGTGCCAACAACATTAACTAGGTTAACAATATTGTTACCAGAACGACCTGAATCCATAACCAAACCAGTAGCACCACTTGTCACACCTGTTACTAGTTGACCGCCACCAGAGTTTGAAGATAAAATCGTTGGACTGACATCATCACTCATAACAAGTGACGTGATAGCATTGATATCAAACAGATACAGTCGATAGGTCGCATCGTTTTCACCAGCGGTGCCAGAATCATACTGATATGTTCTTACACGAGCCACACCTATTTGTATGCCTGTTGCTGAACCTCTCGTTGAGATGTTGGTATCATACAGTTGCAATTCATTGTAACCAACTGTTTCACCGCTAATCTCTGTTACATCCGGTGTGCCATAAACATTTGTAACTTGGAGATAGTTCCCCAAATCAGCAGGAGACGCACCCGCATTTATAGTATTAAAATCTCTACCTTTCTTAACATCAACAAGAGTAGGTGCAATTTTTTCTATCTCATATCCTCTGACATATGCTTTACCTGGCGATACTTGCAATGCCATAAAATCATCTGAGGCTTTATTACCATCTCTTGTGGTATCACCCGAAGTATAGACACCAGTAAAATCGGTTTCACCAACACTAACATCGACTGACTCTTTCATCTCAAAAGTAAAGGGTCTTACAGTATAATCACCAGATTCATCAAACGTTCTACGTGCCAATGTCTGTTCAAGAATGGAATATTCAGTGTCACGATTAAAATGTTGAAGAACACCATCTTCTACTCTGAGAATTTCAATAAAATCTTTATCGTCTTTAGAGTTTAATTCTTTAGATGTTAAAGTAAGCGTAATAGCTAACCTATGAGCACCTTTCGCATTTATATTCGATGTACCAGTCGCATTGTCAGACAAACTCGTGTCTGACTCTGGTGTAACAATCGTTTCTACAACCTGGAAACCAACTCTTGCACTTGCATTGTTGTTATACTTTTCTATAACAAGTGTTTGATCTTCAACTTCAACAAAATAACCTCTAATAAAGAACACACCAGCCGATTGTTTTACAATGGCAGATTTACCAGTTACAGGTGTGGTTGAAGCAGTGTTTGCAACTCTCGATGTTCTAAGAACTTCAGATGCCTCTGTTGTTAGTGATGGAACATTTGCTTGATATGATGTGCTACCATGTTGCACCGCTACATCTGCACTCAAGTTTTCACCAATAGTGAATGAGTCAAAACCAGCAGCATCTAATGCGCTACGAGAAATAGTAGTAACATCTTCAGTGAAAGTTCTGCTTCCAGTGAGATTACTAGAAGTATAAACACCAAAAAGTGTTGCCGGGTCTGTTTCCGTTGCTTCAGTTACAGCAATGACTCTAAATGTAACACCAGACGTGGCTCCAGTCAGTGTAACGGGATTGTCCTCATTTACATACTGTGAAACATTAACAGTTTCGCCACCAAAGTTACCTTGAACCTTGATATACCTTGGAGCCTCAGCACCACCCAAATAAGTTGTTGCGCCGGGAATAATAACAGTTCCATCTTTGAAGACATGACTGAATCCCTTTTCGATTTGATCTTGAATTGTAGATTGAAGTCCTGTCAACTCTCTTGCTTGAATGGCAAAACCTGGACGAAATAATGTCTTTACATGATTTTCAGTTGAATCGAAATCATCGTAATACGGTGCTACATTTAGATTTGTAGATTCAGGCATTTAGAACTCCACTATAACTTTAATATCTTCAATCTGATCGTTTGACCGACTGATTGGTTTACGATTTTCTAAGTAGATAATGTTTCCACTATCAGCATCTAACTCAGGGTTCGCATATCCATCTGTAAACGTGATTGTGTTACCGCCAGCAAGGGTTACAGCAGCATCAGCATTTGCATCTGGCGTTCCTGTTGCACTGGATGTTGCTCCAGTGACAGCGTTTGCACCACTAAAGGCAACATATGCTCCAGTGGTGCCGTTTGTTCCGTAGTCACCAAATCTTTCCTGTGAATAGTACAGAATTGAGTTTGTAGAATCCCATTCAACAACTTTACCGATAGCACCAGTTGAAGCTTGACTAATCTTTTCGTCTGCATCAAAAGTACCAGACTGTGAGGTAAGTTTCAGTGCGTATGTCATTCTTGCTGTGGTAATTGATGCAACAGAAGATGTTCCGTATGTATTAGGATCAACCACAAGACCGATCTTTCTAAAATCATTTCCTGTTGTAATATCATCACCTTCGGCAGCTGTTAGAGTTGTTGCCAACATAACATAATGACCACCAAGTTCTTGCACAGCATTAAAACCATGACCACCTTTTGGACCAATTACCACTGAAATAGATCCACCAGAACCACCGATTGCAGAGGCACTACTGAGGGCGGCATCAGAAAATGTATAACCACTTGCAAGATTGACTGTGCCAAAAGTATAACCACTTCCCGCTGCATGAACTGTAGTATCTGTTCCCGCCGTCAAACCAAAGGGTTGAATCACACCACTCGACACGGTGATTCTTACAATCGCACCAGAAGATGTGCCTTGACTTGTACCATCACCATAAACCGCTGCATAGTAAGTCCCGTTTGTATATCCAGAACCAGCAGTGACAATCAAAGAATCAATCGCACCATCTGTTGCAGCTCCGCTGACTGTGCTATCTGTAGCTACCGGCATAAAATCAGCGGTAAGAAAGCTATTGATCTGAGAACTTGTCAAAGAATACATATATTGCAACACATAACCACCTAACGAAAACGGAGCATTTGCAGTGCTTGTGGGTTCAGTGCCACTATAAGCAGTTCCAGCATTGTTGTCCAACACCTTATACACGCGGAAATCAGAAGTCATAAAATAAAAAGTGGAATCGTATAAGTTAGTAGCACCAGACGTTGCTGTCACAGAAGCACTATAGTCCGGCCGGTACATATCAAACTTGGTACTGTTTACCCAGTTTCTACGTGGAATAACACGTTGAATTTCGGAAGAAGTAATCTTTTTGGCAGCAAGCATATCGTCCCACGAAAAGAACTCATCAGAGGGGCCATCAACAGGAGTCGGTGGCGATGAATCAGAACCGCCGCTTGTTCCCGAAGTATATGGTGTGGACTTACCTATAAAAAGATAATAGGTATTATTCGCAGACTCAGTGAAAGATTCCTCAAACTGGTCGGCGTTATGAAGTCTAAATTTTTCTGTGATAATAGCTGCCATTTCTATTTTCCTAATTTATATTTATGATGCACTACCAGCACCAATAACTGTTTTTAACGTTGAACCAGATGAATTTACTATGAGCAAGGTAGAAGAGCTCTTCAACATATTCCCAGTGACCGCATCAGAAGAGCCGGTTGTTATAACAGTTCCTGTTTCATTGGGAAGTGTAATTGTTCTAGCTGTTGTTGGGTCTGCAACTGTTAATGTGGTTTCGTTACCATCATCAGTGGCACCCTCAAAAATAATTGTTCCATCCTCAGTAATGGCCAAAGACGAACCTGTGATTGCAGCAAAAGTACCTGCTGCCGCTGAGTTAGCACCAATAGTTGTTCCGTCAATAGCACCCGCATTAATATCTACAGTGGCAAGAGTTGCCGTGCCTGTAGTAGAAATATTTTCGTTACCAAAACTAATAGAACCAGAACTATCTGTTATAGAACCAGCCGCAAGTGCTAATGTTCCTGCGTTTACAGTCGTGGATGTAAGTGTAGTAATTGTGGCAGAGGTTTGTGTTCCCGCAACAACACCACTAATATTAGGAGCAGACAACGATACAACAGTAGCCGATGCGCTGATACCACTACTTATGGAACTGCCATTACCAAGAGCAGTATACAACTCTACAAAGTTAGCATTAACTTTGGTTGCACCATCTCTTAGCGTGTCACCGCTACCATCATTAGCAGCTGCACCTAAGCCTATTGATTGATATGCCATTTATTGCCCCTCATCTTCTATTATTTATAATGATTATTATGCAGCATCAAAAGTTAAAATTGACGAATCAAACGTTCCGATCTCAGAGTCAAAGGAATTTGCTTGCTCCGAAAGAGATAATGATTTTTCACTTATTGGTAAAACAAGCCCACCCTCTTCAGTTGTTGCACCAAGTGATACGTTCAATGTGTTTTGTTCCAAGAATTCAATCGTTCCAGACTCTAACAACAATTCATCACCAGCATTCGTTGATGAACCATCTGTGCCATTCAACAAAACAAAACCACCCTCATTTCCTGGCACCAGATTATAATTTGTACTCATAAGTTGAATACGATCACTATCGTCTCGGCCACCAGTGCTATCTAATAACAGATTTTCTCCAACATCAGTGCCAGAAGCACTCGCATCCAAAATAACTGCTGAACCTGCATCACTTTGTGCGGCATCAGTACCGTCCAGAAGAATATTACCCCCAATATCCAGAACAGCAGATGTACCGTTAAGTATAATATTATCACCAGCATCTGTTGATGAACTATCTGTACCATCCAACGCTATGAATACATTAGTATCACGTTCATCCTGCAATGCTATTCTGGACACAACTAACTCTGTATGAACTCTGGCTTCTCTTGTGAACGGCACAACGTTTCTGTTACCAAAATTCCTTTCTGGAATGGTGCCAACATTAGTGTCACCTTCAAATTCAATCAGACTACCCTCAGTCATTATCTTTTCATTTTCAAGAAGACCGCTTTCTATAACAACATTGATACTACGATCTACGGCACTGATGGTATCATCCTCACCCAACAGATAACCGTTTGCATCTGTTTCTGTTTCCAGTTTGAGAATGTTGACATCGGAACCGTTTTTAAGGAAAGCATTATCCTCAGAACCAGACTCAACTGCTATGCGGCCAACTTCAGTGTCTCTAAACCTACCAGTGGTTTCTAGTAATATGTTTTGACCGTTCTCTGATATTATTACCTCGTTTCTTACTTC
>Ga0206123_10002001_pt1 | contig 18312 bp, 12 predicted proteins | sample Helgoland_Spring_2_FD_160086 | JGI IMG/M metagenome (GOLD analysis project Ga0206123, IMG submission 160086) | Pelagic subsurface seawater microbial communities from Kabeltonne, Helgoland, North Sea - Helgoland_Spring_Bloom_20160316_1 | ecosystem: Environmental > Aquatic > Marine > Epipelagic ...
TCCATTACGCAATATTTTCAAAATTTCAATTGATCGATTCATTTGAGCCGTGCAATTACGCCCGAATAAGGTTAATGAAGCAACAGGAAATTTTACAAAATGAATACCTTAAACCCCAAAGAAGGAAATTTAGAACCAAAGAATGATCCACTCTTTAAGGAATGCCTTGTTAAAGCGGAAGGTAACAGAATACGAGCACTTGCAATTTATAAACATCTTAAATCAGATAATGTGCGGGAAAAACAGGAGAATCTGGACCAAAGAGAAAAGTGGCCCATGCTCGCACCCCTGCTTATTATTTATACTTTGGGAACCATAGGTGTTCTAGGCCTTGTATTCGGCATTCTTGGAAGCAAACTAAATTGGTGGTAACTTTTTTGCCTTCTTCGTGCCAAAATAGGCACAAATAGTGGTAATAATTACTATCATTTTAATAGAAGGATAAGGGGGAAGAATATCCTGAAATCACTTACTTCTGATTGGTAAACCAAAACGGGCATGGACGGCTTCGAGTTTGGCAAATTTAATTAATTTTAAGGCTTTGTAAATCGGTTTTTTAAACACGGTATTTATCAAGTTTTCGAAAAATTTAACCTTTATAAATAAAGAAATATTTCATGGCTTAAATGTAAATCGAAATACCTAACATAATTTTAGAAATGATGATTATTTATAAATTTGATAAAAGTTAATTTAAAAAGTTTTTTTAATATTCCCTTTTTACAAGGAAAGAAATTGCATGATGTTAGCTTAAAAACATTACAAGTAATAAAACATCATACACCTAATATATGTAAGGTTAATAAGCTTGCAATTTTTATAAATAACATTTGATTCGGTATATGAATTCCTTTGCAGAGTACCTAAATTCATTGATCAGAGACCATCCTGAAGGTGTCTCTTCTCTTGCCCAAAAAGCGAAGATTAGTCGCCCCTCACTTTACGATATTATCAATGGAAAAACTCTTCCAAGACTCACTACATTAGACAACCTATTCACGGCACTTAACTTACCAGAAAATACTTTCAAAAAACTTAAGGATGCATACCAGTCTGAACGTCTGAAATACTCAAAAAAGGGACAGAATCATTACCTGAAAGATAAAAAGAAACTGTTGTCGGAAATAAGCTCCCTACTTCTTAGTAAAGGTCACGAAATATCGCGCCCTAGCGAAATACAAGATGCCGATCTGATTTTGCGCATAAAAACGAATCGAATCCCCATCGTTATATCCCCTGCTCTCTTTGAACACTGTACATATTTTGGAAGATTACTAAAATTAATGTATAACCTTTCAGCCGAAAAGGGGTATATATGTACCACAAAGCTATCCTCACAGGATCGCTCGTACCAGCCCTTCTTCTCAAAGTACGGGGTGAAGATTTTATCCTTAAATAATCTATTGAGAGAACTCGGTTAACTAATTTCTCAATCATTTGTAGCCTATTAATTAACCGACCAGATAGGAGACTGTATCATTCGATGAAAAATTCTTTATATTCACAAAGCGCTAGTAATCATAAAGTAATAAAATATATAAAGGTCAAAAGCCCCTCCCCTACCCTACTTATTTAAAGAAAAAAATTAAAAAAGTTTCTGTTTTAGCTAAGCTAATAAACAGATTTAAATAATTGTTAAACTATAGTTTTAAGATATGAAATATTCGAAAATTATCGCTCATATTCCCATGATTCATATTCATATTTTAATTTTTGATTAGATTTTAACGAACCGTCGGTATAAATTGGGTTTTCCTTTAGTGGTAACCATTCCAAATTGGGGATCTTTGCTACGAAATCCGGTAATGCAACAATTTCATTTTGTTCCAAGTCTAACTTGGTCAATTTTTCAAACCCACCCTCTATTTCAGGTAAAGTCATGATACCGCAACCCCGAAGGAAAATTTCCTTAAGTTCAGGTAATTTGGACAACTGATGAAGAAGGTTATCCAAACCCTCTTGAGAAAATTCGTTAAAATTGAGACTAATTGAATTCAATCTTCTCAGACCAGGAATTATGCATGCTGGAATCACCTGTAAATCGTTCCAGTCTAATAGAAGTATTTTAAGATTCTCAAGTTCAGCAATCGCTTCAAGATTTGAATCTACTCCTCCTAGTTCATTTTCTGGCAAATCCAATCTCCTCAAATTCTTTAATTTACCAATTTCTTGAGGAAGGACCTGTACCCCATTTCTTTTAAAGGTTATATCCTCGAAAGTTTGTAGCGAGCCAATCTCAGGTGGCAATGTCTTAAAATTTCCGTATTTTATTTCGAGGTTTGTTAAATTATTAAAACGAAAGATAGTGTCCGGGAATATTTGCTCATCATCAAAGCGAAAATAAAGCCCCCTAGTCTCATCCCATATTTTTCGGATCAATTCTGTTTCCGGTGCATATTGTAAAATAGTAAGAAAAAAAACTGTACGACTACCCTCCCATCCTACCCATTCCGGCATTAATAAAAAACCATTGCTCATACCTGTTTCTTCAATTAGCGAATCATATAACTTTCCATCATTCGCCCCTTTTACTAAATCGATCGCTAATTCAAACTCATCATTTTCAAGCAGGGCTAAGATTTTTTCTTTCAAAACATATTAGTCCCCATTTCCACAACAAGTGACCCTATTTTATAAAATTTAAAGGTGATCACTCTTTTCTATGGTCTTAAATTAATCATTTCACCTATCTTTTACTACCTCCATGCAAAGAGCATTTTCTTACAAGTAAACTTTGACAACTCTAAACTTATCTTTTCATAGTTGATAATTGCTATATACCCATATTTCTTCCCTCTGATACACCCTTTATGAAAATACATATTTCTCGCAATGGACAAACCTATGGACCTTACTCGATAAATTCGGTCAAATCTTTTTTAGAAAATGGTCGATTATCCCCCACTGACTTAGCCTGGATTCAAGGGGAAGAAGAATGGAGAAGACTAGAAAATTTACTCGGTGAAGAACCGAACTCCGAAAAAGATTCTTCAAAAAAGTACAATTTAGAAGTAACCCTAGAAAAAATTAAAACACTCATCGAAAATGACGAATCAGATTTTGCACTCGATTTAGTTAAGGGTATAGATGATCAAGATCTCATTATTGAACTACTTAAAGATTGTAAAATAGATGAGAATGAAGGAAGGATTGAACTACCAGACTGGATGAACGGGGCGAATGGTTTCTTTTTGGAACTTTTACAAGAATTACCGGAAGAATTTGAACCGGAATCAGAATTCACCATTGTTCCATTAAAAGTCAAAAAACTAAACCTTTCCATGGTTGAGGATTTTAAAAGCCTCGAAAATCTGAAAATATTTGGGAATCTCGAATCGCTTGAACTTTCAAGTATGGATTCCTTATCAGATATTGAACTACTGAAAAACTTTACCAAGCTTACAGTTTTTAAAATGAGAAGTTGTGATCTTTTAGATTCCATGGATTCAATCTCCCCCATTCAAAATTGTAAAAACTTATCGGAACTTGAACTTAATAGTTTTGATTTTATTGAAAACCTGGACTTTTTATCCGAACATAAAAATTTGACCAAACTGCAGGTCTCATCCTTAAAATTAACAGATCTAGGTGGAGTAAAAGATTTAAAAAAGATTGAAGGGTTGGACTTGGATGGTTGTTCCTCTCTAATTGAAGTAGAGCAAATCAAAAATCTGGATCAACTCACAGATCTAAATTTTGGAATGTGCGAAAAAATTGAAAATCTTGATTTTCTTATTCACTTGAAAAACTTAACCAAAGTAAATTTACAGGGTTGTTCGGGAATCGAGAAAATACCTTCATTAGATGATTTGAACAATCTCAGAGAACTCAACCTAAACAGTACATCTATCTCTAAGGAAGACTGTGTTAAGCTAGAAAATTTAGAACAACTTATGCACCTAACCTTTCCCAATGGTTCAGAAATCGAAAGATTCACCAATAAAGATGAACCGGGTGGAACACTTCCCCGGATTGAATTTTATCTGGGAGGATATGGTCTTGAAGCACACGAGGGCAGCCTTACAGAAGAGCAGTATGAATACTGGAAAGACAAAAGTGAAAGTGAGCTTATTGAGCACTGTGATGGATGGGATGAAGAAGATGATGACATCCCCGAAAACGCCCGTTTAAGAAGCTGGTATGAAATGGACGACATTAGTTGTAACAATGGCTGTCAGGATGGGACCTTAGAAGTGACAGAATATCGGGAGTGGAAAGATGGATGGCAGAAAAAATATCAAACTTTCGCGATTGAAGGAGGAGACTCCAGAGATGATGATGTAAAAGTAAACTGGATAGAACCCGATCGAGAGGCCCCCACTGGTCCCTCTTTTCAAGGTTACAGCTCGGAAAAGGGAATGTATTGTAATGATACCATAGAGGGAAAAACTTTTGATCCCTTAAAACTAGCATTAGATTCGCAACCAGTATTTGGAGGCGCACAAGGAGATGCAATAAATAGTATTTATTACGATGAACAGACACTCGAGTTTTGTCCGGAAGCGGACAGTAAAGGCTATTACTTTGAAATTTTACCCGCACCAGAAAAAGAATAACCTCAAACTATCATTCAAAAAGTGGGTTAGGAAAATTATCTAAAATTTTTTGCACTACATCCAAATTTCCATTTTCTTTCAACTTTTGAAGAGAAAGTGCCTGGTTCTGCAAAACTTCAAAATTTTCCATTCTTAATAATTCGGGTAATTGATCTGCGAATCCGTATTTAATGGCTAACTCTCGAACGGAAGAACCATTATTGTTCTTAATTAGCATATTCTCCGTTATTAAAAATTCGGGAGTAAATCCTTTTAATTTTCCCACTTTTGCCGCTAAATGCATGACATTATTTCCTTCCTCGTCTGAAAACTCCAAATCGTTAAGAATTAATTCCTCTGGATTATTTAATAAATCCTTTGGATTCAATTCACGCTCAGTATCAAGAGAATTTAAAAACTTATCCACTTCGTATTTACTTACATTTGTAGAATCTTTGCTTTCATTTCCCCAAACTTTTTCCTCCCTCAATCGAGTTCCCTGATAATAACATTCTTCACTCAATAAAGTGTCCCGTGGAGCTTTCAGTTTTTGTAAATACTTAATGGTTTCCTTCCATAATTCCTCTTTATCTGCTTCATCTGCTTCACAGGAATAGTCCAAAATTGTAGAATCCGTCAGACTTTGTGGATAAGAACTAGAACCACTATCATAATTAAAAGGTATAAATTCCTCAAAAACAAAATCTCCTAGACTAGATAAAGTGTGCCCGTTCCAACCACTTGATTTGTAAAGAGAAGGAAATGTTATGTGTAAGCAAAACATTGGATTTTCTTCTTTTTTATCACCTCCCCATTTTTCATAACCATATTCCAATTCTCCAGTACTGTGTTCATCGGAATAACAGCCCTCAATTTCAAGGCCTGAAAAACGAGATAGTAAATCATAAATATCTCCACCTTCTCCAGTTATCGGATAAAATGATCCATTTTCATTAGCAAAACCACTTACACGAAAAAAATATCCCCTTGATGAATTGTATCTCACTTCTTCATACTCAAGTTCTGCTGACTTGTCCTTATTTCGTATGTAGGCAAGCACACAGCTCAATTCTAATTGATCTGACGAACTAATTAACAAATGAACAGTCGTATCGTTACTCATAGATTAATCCCAGGAACTCAGTTCCTTTTTTATCCTCTCTCTCAATTCTTTACCCTTTTCCTTAATCAACATAGTCGATTTTGTACTGGAAGATAGAAAAACCTCACGATTCAGAACCCATTCTGTATTTTTCGGCAAGCAGGAATTTTCACAAATCCCCAGTATTTGGAGATCATCCATGTCATAAATTTCATCGGGTAAATCTTCTAATAAATTTGAGCCAACCCATAACTGCTTGAGTTTATACAAAGTCCAAATTTCAGATGGTACACTTTTTAACCGATTATTCTTCAATCCTAAAAATTGTAACTCTCCCAAGTTGGCAATTTCAACGGGTAATTCCTCCAAGGCATTACTCGACAAATCAAGAATTTCCAATTCCTCCAAACCCTCAATTTGATTACAAATAATTTTGATCTTATTTTCTGAAATACTAACAGACTTAAGTTTTTTTAAATTGCCAATAGACTCAGGAAATTCGGTCAGTTCATTTTTATCCAATTGTAAAATTCTCAGATTTTTCAGTTTAGAAAATTCGGCCGGGAGATTCTTCAATTTATTTTTTACAAGATTGAGCTCAATCAAGTTCGAGTATTCTCCAATTTCTTTCGGTAAGACTCCGGGAAGACATAAATCAAGTGCCACAATTTCTTCCAGCCTTAAACTATCATCAATTGAACCTTGTGGTAGATAAGGAATTAAACGTAAAAGAAAATAATGCATGCATTCAGCTTCCTTGCATTTCATCCTTCCACCCCACCCTGTTTCTCCCCACTCTGATCTGGCATCCCGATCTAGTGAAGTGGAGGCAAAAAGTTTTGAAGCCCAGAACGGAAAAGGAAAATGAACCCCAGTTAAAATGACTCCTTCCTTTGTGATACTACAACCACGGACAATCTCGACTAAAAGAGCTGGATCACCAAATGAAATCAAACCGTCTATCTTTTGATCAAATAATTCGACATTAAATTCAACACTTCCCTCTTCATTAATCCAAGATTCGAATTCTGATACTATGCTCTCACACTCCGGGCTCAAAGGCTCATTTAAATCGGTCTCTGCCGAGATCGATTGGTCTCTTGTCTTTACTAGTCTGCCTCTTGACTCAATCTCGCTTAAACTACTTGAAAGTGAACGATTATCTACATCGCTCGAGCCATCTCCACTTTCATATTCATGATTTATTTCATAATGGACCGGATTACGATTCAGATTCACCCATTTTATATTCGGTAAATCTGAAAAAAAACCGGGTAACGACTCAATTTTATTTTCGGATAAATCAAATCGTAATAAGTTTGGAAATCCACCTTTAATCTCAGGGATTTCCTTAATACCACAATGGGCCAAGGAAATCTCACGCAGAGAATCTATCTTGGAAAGGATAGCAAGTAATTCATGTAAACTGTCATTAGTCAGCTTCACACCCTGTAACGAAATCTTTTCTAAATTAAACAAATTATCAAGTCTATCTGCTGGAAATCTTGTCATTTTACAAAAATCCAAAACTAAGGTTTTTAAATTATCTAACTCCCCAATAATTTCCAAATTCGTGCCAGAACACTGAAACAAATTCCCAGTCAGATCCAAACGAATTAAATGCTTCAAGTGTTTGAATTCATTTGGAAATTTCTCAATATTCATGCTTTCCAATTGTAATTCTTCCAAGCATTCCAACTCACCAATCTCATGAGGTAGAGAATTAAAATTTCCTCCCCAAAGCCGTAAAACCCGCAAGTTCTTAAATTGAAAAATCTCGTTGGGAAATAAGTCCCCCGAATAATCGTGTAAAGTATGTTCAAGGATTAAAGTTTGTTGCCTTAATTTTTCAATAAATTCAAGAGGAGGTGCCTCCGCTAAAATTTGTAAGAAAAAAGTCTTCTTCTTCTCTTCCCAACCAACCCATTCTGGAAGCTTAAGGCCTCCCTCTTCATCTACCTCACAACCATCGAATAAAGTTTCATATAATTGAGCACTCTTTAATCCGGATATTAAATCATGAGCAAAGTCGAATTCCTCATTTTCCAGAAGAATGAAGATCTTTTCTATTTGTTCTGTGACATCCTCTTCAATCGGTTTATTCATTGTAGGAAATTTTGAGATTATATGCTCTAACTCAATCCAATCCTTTCCCATTCCATGAGTCCATGCTAAATCTGAATGATCCAGAGTGCCCTCATTTAAAAATCTCTTTAGTTGAACCAAGGAATAAGGACCATGTATTTTGCCATACCTTGCTATATGAACTGTTTTTTCATCGTGGGTACGACTCACCCCTTAAATTCTCAAATCAATTTAATTTCCGCAAGCACCATTAAGTTCATTAAAACAAAATTTAAACTATGCTGGGATATCACTTTACCGAGCCCACTCTTTCCTCAAATCCATACTTGTTTTTTCGGTAAACATCATACCCACCCGAAGAGTTTTTTTTCATACTGCCTACCTTCTCTTCAAAACCATATTTATTCTTTTCGTAAATTGCTTTTCGATCCTTGGAAACTTGCTTGATCGATCCCGTTTTTTCCTCAAACCCGTACTTATTTTTCCTGTAAGTATCATAATTTTTTGAATTCGAGCTTTGTTGCCTGATTGAGCCTACCTTCTCATCAAAGCCATATTTATTTTTTTCGTAAACTTCGTATTTTCCATCCCCACTCTTCTTGACCGACCCCACCCTTTCATCAAAGCCATATTTGTTCTTTTGATAAGTCGTCGAGGAACTCAAACCGGTCGTCGACATAACGGAAGAACTCTCCGAACTCCGATCTGTCAAATTAGAAGAAAATTTTACCTCGCTTGGGGAAGACATGCTTGAGGAACTACTCGATGAATAAATAGGAAGACTGGATGGCAAACGGCTGGCTTCAGCCTTGGAATCCACATCTTTCTCCTTGTTCATAAAAGGAAAATAATGATGAGGATTTCCCTGATAGACTACTCCCATGATCATCAAAAATCCAAAGGCATAAAAAACGGGATGCGGACGATTTTTTTTCATTATTAAAAATAGCTTACATTCATTGATTGGTCAAAAAATCGAAGCAAACTTTTCCAAATTTAGCACTTAGAAAAGTTTAGTGGTAAAAAGTGTTTTTTCTACTCTTCCAAAAGATCCTTCAGACGGGTCCATTCCCCGGATTCTTTGAACCTCGCCCAGTCATTGGGAGAAGCTAGGTTTTCGAGCAGGAAGCGCTCGACCGAGCTTCGACTGTAAGGCCCGTAGGTCTGGCCATTTCGTTGAAGGAAAATTTTTCTTTCAAGTGCCGGGGTTCCGCAAACTTCCTTCACCCGTTCGATCAGATCGAACTCATCTCCGGATACCAAGTCGACATGTAGAGGTTGCTTTTCGCTGTCCTCAGAAGTCCCTTGGGAAATTTTCCAATAATCGTTGGGCATGGGATCGAATCGGATCCAGTTTCCCTGCTCGTCGCGAAGGGTAAGGTTACCTCTGTGACTAGGCTCAAAGCTAATGCCCTCCAGATCTCCATCGTCTCCGGATTCTTCGATTCTTTCTTTGTCGATTTCTTTGCGATCCGAATCGTAAATCGTATTGCCCGGCGAGAATCCACTGCCCCCCCCAGTCCATTCATTATAGTCAAAGTCGATTTCAGGAGTTTCGTCCTTCCATTTCTCCCTGTACCAATCTTCGGAATAATAAATCCAATCCGTGCCTTTGGCCAAGGCATCAAGTAAGGCGTCCAAAGAACGGGGAAGTACCCAAGTGAAGATAAAGCTTGTTTCTTCGTCTCCGATTCTAATCCCATCCCCTTCCTCCCCATCCTTGAAAGAAACGCTTATGGATTGTTCTTGCATTTCCGTCCCCCCATAATAAATCGAGCATTCCGACGGATCCTCAAGTTTTACTTGATAACCGCCATCCGCTCCACCCCCACCTTCAAACTCCTTTAAGCAGTCCAGCCAATCAATTAAGGTATTCTCGACAAGCATTTCCTTAACCGTTTTACCTTTTCCACCAATACCAGCACGATGCTTGACATTCCAAGGAACTCCTTCCTGAAGCATCTTATTAAAGAATTCTCTTCCCTGACCAGAAATATCATATCCTAACTCGACTCTTCTTTCTGCTTCGGATGGCATCTCGCGTAAGACTGAATGCAACAAATTCATACCCCGAGCGGTCTCATGCTTAATATTTGCTCCCTTTTCAATTAGTGAAAATAAACAGTCAATAGAAGCGGATTCCTTTGGAAATGGATGACCTATCGGAGCCCCGTAGGACAATGCAAAAGCCAAAAGCGGTGATTTTCCATGTTTGTCGACTGCATTGATATCGGCGCCTGCATCCAACAACGCTTCCATGAGAGCAAACTGTTTTTCTGCTGCCGCATGAATAAGATATAGGTTCCTATATTCTTCATTCTTCAAGAGATTGGGAAACTTTTCCGTAAAATATTGGAAGCAGTCGAGTGCCCATTTTCCAAAACCACAAGTATTAAAGACGGGGGTGTATCCTCTATTGTAAGGAGTTTCAATCAGCTCATCATAGGCCCCCGTTTCCACCAAAAGCTTAATGATATCAAGCCTGTTTTCAAGCCTGCCAGTACCTGAATAGCAAGCCTCGCGCAAAGAGGATTTATCGTCGCTTTCGACATTTGGGTCAGCCCCGTTTTCGAGCAGGCACCGGACAATTTCCAGCTCTTCCTCCCCAGATTCCCCGCCTCCGTCTCCTCCGTAACTACAAGATTGGTTGCATGCGTAAGCCAGAACACTGTCTCCACGGACGGAATGCTTTCCATTCACGTCCGCTCCCTTTTACAATCAGGTACTCCACAAGGCTCAGGTAACGGTTCCTCACGGCGATCATGAGGGCCGGGCCACCATCTCCGCAAGTCGGGTTGTTTACGTCGGCTCCGTTTTCCACAAGCAACTTGACCAAATCCACGCATTCTTCGTTTTCCCTCAGGGCTTCTCCCAGTGAAGTCCATCCGCCACCATATGTTCCACCACCCACAAGAACGTCTACTTCAGCCCCGCTTTCGGCTAGGAATCGAACAATCGACATCAGGGATTCCCTCAGGCTTGCATCCTCGCACGGGCTATTTATTCTCACTTGCTTCGTGGCAAAGTAAATCGGTGTCACTCCTTCCGAGTCAGCTGCGTTCAGGTCGAATTTATCGTTCTCGACGCAATCCTTGACCTTGTCCAGATCCCCGGCCTCGATCGCGTCCTTAAATTGTTTCCAAGTAATTTCTTCCGTCATGGGTTATTTTCTATTTGGTTTGTAAGTAAAGTTCATTCCTTGTGGTTAGACTGTATCCACTCACAGATTTCCTTGAGAGGTTTCCACTCTTCATCACCATCTTGCCTAGCTTGGTCTTCCGGAGAAATCAGCCCCTGTACGAGATATTTTCTAAGCGTACCCTCCAGATAAGGACCGTACTTCACGCCGTCCCTAAGAATGCAGATTTTGGAACCAACCGGGACTGGAATGGGAAAGTTATCCAGATTTTGTTTTCCGTCCTGCACCGTTTCTCTCGAAATCGTAATTTTCTTTTCTTTGCCCGAACCCAAGTCTTTCGCGGTTGCGTTTAAAATCCCGTTTGCGCAAATATCGAAGGTAACCTCGATTTGAGGAGTGCCTCGTGGAGCAGGCGCGATTCCTTCCAGTTTTAAAGAACCGATAATTCTATTTTCACTCGACAACCCGCTCTCTCCCTCCAAGACCACGATATCAACTTCACCCGGAGCAGGGTCGCCGGAGTACACGTGGCTCTTCGTGGTTGGAATCGTGGTATTGCGTTCAATCATCGGTGTGGCGACTCCGCCTTCGGTCTCAATTGACAAAGTCTTTGGAGTGACATCCAGTAGCAATACATCATCAATATTTCCATTCAATACAGCTCCCTGGATGGCCAAACCTTTCGCCACAAATCCATCCCTTCGGGCACTGGCAATAAGTTTTGAATTTGGTCCAATCTGTTCTTGGATAATTTGGGCGATTCGTGGGTTTTCATACATTGATCCCATCAAAATAACAGATGAAATTTCGCTTTCAGAAATCCAACTGTCTTTCAAGCATCTCGTAAGGCAGGATTTGAAACGCTCAAACAAATCTGCGCAAATACTTTCGAATTCGGATCGATGAAGTGTGGCATGGATCCCTTTGCCCGCCAAGTCGGGCAGGTCGATTTCAACCGATTCGTTTGTGGATAGGGTTTCCTTGGCGCTTTGGGCTCTCAATTTCATCCGTTGCCAAGCAATCGGATCTTCGGGCAGGTCAATTCCGTGGGTCTTCTTGAATTCATTTGCCATCCATTCGACAATTCTTTGATCCCAACTGTCTCCACCCAGAGTGCCCTCCCCATAAACTGCTTTCACTTCATAGACACCCTCTGCAATTTCAAGGATACTGAAATCCACACTTCCGCCTCCAACATCCGCAACGAGGACGGTTTGTCCATCATTGGAATTGGGAAACCGGGCCAAGGCACCGGCGACTGGTTCGGTAATCATTCGCCCTACTTGCAAACCAGCAATGCGAAAGGTATCGAGCACGGCTCCTCTTTGAACGACCCCGAAGCTCGCGGGAACGGAAACAACAACTTCCGAAACGGGCTCATTGAGAAATTGTTGGGCATCCTCTTTGAGCTTTTCCAGGATCATCGCCAGAATTTGTTCGGGATAATATTGAACCGGACCATTCTCCAATTCGCACCGTATGAGCGGATTCCCATTGCCGTCCTCAACAACTTGATAGGGCAAATGACGAAGCTCTTCTTCAAGCTCGGCAAATTTTTTCCCCAGCAAACGCTTAACAGAAAAAATGGTATTTTTCGGATTCTGGGCCGCCTGCAACTTGGCGGGTTCTCCGATTAAGTGTTCTCCATTTGAAAGAAAAGCCACCCAGGAAGGAGTGCAGGGCGAACCATCACCGGAAGGAATGACAACGGTCTACCCGCCGCTATAAACGGCCATACAGCTATTATTAGTACCGAGATCTATACCAATGATTTTGCTCATCTTCTTTTGATTTTAATTTAACAAAGATTATTTTCCATCGGCAGTTGACTTGAGTTCTCTTATTTCAGCCTCAATAATTTTTAGTGCAACCTGCACGGGAGCTGAACTAATACCAGCTTTTTTATTGTCCCTGGGTTTATAATTACTTTCAGGTTTTCCGCGATGAAAAATCATTAATGACTCAAACTCAGATCTCGATTGTGTTCCAGCTGAAGATTTCAGTTCGTAGAGTTCCAGTTTCGTCGCATCGTGAAGAAACCATTTTTTGTCTTCTATTTCACTGGGGGTTGTGTCAGGAGGATATTCATTGGCTAGTTTTATTTGCTCATCGTAATGTTCTTTGAATCTTTTACCAAAGTTTGAAGTCTCACCTACATAAGTAACTTCTTCGCCAGCATGAAAAACATAAACTCCATTTTTGTTTAAATTTGTTTTTTTTAGATCTTTCTCCAGGAAACTGAATTTTTCAGAAAAATCTTCTGCACTTAGTAAACCCTTCTTTACCCCACTCCTCGGTGCCCGAATGTCAAATTTCAACGGATCGGTTGATCTACTACGGTAATCTATTTCATTTTGTACAAAATTTGCACCTGCTTCATTATCTTCATTATTCTTCCATAATCTTTTGACTTCATCTTTAACCTCTTCCAAGTTGAATTTCTGTCGGAATTCTTTGAGCGAAGTCTCACACCTCCTCAGTTTTTCACCACTCTTACTCATCAATCCACTTGAGATAATCGCCATGATATCATCAAGTTGTGCTTCCCATAGTTTGTTAAGAGCAACTCGAATCTTTCTAAGCATGGCCCAATGATCCTCGGCTTTAGGAAAAACCTCGCGGATCATTTTCTTCTCCTTTGGATCATCTTCTTTATTCTCGCAAATCAATACAAAATCGTAAGGGGTCAAAGTGCCACGGGTCACAAACTCTAGGATTCTTTGCTCAACTACTGCTTCGGAGATCCATTGACCACTAACTTTATCTCGATACTTATACTCGCTCATTATCTAACCCTTCACTCTTGTTAATACTTATACAACAAAATAATTGATTAAACACTCTCACCCCTCAAGAATATAAAAGTTTTATTCCCTTTTATAAATTTCTCATCATGAAAATATTCATCCATCGAAACGGCCAGACCTACGGCCCCTACCATCCTGATTCCGTCAATCGCTTCATCGAGGAGAAACGGGCATCCCTGCAAGACACGGCCAGTCTCGAGGGGATGGAGGGAAGCGCTCCGCTCCAACTTCTCTTGGAGAACCCCGCTTTACCACTTCCACAACCGACGACGGAAGGATGGACCTTGTTGTTCCATGCCTGCTTTCATGGCGACCGAGAGCTTGCCGAAAGCTTGTTGGCAAACGGAGCCGACCTTGACGCAAGGGACGGCAACGGTAGATCTCCGCTTTACTGGGCAGCGTGCAATGAGAATGAAGAACAGGCAGCCGGGATCATCTTTAGCTTGCTGGAGAAAGGGGTCGAACTTGACGAACGCTCTCCCGACGGTCGAACGGCCCTGATCGGGGCCGCCATCGCGGACAACGTATCCACCCTCAAGACGCTTCTCGATGCGGGAGCGAATCCCGAGTTAGTGACGGAAGAACATCGTCTCGGGGCCTTGTTTCTGGCTGCGTCCCGCTCCATCGAGGCGGTGAACGTTCTGCTGGCAGGCGGGTCCGACCCGAATATTCGGAACATAGTTGATGCCACCCCGATTTTCGAAGCCATTGATCAAGACAATCTGGATATCGTCATGGCCTTGGTCGAAGCGGGAGCGGATGTGAACCAAGAACACAAAAGCAGTTCCGAAGAGGATCGCGAAGCGGGAACCTTCGGAAGGGGGAAACCGATGAAACCTTTCGATCTGGCTGTCAGGCTTGAACGCAAGGAGATCCAGAATTACCTCTTGATCAAGGGAGCAAAGCATACGCCGGGGCAAACCGAAATGGAAATCTCGCTCTATGGCAATGAGGAACAGGCCTCCCTCCATGAAGAATTAGGCAACGAGGAGAAGCGTTATAATTACGAGTTCCACGCGAGGGACCTGAGCGAAGAACAAATCGAATACCTAAAGGAAGTGTTCGAAGAATACGCTTGGGGCACGGGGTTTGCGGTAAGCGAGCACGAATACAAACAAGAGGGCGATCTCTTCAAAATCGTTTTCAAAAGCAAAAAATATTTCAAAATAGTCCCGGGATGCGACTGGAGCGACCGTGATCTTTCCCAAAATATTGTAGCTAGGTTGCTTGAGAAGGAGCAGTTCTTCAGTCATCTGCGCTTTTCCGGTCATAAATTTGAGGAAAAAAATATTAAATTTATTGATGACGAGAAGAATGTGTGGGTAGTCGAGATATCAAAAGGTGGCCGGCTCGAAAAAATAATTCGAGATCGTCGTGAGGTGCTGAATGCGCGTTCTCCCGCCTATGAGCTGCACAACGCATCCGACGAACTGAAGGCAGACCGGGAAGTGGTGCTGGCTGCCGTTCAGGATAGCGGTCGGGCCCTTCATTATGCATCCGATGAATTGAAAGCTGATCGCGAGATCGTGCTGACCGCCATGAATGCGGACCAAATTGATATACGTGGTGCATTGCCTTCCCCGTTGGCTTACCTGAGCGATGAATTCAAATCCGATCGTGAGATCGTATTGGCTGCCCTGAGCACGAGCTCCGAAGCGTTTGAATACGTCGATGACGAACTGAAATCCGATCGCGAGATCGTACTCGCAGCCGTGCAAGGCCCTGCTCCTAAATTTTGGGGCCAACCCTCCCCGCTTGCTCATGCCGACGAAAAGTTCCGGGCTGATCGCGAAATTGCGCTGGCTGCACTTGAGCAAGCGGCCACCTCAAGCAAGCTGGATATTGATCGTTTACTTGCTTTAGTAGACGAATCATTCAAGTCCGACCGCGAATTCGTTCTAGCGGTCGTCCAAAAAAATGCATCTGCCCTGAATGATTTTGATGAGAAATTCAAGTCCGATCCCGAGATTGCGCTCGCTGCCGTGCAAGCAGCTGGTGGATTTTCTGACTCCGAGGACTTGGATCTCAAATCTGATCGCGAGATCGTTTTGGAAACCGTCAAGCAAGATGGCGTAGCGCTTCAACACGCCACCGAGGAATTCAAATCCGATCGCGAGATCGTACTGGCTGCCGTGAAACAAAGTATATGGGCCCTTGATTATGCGTCCGATGAACTGAAAGCTGATCGAGAGATCGTTTTGGCTGCCGTGCAACAAGATGGACGGGCACTTGAATACGCATCCGATGAACTGAAGGCTGATCGAGAGATCGTGCTTGCCGCTGTACAATCAAATGGAAGGGCAATTAGTTCCGCATCCGATGAATTCGAGGCCGATCGTGAGATCGTGCTGGCCGCCGTGCAGAACCATGGTTCTCTAGCGGATGCAGCCGAGGAACTGAAATCCGACCGGGAGATCGTTCTGGCTGCCGTACAAAATGGTGGTGCAATGACACTTTTATTTGCAGCGGAAGAATCCAAATTCGATCGTGAAATCGTGCTCGCAGCAGTGGAATCCGACGGGGGTGCTCTGGAGTATGCTGCGGACGAATTAAAGTCTGACCGTGAGATCGTTCTCGCTGCCGTTCAACAAGATTTAAGTGCGCTTAGATACGCTTCGGATGAATTAACATCCGATCGCGAGTTCATGATGCCTTTAGTGGAAACGAATCCATTGGCTCTCCAATATTTTCCAGACGAACTGAAGGCGGATCGGGAGATCGTGCTTGCCGCCGTAAAATGCAACGGTTGGGCTCTTGAGTTCGCTGCTGATGAGTTCAGGTCGGATCGCGAACTGGTTCTGCTGGCCGTGAAGCAGGATTACGAAAAGCTTGAAATGGCCTCGGACGAGCTAAAATCCGATCGTGAATTCATGCTTGAGGCCGTGCAAGTTGATGGAATGACTCTAGAATTCGCCTCCGATGAACTGAAGGCCGATCGCGAGATCGTGCTTATCGCAGTCCGAGACGATGGCTGTGAAGGCTCGGTTCTACAACACGCTGTCGATGAGCTGAAATCTGATCCCGAGATCGTGCTGGCCGCCTTACAAGCAGGAGATTGCGCCGCCGAATACGCCGCCGATGAACTGAAATCCGATCGCGAGTTCATGCTGGCTGCAGTTAAAATAAATGGGAATGCATTCGAATTTGCATCAGAAGAATTGCAACAGGACGAAGAATTAAGAAAACTGGCAGAAAAGAAATAAAAAAATGACTTGGTTCCCATCATGAAAATTTATATTTATTTTGTAATGGATTCTATTATTTCGTCGATAAATTGAGTATCCATTGGATGTCCGGTGAATACCCCTTTTTTGCATTTTGGACAATTTTGATTGGCTAACTTAATCCCCCGTTTCATTCCCCTCTTCCCGCATTTCGCACATACCATTCGATCCTTTTCGGAGTCGAGAAGGGAAATTTCAAAACAAGCGGTACAAAAATGATCTTCATAATATCCCGTGCGTTCTTTCAGAACTTGATCAGAAATATTGGAACCAAGATACTTTTCGACGATCACATACTCCAGTGGGTGGGAGCAAAGGTGACGCTCCCCGGAATCGTCCGTCACATACATTCTTCGAGCATCGACCTCCAAAGGCTTTAAACCGCATTGGTTGCATGCCCATTCAATTATTTCAAGTTTTGTGCTAGTTGCATCATGCCAATCAATTGTCTCAAGAGCTTCAGATAGCCAGGATTTTTCATTTTTATTCTCTGGTATTTCTCCAATCAACTCTTCCAGATGAATCCAAGTACTCAATCTTGGCATCCATGCCCAGTCATTAGCTTCTACCCTGCCCTCTTTAATGAAACCAACAATGGAATTACGGGAATAGGGACCGTAAATTTGAGTGTTTCGATGGAGGTAAATTCGCATGAAAGAACAGCTATCTCAAGCGAGCTACAGAGTTAATAGCGGATTGGGGAAATTTCGAATGACATGGGCAGCAAGATCATCTTTTCCATCTTCAAGCAATTTTTGGATAAACTCTTCACGTTCATAGTCTCGCATATAGTTTTCGTCCCGATATTCTTTGGGTAGTTGTTGACGATGATCATTCTCATGAGCCAGTGAGATCGGAGTCTGATCAAATTGATTTTTACGAAAAAGGTTTTCTTGGGTGATCAGCTCCTTAGGCACTTGGTTAAATAATCCTTCCTCGGCTACTAAATGCAGGATATTGTTTCCATCTGAGTCGACTACAGCAAGGTCGGCAATAGTGAGATTGGGAAGTTTGCTCAGAAAGGGGACGAGAGAAAGTTCTGACAACTCAGTCAATTTTTTCATAAACAACACTACCGTCTCCGGTTGCACCTCCTCAACAGAAAGATGCTCGTCACCCCAGACTGGTTGTCCAAGTATATCCTCACCCTCGTAATCTTTTAGTTGAACCACTAAGTCCTGAGGAGCATCAATTGAACGAAGGGCCACACAAATCTGTTCGCAAATCTCCGCATCTGATAAATGGCAGTCGGTTTCGATTGAAAATTCAATGCAGGGGGGGAAATCCTCGTCATAGGGGGTACTGCTACCTGCTTCCTCCAACCATGCTAAATGACCAATCCTGTTGAAAGTCGAAGAAAAAAGAGACATGGCCGAACTGAGATCAATTTTAATTTTTCGAAAAGAGCCAACCTCAATAC
>Ga0206123_10002006_pt1 | contig 18290 bp, 14 predicted proteins | sample Helgoland_Spring_2_FD_160086 | JGI IMG/M metagenome (GOLD analysis project Ga0206123, IMG submission 160086) | Pelagic subsurface seawater microbial communities from Kabeltonne, Helgoland, North Sea - Helgoland_Spring_Bloom_20160316_1 | ecosystem: Environmental > Aquatic > Marine > Epipelagic ...
TTATTTGGAGAGTTATACTTCGGAATAATCTCCGCTGTTCTAACATTGTTGATACTTGTATTTTCAGAGATTATCCCTAAAACTCTTGGCGCTAGATATTGGCGTCAATTAGCGCCAATCTGTGGTTATATTCTTTGGTGGGTTCAATTTTTGATGTACCCCTTAGTCGTGATGGCGAAGATATTAACAGGCTGGATGGCTCCTAAGAGTGAGGCTCCCACGGTATCAAGGGATGACTTTCATATGATGGCCAACATGGGTCGCAGAGAAGGGGTTATCAATGCAGATGAGGCACGTGCGATAAATACGCTATTGGCTTTCAGAGGGTTGACTGCAAGAGATGTGATGACACCTCGAACAGTCATGGCTACATTGTCTGCGGCGATTCGAGTAGGAGACATTCTTCCTAGTGATCCATCCTTGAGATTTTCAAGAATTCCAATTTATAACAGCAATGATGATGATATTGTTGGCTTTGTCCGTAAAGACGATATATACAAAGAGGTCGCCGAAGGTCGTTTAGATACTAGACTTGACAGTCTTAAGCGGGAGCTATTGAGTGCTTTAGAGGTAAAAGCTTTGCCTGAACTGATGCAAACTATGGTTAATGAGCGGGTTTCGATATGCTTGGTTGTGAGTGAGTACGGTGATCCTCTTGGGATCGCTACAATGGAAGACCTAGTCGAAACCATGTTAGGTATGGAAATTGTTGATGAGTCAGATAGTCATATTGATATGCAAGAACGTGCTAGAGAGCTTTGGCGACTACGGGCTAACGCGGCCGGTCTTGAGCTCGGTCATGACGAATAATAGGTAGCATTTAGAACAAAAAATCGTGAAATTTCTTTTTTATAATTGGTTGTAAAATAGCGGCCCAATTTATTAGATGAAAAAAAGCCCTTTAGGAAATGGCTTTTTTTAGGCTTACTACTTAATTCTAATCATTAACTCATCTGAGTGCTCTAATACGTCCAATTTCATATCGGCTAGTTCATTCTCATGAATGACAGAAACAGCGGCGACTTTGGCTCCAAAATCAGCATAACTGTCATACCCACAGACGAAATGCCAAGCCTGCTCGGGGCCCTAGAAATGTTCCATCATATTGCACCCGCCAAATGCTGAGTCATAAGCACTGATGTCTCGGGGTACGACTAGGAATAATAACCAATCCATTGACGGTCGTTTCCAATCTGACTAAATAGAATTTATACTCCAAAAATACAATCTAAATGGAAGCCTAAAATGAAATCATTATTACTGCTGATTATAACTATCGTATTTTCATCCAATGTATCTGCAGATATGGATGACCTATGTTTCGTCTACATTAAGGAATTCGGAAAGAACGATATCCTAAACGCCATAGAGGGACAGGGTTGCGTAAGAAATAATGTCATACAAGTTGTCTATGGAATGGATAATGCTTCAGAGACAATAATGATGTTCCATTCTGGGAGATGGTGTAGATTCGATAGAAATATGGAGATTAAAGGTGCGGTACTGAGTTGTGTTCTTTATGCGACCAAACCACGAAGAAGATTAGACAAGGTAGGAGAGTAAGTTACTCACTCTATTTGTGTACCTTTTGGTTGATTTACCCCTACTTTTTTTAACTATCGCTCTAACGAGGTGAAAAGGAAATGGAAACTTCTCTGTACTTTAAAACTGCGCTTATATTAGCAACTCAGTTGGGTATTATATTCGTGGGCTGCTTCTTTCTCATCTCTACCGCTAAAAAAGCATATATGGAGGGAAGGCTATTTTTTGGGATAGAGTTTATAGGGCGCAAGAATAGTAGAGGAGAATTGGACCTTATCCCAATTGAACAAGCGCCAATAATTAAACCTAACGAATCTGGCTCTCCTCTGAAAAATCGCGAGGACCAATCTACTAAAGATGACAAGCAGACTACCACCAAAAAGCAGACGCTTCTAAATAAATTTATGTGGGTTTGGATGATTAGTCTTTTTGGGATGGTATTCCTGGCTCCAGGTAGTACATCCATTGGCTTGATGCTAATGACCATATCCAGCATCACTTTCGCGCCACTGCTAGGAGTGATGATGCTTGAAATGGATGAAAATGATGGGCTGCGTGCGACTCTACTTACATGCCTAATAACAGTTTGCGCGGCACTGGTTGGAATGTACTCAGGCATAGATTTCAGTTTTATGAGAGGATTTCTATTTTTCGGGCTTTGTGCGCTACTCCTGGTAGGTTTTGGAAGGATATTTTTCGGCATGACAAGTGCAATGATTCGCCTCAAAGCAATATGTGGCGCTACATTGTTTTCTTTGTTTCTTGTTTACGACTTCAATCGATTAAAGCAACTTAGTGACATTGGGATTAATGACTGGTCTACTGCCCTTAAAGTAGCGATTAGTATTTACCTAGACATATTGAACTTGCTGCTAGAGATAATGCAAGCAATGGGAGATAGCTAGTACTCTTGGGACGGCCCGTGTTCGAGGCTTTAAATCAACTGCTTCGACGCGAGCAGTACCCTAAAGATGCCGGCAAAAAGTCTAAATATCACTGGATAGTAACCACAGTTAAAACAATCTGCAGAGGTGGTATCTTCACCTTTGTGCACGTTAACGTGTCCAAAAAGCTCTTTTTTATAAGCATCTCTTACTTCTCACATCATTTGACCGAATGCTACCTGCCTTGATCTGCGCGCGCATAAATGTGTCCTAAAAGTCCTTTTGATAAGCCGCAACTACTTCTCTTTCGCTAGCTATAAAGAAGGCTCAGATGGAGATGCGTGCCTATGTGATGGAGTCTAATTTATCTAAAAACGCTTCTTGCTCACTATCTCGGAGCTGTGAAAAAGTATATGAAAAAACTTCTATACCCAAATGATAAGCTTCTTCTAGGCTGATACCTGATGAATTATCATCGTTCCAACCCTCAAAATTAAAAGAATCAGTATTAAGTAACATTTCGTTGGCTCCTAGTGCTAGTTAATGTTCGTCGCTGATTGCTACGAATTCTATTTAACTTAAGCAAACTGTATGCCAATTAAACTGGCTTTTTATGTCAATTTAATGACATATCATTTTTATAGGCGGTAACAACCTCGATCTATTCCCGCCCACTGGAGTCCAATAAATACCCGCGTTGGAGTGTTCTGAAAGTCCGCACATATGGTGTCTAAGCATTTCTTTTTATAAGCGAAAGATACTTCTCTCAGTCCCTTTTTTATGGCATCCATAAACTCCTTTTTTATGGATAAACTTACATTTCTTAAAAGAAGTTAAAAGAATGATTCAGTAGCATACTTTCCTTAAATTATTTTTAGGAAAAGACATGTATGAATATTCGATATGTTCTCAAATATTCCCTGCAAATAGAACTCCGAACACCTAATTATAGCGCTATTTATTATTAATGCTTTGGCTGACCCCCTCTAGAACAGTTTGATGCACTGTTGGCCACAACGCATCACCTAGATGCCCTTATTTTCTTGAGGCTCTTGAAAATCGGTTTAATAGCGTTTGTAGAAACGTTCATTACCGCAACTGCAAACCATAACTCACACGGAAAAATTATGTTAGCGATACAAATAAGAATTGACCACCTTAATAGACTTGATCATTCAATATGCGCCCATGCAAAGAACGTAAGTGGGGTGAAGAGGTGAAATTGATAGTTCTATACTCAAGCTTTTTTTTAGCATGCACAATGCTGGCTGGTTGCGGAAAAGGAAACTCTATTCCATCAGATGGTGCGATTCAAATCATCAATGCTATTGATGATTCACCGGTTCTCTCCTTTGAGCTTAGGATAGGTGGCGGGGACGAGGATACAGATACCCAAGACCTCGGATCATTAGATTTTCAACGAGCAACAGCTATTACTGGGCTAGTGGCGGATACTTACGAACTTACTGTTCGATATGTCGATCCCGACTCTGGAACAGATTTCAATCTAATGTCTGATTTTATATTCGATGTTGAGTCGAACACTGTGCACTCCTTAGTGCTTCGAGGACCATTTTCAAACCCAAGCATTACTGTTTTGGATAAAGATTTAGATGACATTTTTGACAACTCTGATGACATTAACGAAATTGAAGTCCAAGTGTTTAACCTTAGTAGTGATACTGTTGATGTTTACTTGGGTGATCCAGACTCAACGCTTTCGAGTGAAACGCTTATTGGAACATTTGGGTTTGACTCCAACTCTCAACCAACTTTAATTGAGGATGGAGAAAACAGTCTCTACCGTTTGCGAATTACAAAAGACAGCACATCTAAAGTGGTATATGACTCCGGAGATTTCGATATACCAACGTCGGGTAGGCGCCTCATCATTGTCAATGACGGTTTTGGGCCCGACCCGGACACCAAAAGTGCATTTATTGTAGTGGAGGGAGGAACTTCGACATATCATAACGAGGCCGCTAATGCCGGAATCAGGCTTTTTAATGCGATAGCTGACGTAGCGACAGCAACAATTGAAGTAATAAATCCCTCGACATCAGACCCAGTCGCCAATTCAGTGTTGGCATTCCGTGAAGTCACCGATTTTGTGACCGTTGATCCAAGCTTTCTTAATGTTGGAGTTAATTTTCCGGGCAACTCAGGTTCTGTGACCAGCACAACTGTCAGCCTAAATCAAGATACGTTCTTCACGATTATCGTGGGCGGTTCAGGCTTAGATGGCAGTGTTGCAATACAAGCGGCCCAAACAGCGATTAGACCGATAGCGACGGGTACGAGTCTACAATTTGTAAACAGTTTAGATACGACAACGATTGATGATTTCGATCGGGTAGATCTCTATGCTCTGCCAATAGGCGACGCTTTGGCTGATACCGCTCCAACGCTTGGTCAGATAGGTTTCCTGTCAAGCGCCTCAAGTGTGGTGCCTGCTAGGGCTGTGGATCTGGTTATAACAACTGCAGGCACGCAATCAATCTTGGCAGGACCTACCAGAGTAAATTTACAGGGTGCTACGGAGGTTTTAGTTGTGGTTACAGAGGCAGTTGGTGGGGGTGGACCCAATCAAGTGGTCATTCATACGACAGACTTAACGCCATAATCTGTTAATTCAGCATAAAAATCAGGGCCTCCCACGTTTTTAGGAGTTTTTGATCATCAGCTCAATAAGAAACTAGGCGAGTAAAAGCACAACAACAACAATCAAAGAGAAATCAACTTAACAAGGGGTTAATTATGAAAAGATCATCGTTACTTAAAGCTAGTGGTGTGGCTCTAACTATTACCGCCATCGGAGGTGGCACGAATGCGGCTGAACTTGAAGAAATTATTGTAACCGCGCAAAAGCGTGCAGAGAGCTTACAGGAAGTCCCAATTTCCTTGACTGCCATCTCTGGAGCAAAGATTGAGGAGGCGGGTCTCCATAGCTTTGCAGAACTTTCTACCTATGTTCCAAATTTGTCGATCACAGAGAACGCTGTAAACACTATTATTGCAATGCGAGGTATCAGTGTAGGAGCAAACCAATCGTTCGAGCAATCGGTAGGTGTTTTTGTTGATGGAGTACATTATGGAAAGAGCCGTCAGATTCGAACAGGTTTATTTGATATCCAACAGGCTGAGGTAGTTAGAGGCCCTCAAGGAGTATTATTTGGTAAGAATACGCTTGCAGGCGCAATCAACATTACAACAGCTACACCAGAAACTGATCAAGAATTTGGTGGCAAGCTATCACTAAGTAAGGAATCCTTCGACGGCACCATAATGCAAGGGCACATTACCGGTTCGATCGCAGATACTATTGGCGTGCGTTTAGCCTATAAAGACAGAACGAGCGATGGCGCATGGGATAACACATTTGCTGGAGCGATGAACAAGTCTATGCCGACCGTTGATGAGTCCATGTGGCGTGCAAGCCTGACTTGGGAGCCAACAGACTCAACAAGAGTAGAGCTGAAGCATTCAAATAATGACAACGTGAAACTTGGTCAGGATTCCATGGCGACTTTATTCAGCCCTGTCGCAAATATGGGAGCCGCTGCTGGTCTCATGTATGGGGTTATGGGTGTCGTTCATCCTAACTTTGCCTCAATTACCAGTAGTGGTACTAATGATCCTTACAGGGACTCAATCGCTCTGGGTGGGTGTGCTCACGAAGCATACATGGGTAAAACCTCATCCTACTGTGACGCGGGCATGGAGCGACCTGAAGGAACAGACTCAACATCATCAGATACATCTTTGAACTTTGAGATGGAGCTTGATAATGGCTACACGCTGAATGCAACGGTCGGTAGGGGGCGTTATAACTACCAGGATGGTTTAGATGCTGACTGGTTGCCATTAAGATTTATCGGTCAATCTACATTTGCGGATTACGACCACAACAGCCAAGAATTTAGAATCTCTTCACCTACTGATGGGAGGTTCTCTTGGGTAGGTGGTGTGTACCTGTCTAAGTCAGTTCAGGAGCAGTGGACTCTAACATCAGTTGATGGAACATTTGGACTTCCCGCTTCAACAATGATTGCAATCGTTGGTGCGCCTACTTTTCTCTCATATTCTCCAGCCGAAGTAGCTGGGGTTAATCAGGCATATGGGCTAACAGGGACACCTTATGCTTACGTCCCAGGAGTGGAAGGTTCAACGATGTGGTCACAGATGGCGCGGATTGGTAACTACCGGCAAGATACTAACTCTCGAGCGGCTTTCTATCAGGCGACGTATAACCTGACAGACTCACTTGCTCTAACAGCTGGTGCTCGATATACCGAAGAAGATAAGCGAGCCCATGCTGAGACATACAATACCTCTTCCTTCAGAGGTCTAACTACTCCTGATGCTGATCCGTTACTAGCTAATCTTTCTGCAGCTCTTTTCGACATCTATGACCATGAGTTTGATGAGGATAGAGGAACGCACCAGTTCATCCCTGCTGTGAATCTAGAATGGACTCGATCTGAAGATAGCATGCTCTACCTTAGCTACTCAGAGGGCTTCAAGAGTGGTGGCTTTAACTCCACAGACTCCCAGCTGCCTCTCTTCACAGCAGATGGACCTCAGGCAAATATCCCTGGTCCTGGATTTGAGTACGAGGATGAGAATGCAGAATCTTGGGAGCTAGGAGGTAAGCACACGCTAATGGATGGCGCTATGACTCTTAACTGGGCTTACTATGACAGTGTCTATGAGAATCAGCAGGTGTCTACATTTGTCGGCCTTGCATTCGTGGTAACTAACGCTGCAAGTGCTAGTGTCTCCGGTCTTGAACTTGATATGCAGTGGCAGGCGACAGATAACCTGAGATTAGGTGCCAATATGGCATTTAATGACGGCAAGTATGGTGACTTCCCAGGTGCTGGCTGTACTGCAATTCAGGCTTCTGAACTTGCTGGCGGTGCCACCTCATCAGGAAGCTGTGTTGCCGAATACGGTGCTGACGGAACTCAGATAGGAATCAGCCAGAATCTTGCAGGCGCTCAACTTGGAACTGACTACAATGGCTCGGTAAGCGCAGACTATACTCGAACAGTTCTCGGTGGGATGATTTGGTCAACTGGGATCGATTTCCTGTTTACTGACGGGTTTTATATGACCGGTGATCGTGATCCAATTGACTATCAAGATGGTTTCTCGAAAACTGATGTCCGAACTGGCCTAATGGGGCCGAACTGGTCAGTAATGCTGTATGGTAAGAATGTCTTTGATAAAATCACCCCACAGGGTGCTTTCGACATTCCCCTTGCATCAGGTTCACATGCACAGTACATGCTCCCAGGCGCAAGTTGGGGTGCAACTCTTAACTATAATTTCTAATGAACTAAGTTTTAGTTTAAGAAAAAAGGACGGGCTTGCCCGTCCTTTTTTTGCTTCCTAAATTTTGTAGTGGATGGTATGTCATCATTGGAAACTACGTTTTGACCGATGTTATTTTAGTCAAAAAAATATACAGATTTATCTTTCGATTAATTAGAGAGAAATTGGCACTAAAGGTGTTATCTGGAAACTAAAAAGAAGGTAAAAAAGTTCATAAAAGAACCTCAGATTTTATGAAATCAGAGCAACCAGCTTCTACGATTGTTTCACTACTAGTTGCATAAGTCAGTCACCCCATTCATCTCACTTAAGGTTGCCTGATCTATTCTTAAAGTGTTTTTGACCAACTTATTTAGTTCATTATCTGCTAGGTTGCGATGTTCAGTCCTAAACTTCGCAACCAGTGATATTAGTTCGTCATAAGTTTGATATTCCATACTAATAACCACTCATCAATCTATAAACAGATGCTTTAGATAAACCATATGCCTTAATTAAATCCTTATTCGACCTGACTACAGGTAAGGACCAGCATAGAAAGTAGTGCATAGTTCGCAAAATCTTAACAATTCTTAAACGAAGCTATAAGAATAATCAACTAATATCCTTTCCATAAAAGGTTATCAGGGAAAAATTACCATTAATATCCAATTGAAGGCAATTATATTATTGAAGAAATTAAAGCTTATTCGGATACTCAGAGACTAACTATTCGCCTATCCAAGATTGAAAAAAGGGAGCGTAAGAAATTATGAAATTAGGAAAACAAGTATCAAAATTGATGAAAGATAGCGGAGTGTCTCAGACTGATCTTTCTAGAGCAACTGGCATTCCTCAGCCAACTATCAATCGCATTTTAAACGAGAAAACCGGAGACCCAAGAGGCAGTGCAGTTGTGAAAATTGCCAACTTTTTTGGTGTCGAAGCAGAGTGTCTCTACGAATGTTCTAGTAATGAGATTCAGAGGATAACTTCCCTAGAGTTAGTTAATGAAATATACAAAAATATTGCGATGCTCAGCGTGAATGAAAGAGCGAGCCTTTTCGAGAGGCTTTTCCGTTAATCTAAAATAGTTACAGAGAAAATCAACAGACGTTACTCCCGTGAATAGTCAAATCCTTATTCGATCTAACCACAGGTAAGGTTGAGGATAGAAAGGGAGTGCATAGCTCGCAAAATCTTAACAATTCTTAAACGAACCTTAAAGAATAATTATCTAATATCCTTTTCATAAAACTTTATTGGGGAAGAATAGTGATTAATATCAAATTGAAGGCAACTACATTATTGATGATGTTTGTTTGGACAATATCTGCATCAGCAAACGATATATTATCATTAGTAGCTGGCAAAATAAGCGATATAGACAATGGTGAATCTTTACCATATGCCAAAGTAAGTATCAAAGATACAAATCGAGTTGCTACAGCAAATCAAGATGGTTCATTCACCATACTAAATATCTCAGTAGGTTCGATCCTTGTCATAAATAAAATGGGTTATGAAAGTGAAGAAATTAAAGTTTATCCGGACACCAAGAGATTAACCATAAGTCTGTCTAAGGTTGAAAAGGCTAATATTATCGAAGAGGTTATTGTAACTGCTGCGACTCAAAAGAAGATGCAACAGTCGGGATTAAGCCAGTTTTCATTGTCGCCTGAGGTTACTAGTTCGCTACCAAATTTTGGTGAGCAGGACATCTTTCGATCGATGCAACTATTACCAGGGGTGTCTGGTTCAAACGAGAGTTCATCAGGACTTGTTGTTAGAGGGGGTACTAGTGATCAGAATCTAGTTTTATTTGACGATTTCACTGTCTACCATGTGGACCATGTTTTTGGCTTCTTCAGTGCGTTCAATAATAATGCAATTAAGGATGTTCAATTGTATAAAGGAGGGTTTGGGACAAAATATGGTGGGCGCATGTCCAGTGTTGTTGATATCACAGGAAAGGATGGAAATACTGAGCAATTCAATATAGGCGGTGGTGTGAGCTTGTTAAGTACTAACGCTGTATTTGAAACACCCTTTGCTGATGGTGCAGGATCTTTTATCCTAACAGGTCGTAAGTCTTATCAAAGCGATCTTTATAACGACATCCTGGAATCTGTTACAGGTGAGAACCAGAATGCTCAGGCAGAAACTTCTGTACCGGGTCAATTTGCTTTAGGTAGATTTGAAATCGAACCAGAATCTTACTTTTATGACTTGAATGCCAAGCTCACCTATAGACTACCGAACGATAATAAGTTTTCTATAAGTTTTTATAATGGTGCCGATGAACTCGACAATTCCCGGAATGTTGGTGGTAATGCTAATCTGGAACGCCTATGCGGGTTGCTAGGCGATAATGGTCCTTTTGGAGGCGCATACTGTGAAGAAGAAATAAGTTTCGCTGTAGATACAGTCGATCTTAGCGAGTGGGGTAATACAGGTATAAGTACAAAATATTCACATCAATGGAGTGACAGACTAAATACCACCTTTGTTTTATCGAGTTCCGAATATTTCAGCTATCGAGATCGTTTGATAGATACACAAGTCGTTTATGAAGATTCAAATGACGCTCCGACAATTGGTCAATCTAGCAGTAATGAAGATAATCAGCTTGATGACCGTACTATGAAAATAGAAAACGACTTCTACCTAAATCAGTGGAATACACTCAGTTTTGGGTTGCAATATACTCAGCAAAAAATAGATTTTTCTCTTAAACAAAATGGTGATCTTATTTTAGACACTAAAAATGAAGCTTCTACCTCAACGATCTATCTTGAAGATGAGATTGTTATAGACGCCCTGACAATCGTTCCCGGGCTTAGAGTTAGTAACTACAGCATTAACAATGAAATATACTCAGAACCACGATTATCTCTCGCATACGATTTGAATGAAGCAACCCAACTAAGAGCAGCTGTTGGTGACTATAATCAATTCGCCCTTAGTGTTTCCCGTCAAAGCATCGAGGAGGGTCCTCGGAATTTTTGGACGCTAGCCGATGGAGAAACTATACCAGTTAGTAAAGCACGGCATTTCATACTTGGAGCAACCCATTATGTCGGTGACTATAATTTTAGTATTGAGTTATTTCGTAAGGAATATGAGGGCTTATCAGAATTTACACAACAGACAAGACCGATACGCAACGAGAACGGAACAGGATTGAGTCTTGTTTTGGAACAAGAATTTCATACTGGATCTGGTACCGCCTCTGGTGTTGAATTATTTTTGCATAAAAGCATCGGTAACTTTACTGGATGGACTGGCTACACTTTTAGCGAAGTTATTTATGATTTCCCAACTGTCTCCGACACGACGTATTTCGCCGATCAGGACACAACACACGAGCTCAAGACCGTCTTAATGTATCAATGGAAAGACTGGGATCTTGCATCCACCTTTATTTATGCCACAGGAAGGCCATATACAGAAGTGCTAGGAGTAGCAGAAGATACTTTTCCAGCTACATATGAAGTCGGTAAGAAGAATGACGAGCGCTATGAGGCATACCATCGACTTGACCTGTCCGCCACGTACAATTTTCAACTGTTGGGAGGCGAAGGAAAAGTAGGACTATCTATCTTCAATGTCTATGACCGTGAAAATGAATGGTATAAAGAGTATGACATTGTAGAAGGCGAAATTCTCGAAACGGAAGTGAACTATCGCGGATTCACGCCAAGTCTATTTGTGAACTGGAATCTAAACTAATGTCCTATTTAATAAAGAGTATTAAAGCGATTGTCAGCATGATACTCATTAGCCTTGTGTTTGATGTCACTGCTGCCGATGATGTTCCATCGGAAACCAAAACTGGGTTAAATTTAACAGATGAGCAGGCCAAAAAAAGTACATTGAGAGAAAAAGTTATCACGGGTAATTCTCTCTCAACTAATAACGTAAATTATTTAACATCTGAAATAAAAGTTCGGTTAAATTTAACGGATGAGCAAACTAAACAATTCGTACCGATTTTCTTGAAACACATAGAAAATCGTCTGGGTGCACTGGAAAAACACGGTTTCAACCCATATTCCCATTCATATGGTAAGAAAATGGGATTCCATCAACTTCGTGCTATTAAAAAGGATATGGATAAAATAAACAAACAAGCCGAGAATCAGCTTTCTGGTGTGCTGAACAAAGAGCAGATCGATGAATACAAGAAGATGCAAGAAGAGCAGCGCATTGAAATGAGAGCCCGACTGAAAAATGGAGATACCCGGAAGGAATAAAGTGGAAATAATTAATTCAAGATGCTAGGTTTAATTTAGACATGCCCCAAGTTAGGTTAAACCATTAATCCGCGTTGAAAAATGCGGGTTTCTTTATTCTTTATTCTTCATTCGATACGGGTGGCAAGCAAAACGATTTCTATCTCTTTTTATAGAGGTCTGTGGATGCAGGTCTAGGTGTTTTTCTTGATAGGGATGATTAATTTAACCACAAACCCGGTAGAACAATTCGACGCAGTGACCAACCCTTCATGCAGGTTGGCAATTCGCCTAACCAGCGAAAGACCAAGCCCAAACCCTCCTGTTTGTCGGTTTCGTGATGAATCTAGTCGAAAAAATGGTTCAAAGATTTCCTCAAGACTCTCATCACTCACTCCTTCTCCTTGATCCCAAATCCCAACACAACAAAGTCCATCATCTATTTCATAACTAACTTGTATCTCACCGTGCTCAGGTGAATGGCGTATCGCATTACTAATAAGGTTGTCTAAAGCGCGATCTAATAAAAACTTTACTCCCGCGACATTAATATCTCGCTGATCTTTATCTTGGGCTGTTATTAATACATTTTTGCGGCTTGCAAGCATTTTAGATCTTTCAATACACTGATCAACTAGAATAGAAATAGAAATACATTCAATCTTATGAGTTTGAGATGGACGATCAAAATGAGACAAATGAAGTAAATTTTGAACCAGTTGATCAATGGTGAGGACTTCTTCCTTAATCTGACTTAATGCTCTCTCATCGCTTGAGTCTAATTCCAAAGTTTCAGCTGCTATCTGCAACCTTGCCAGTGGAGTTCGCACTTCATGAGATACATCTCTTAACAAGTCTTTTTGCTTCTTTACTAAGTCTCGTATTTTTATACCGGATAATTGCAGTTGTTTTGCTAATTCACCTATTTCATCTCGACGCATAAGGACCTTTTCGTCAATCTTGGATATGAAATCTCCTTTTCCTTGAAGGTCACTTGCTGCCGCAATTTGTTGAATTGGACGCACAATTTTCCCGGCGAACCACCAAGAAATCAATCCGGATACAACCAAGACCGCAAACAAAATCCAGTAAAGACCAAATTTTCTAAAAATTTTCCAAACCACCGCTGGAGTGTCAGACTTAAAGAGCAGATAGAAGGGCTCACCACGATCTGAAATTATTTTTCGTGTGAACAGCGATCGTTGTGGCAATTTAGCCTTAAAATTTTCCAAGACTTCCGCTGGAAGAGGGCGACTTAATACATCTAATCCTGATGAGTTGATAAGATAAATCTGCCCATATTGATTCAATGGATGTTTTAGTAAAAGCTCTTCTAAATTGCTTTTTTTGTTAGATAATGCAGTTTTAACTTGTGTTGACAGAAGAAGAGGAAAGTTTGGATGCTTTTCTATTTGAGAGTAGGAAACAAAGTTGGTCCATTGCTTCACCAAGACCGCGCTAGAAACGAAGGTAGCAAAAATTGCTAGTATCAAGGCAAACCAGAATGTCCAAACTAGATTAAACTTCATTTTGTTAGTGCGTAGCCTTTGCCTCTTATGGCTCTAATTCTATTTCCTTTAGTTGGGTGTGGTCCCAATTTACTCCTAAGGTTACTAATGTGTACATCGATACTTCGGTCTTCGGGTGTCATATCGCGTTTTAAAACGTGACTAAATAGGAACTCACGAGTTACAAAATTATTTCTTGCGTTCAGGAGTAGCTCAATAATATGAGATTCAGCATCAGTGAGTTCAATATTAGTATTGCCTAATCGAACCATTGACTGATGACGAAACAATTCAAGATCGCCTAATACTGTTTCAGTATCAGCTTTGCCAACGACATATCGTCTATTTACTGCTCGTAAGCGAGCAACCAATTCCTTTCCGGTAAATGGCTTTGTTATGTAATCATCTGCTCCTAGATTTAATCCTTTGACCAGTTCATCTTCCTGATCTAGTGCGGTTAACATAATTACAGGGATATCACATATTTTGCGAATGATTGGTAAAAAATCAAATCCACTACCTCCAGGTAACATAACATCGAGCAAAATGATGTCAAAGCTTGATCTCCGAAGTCGTTCTTCTGCATTTTTGATACGGTGCTCCATTACCGTAGCGATATTGAATTTCTTTAGCAAAGTTCCAAGTCCAGCTGTAAAAGATTGATCATCGTCTACAATGAGCACGTCCAAATCGAATTTGGTTGACATATTCTGTGATTGATTCATTTAAACCTGAACATTTTCTGTTTGTATATTTGATTATCGTTAAAAGAGACTAATTAAATTAACCATAAGTTGCAGTAGATAAGAGCTTATAGAAACTCCTGTTCTATATGTTCTTTGGATTACATCTTAAACAATAAGTTCTTTTTATTATTTTCAAAATTGTAAAGACTTGTAAGTTAAATGAAATTTGTATGATTTTCTGAATTAGTATTGGATTCTTTAAGCATGGAGACAAAATTATGAGTGAAATTAGTGGTGATTTTAATTCTGGATTTAACCTGCACCAGATGAAGCAAGGAGCAAATGATAGATTTAAGGCTGCTGATACAGATGGTAATAAAGTTGTATCTAAAAAAGAATTTATTGATTTCTTGGAACAGAGCGGCTTTGACACAAATAAAACAAATAAAATATTCGATCGAGTGGACGGAGACGGGGATGGCAAAATAAGTCAGAAAGAGCATCAAGATATAATCAGCTTTATGGAGCAACGCATGGGAAGCTTGATGCTTGGCGAGGCTGGAGGCAAACAAGGATTTGATGTGCTGAAATCGCTCTTAGAGTCACTTCAAGATGTGATAGAAAAGAGTACTCAGGGTGGCGGCCAAAGGGAATTTACCAGTTGAATATCAAACTAAAACTATTTTTATTCTCGATACTTATTTCAGTAAGTAGTTCTAGTTTTGGTGTTGATAACGGAACTTGGACTTACGACATCAATTCAGATGGTGTTTCTATAACCGTTACGGGGAGCACAGATTATCCACCAGCTGATCTAACCATCCCTCAAACGATTGATAATTATACTGTGACTGATATTGGTGATTGGGCATTTGGTGATAAATCTCTCACCAGTGTATCGATTCCTTCTACCGTGATTACAATAGGTGTCAACGCTTTTTCTTTTAATAGATTTACCTTGTTGTCTATTCCAGATAGTGTCGTGACAATTAAAGATTTTGCTTTTCTTGATAGTAGTGATGGCTCTTTTGGCAGATTACAATCGATCACACTTGGTAATAGTATCGCGACCATAGGCGCAAAAGCGTTTAAAAATGGAGACTTAAATTCCGTAATTATTCCAGCTTCTGTTCAAAGCATCGGGGATGAGGCGTTTTCCAACCACAAACTTGCTACCTTGCAGTTCCGAGGAAACAGGCCAGTCATCTCAGCAAGTACCACTTTTTCAGCAAACTCTACTTTAAATGCTATTGAATACTGCGCCAACGCGAGTGGTTGGCCGGGAGATCCAATATCAAATGGGCAAACGTCCATTAACCGATCATCTAATTCAGCAATCTGTCCAGCCACCGATACAGATGGCGACGGAGTTGCTGATGCTGATGATGCTTATCCACTAATTAGTTTGAATGGCTTACTTGATACTGATATGTATGGACGTCCTAATGATTGCGATACTGCTTGTTTAGAGACAGGCATGGCTGCAGATGCGGGCGATGATGGAGATGGAGTTTCTGATAATGAAGATGCATTTCCTTTAGATTCCTCCGAGACTATTGATAGCGATTCAGATGGCATTGGCGACAATTCCGATCTCTTCCCAGACAATGCTCTCTACTCAATCGATAGTGACTCCGATGGAATGACAGATAAATGGGAAACAAAGTATGGTCTCGATCCAAACGATCCCTCTGATGCCACGAGTGATAGAGACAATGATGGAGTAACTGCACTAGATGAATTTTTAGCAGGGACAATCCCGTCAGGCTCTATTGATCTTGATGGTAACGAAAAATATGATGCTCTAACCGATGGTCTTCTCTTGCTAAGAGGAATGTTTGGATTAGATGGAAGTGCATTGGTATCGGGGATTATTGCTTCTGACGCTGTTTATACCGACTCGGTTGACATTCAGGCTCGCATTGAGACTCTGGGTGATCTTGCTGATATCGATGGTAATGGCGATATAGATGCTTTGACAGATGGTCTTCTCACTCTACGCTACTTGTTCGGTTTACAAGGCGATACGCTTATTAATGGGGTTGTTTCGAGCAACGCTACTAGAACCAATGCAGATGAGATTGAGGCTCATTTGAAGACCTTGATGCCTACTTTTGCCCCAACCGATAATACCCCAGTAATTACTCTCGTTGGTGGCGAAAGTATCGAAGTTGTGTATAACGCCGTATTTAGTGACTTGGGTGCAGAAGCTCATGATGATTCGGGTGCTGCAATCACCGTAACAACGCAAGGAACTGTCAATACAAGCATGCCTGGTAATTATGAGCTGACTTATACTGCAACAGATGTCAGTGGTAACTGGTCTCAAGCAACCAGAACAGTGGTGGTGCTTGAGGATACTTCGCAAAGCGCAATCATTACCACGCCACAAGGACCTCTTTCATTCTTTTATGACGGAGTTTTGAAAGGTGCAGATTATTGGTCCGAAGAGCCACAAATATTGTCGGCGGGCATGGGCTTTGATGGCATTGTCGCAATTGATGCTCCAGAGTTAACTATTGACTCTGTCCGTGCGGCTGGTGGTGCTTGGTCATCAGACATTTATTGTGGCTCGGGCGGTCAAAACCACACTACCACTTCAACTCGCACTCAAGCTGCTAGAGCTTATATTATTCAGGAACCTAATGGGGAACTAAAAGATGGCGCTATTGGTCTTGATGGTTTGCCCATTGTGCTTAGTTGGCCGATTGATACCAGCACTCTAAGTCTGACCGATTTCCAATTTACATTAAACACTGGTGACATTGTAAGGCCTTTGGCTGTAGGTCCTGCACCAAACATTGAAGACAATGAGCGAAATACACCGGTCGTTTTTGGAGAGTTTGGAAACAGATTACCGAGCGATCATCCTGATGCTCGCTTCCCGATAACGCTTGAAATTGTTGAAGACGACACGCCATTGACGATGGTTGGCCCAGACGGTCAAGTCATTAGTGCCGTAGGGCTTACCTGGGAAACCGATTCCAGTCCGTATGATGAGAATAACGGCCCAAAATTAGTCGGTGCGAAGTTAAATCGCATCGAGGGACAAATGGATGGAGAAGGAATCAGTACACCACTAACATTAATTCCAGCGAATGATGCCACAGCCTTATATGATGAAGGTGATTTCATGCTAAGAATGTTAACAACTGGTGGTTTTTCACCAGATGGTGTAAGTGGTCTAAAACCTAACGAATTTGAACGTTTCTTTCGAATTCATGCTAATGGTGCGGACGGCAACACTGTTATCATCGATAAAGCAGGAGAGGAATATGCTGTGCAGGGTGGCATTCTTAGAGTGGTTGGCTTGTCTGATCTGGGTCAAGCTGAAGGTGGCGAAGTTGCATTTGATGCTTGTTACGATGAAGACAGGGATAACTATATCGACATCATTTTGGTTGGCGATGAAGATGCTGCTAGAAACATTACCATACTTGAAATACCAAGTTTAGAAGAAGGTTATTCAGCATTTTATAATCCAGGTGGTCCAGGTAGAACTCCTTTTGAAGGTGTGAATTACTCAGCCCCTGGCCCACGAGATCTTGAGCCAGTGATTATTGCCTTAGATGACCCGATGCGTGTGACTTACTTTCCATAATCTGAGAAATCAGCCTAATGTAATCAATGGGTTGTTGAACGATACCTGACTTCAATTTAGGGAGGATTCGAGAATCATGGGATGCAAGAAACTGCTTAAAGTGATTGTTGAAGCTACAGGCTAGTGTGGTTAACTTGTCTTTATCGCATACAGCCATTTAATACATGCCATCCGATGGTTCTCTAAAGAGTCTACTGGTACACGCTAGGAGTGCCAAACGAAAGTTTATTTTTTTGAGGCGGGTATATAGATACTAGAAACGAGGTCTTTCGGGAGGGGGGTGTATGATTTCGAATACTTTTTTGATTGCAACTGTAACTCTAACTGTAACTCTAGCTAAGTCTTTGCGCGATAAATAAAAAAACCCCTGTAAAAACAGAGGTTTAATTAATATATGGCGGTGGGATAGGGATTCGAACCCTAGATACGCTATTAACGTATGCCAGTTTTCAAGACTGGTGCATTCAACCGCTCTGCCATCCCACCATTAGAAGGCGCGATTATACAGCGCCTTTTAT
>Ga0206123_10002007_pt1 | contig 18285 bp, 14 predicted proteins | sample Helgoland_Spring_2_FD_160086 | JGI IMG/M metagenome (GOLD analysis project Ga0206123, IMG submission 160086) | Pelagic subsurface seawater microbial communities from Kabeltonne, Helgoland, North Sea - Helgoland_Spring_Bloom_20160316_1 | ecosystem: Environmental > Aquatic > Marine > Epipelagic ...
GAACGGGTTTTTTGCATGGCTGTCACAAATGAAAATGTCTCTGGGTCACGCTCGACAACCTGGAGCGCTGCGTTAGACCAAATTGCAACCGGAGCAATGGATGGCGATGAAGATCAGGGCCCGAGGCGATTGTTTGTCGTTTCTGCTGGGAATGTCCCCGCGCATACAGAGCGCTCAAGAATACTACCGCTAGATGACTATCCGATTGAAGATCCTGCCCAATCTTGGAATGCGTTGACTGTTGGAGGCTACACGGAAAAGTGTGAAATTGTAGAAGATGATCTGGAAGGCTGGACACCATTATCATTACCAGGGGATGTCAGCCCATTTACAAGGTCCTCTGTTACCTGGCCACAGGGGAAGAGCCCCATCAAACCAGAAATTGTGATGGAGGCGGGTAACCGCGCAGTTAGCCCCGGCGGGAACGATGTCTTGAGTGTTGATTCTTTAAGTGTTCTAACGACCGGCGATGATGTAGACCGGCAACCTTTGGTACCGTTTCTGGCGACTAGCGCAGCCACGGCTCAAGCAGCTCGATTGTGTGCAAGACTGAGCGCTGAATTTCCGGAGTACTGGCCAGAAACAATTCGTGGGTTAATTGTTCACAGTGCTGAATGGACCCCGGTGATGCTGGAACAAATTAAGGGTTCGAATGGCATGCGCGATCGTTATCCTTTGTTGCGCAGGTTTGGTTACGGCGTGCCGTCTTTTGAAAGGGCTGTAGCCTCTGCCAGTAATCATCTCGCATTAGTTGCGCAAAACAGTATCCAGCCATTCCTCGCTGAGAAGGGTGAGCGCAGGTTTGGTGAGTGTCACTACTACCGACTTCCGTGGCCGCAACGCGTCTTGGAAGGTTTGGGGGAAACCGAGGTTAGGTTAAAGGTTGCTTTGTCATATTTTATTGAACCCAATCCTGGAGTCTCCTCGTCTATAGATCCTCAGAGGTATCAGTCCTTCGGTTTGAGGTTTGATTTGAAAAGAAGATTGGAAGATGTTGATGACTTTAAGCAAAGAGTCAACGCAGAGGAAATTGACGATGACCATCGCCGTCCTCGTGGTTCAAGTGATGATGGTTGGACGTTCGGTTCCAATAGTATATCAGCGGGATCTCTGCATTGTGATGAGTGGCGAGGTCCCGCTGCACAGCTCGCGAGTAGAGATATAGTGTGTATCAAACCTGTCACTGGGTGGTGGAGAAACAGAGCTGCTATAGAAATCTGCAACAAGGAAACAAGGTACGCTCTTGTGGTGACGCTAAGTACTGAGAACACAGAGATCGACCTTTATGCATCGATTGAAAACGTAATTGCCTCTGAGGTCGAAATCGAAATTACTCACTAGTACACTTTGCAAACTAGTAGTGGAGCATTCTTCTTAGGCTGGCGAGCCTTTGATAACCCCAAAGGAACAAGAAAGCAGTGCTCACTAGGAAGAATATTTGCAAGGCCTAAGTATTGCCTTCGGCCTGTGAACAAGTTAACATATGAACAAGTATGCATTTGTTTGCGGATAGAATTGATGAACAAGCCTCTAGATGTACCTGTTGCGCACCTCGCTGATTTGTTCAGCTTGATGGGTGACAAGACCAGATTAAAGATTATTCTGACCTGTCTACGTGGTCCCATTAGCGTGGGCGATATTGCTGAGGAGTTAGAGGTCTCCCAATCTTTGGTAAGTCATCACCTGCGCTTGTTACGGGCTGCTCGTGTTTTGCGCTCGGAGAGGCAAGGTAAGAACATCTTTTATTCAGCTTCAGATGCGCATATCGAATGCGTGATCAACGACATGGTCGCGCATGTTTCAGAACCAGAGAGCCTTGAGGACTAAGAAATGCCTGGATGCTCTGATTGTTCCGTTGTTGGTGAAGAAGTTTCGATGACGGCTTCATTTAAATTTGCACTCTGGGCTGCGCTTATCGCAAATCTCACGATGTTTTTTGTGGAAGCGGGCGCCAGCTATTTTAGCAGCTCGATGTCACTGTTAGCAGATTCCCTGGACTTTTTTGGTGACGCAGCAAATTACGGCATTAGCCTATTTGTTGTCGGTATGGCAATTTCAGCAAGAGCGTACGCATCATTGTTTAAAGGAGTAACCATGGGTTTGTTCGGTTGCTTTATTCTGGGAACGGCAGCCTACAGAGTGTTCTTTGGCGGAGTGCCAGATCCCGTGACCATGGGCGGCGTTGCAATCCTTGCCCTGGTGGTAAACGTATCGGTCGCCGCTCTTTTGTATAAGTATCGCAATGGAGATAGCAATATGGTTTCCATCTGGCTTTGTTCGCGCAACGATGCAATAGGAAATGTTCTAGTGCTGATAGCGGCATTCGGCGTCGCATCTACGGCGACTAGGTGGCCTGACTTGTTAGTTGCCGGAAGCGTTGCATTACTTAGCTTGAGCGCAGCTATCCAGATAATTCGGCTCGCCCTCACAGAGTTAAGCCAAAGCAAAGATGCTAAGATACCTGCGCATGAAGGCATGGGAGAGTTGAGCTAGTGGATTTCTATTCCTTGACAGAGTGCACTTGTAGACCTAGGTTAAGGTCAATATGACGAAATTCATCACATTCGCGCTGGTTCTTGGGATTCTCTTTCTTGGTTTAGAAAGCAGCGCTGATATTGGCGATCAACATCCCCATGGTGATACCTCTATTCATGCATTGGAACTACCGGACGCAGTAGATGGTGGCGATGATCAATCCAAGTCGCCACACTGTCAGCATTGTTGTCATGCCCACACCATCGGTCTTTCTGGAGAGATTGATCTTGCAGGCCATGAGTTGGCCAATAAGCTCAAACTCCCAGGATCCATAGAATTTACCAACTCACCTCAGGCCCCACCTACACCGCCCCCCAACGTTTAGCCTCAATTTTTTATATGTCCTGATTATTTGGGTGCGTGCGCGCGCCTGGAGTTCAGGGGACTTTACTGTTTCAACTATAGAAAAGAGAGGCCGCCGATGGCGATCCCTAAATTTAAACCAATACCGACTGGGCTATTGCTCTTTGCCTTGGCGTTTCATCCTGCTTCTTCCCACGGGGAGAATGCCGATCGATCCCTTTATCAATTTGTATCTGTTCTGGTTGCTAATCATCCAGATGTAAAAGCTTCGTATGAATCTCTTAGGGCTGCTGAAGCAAGTACAACCGCTGCCGGTCGACCGATGTATAACCCAGAGCTGTCCTTGGAAGCGGAGAATTCAGAAGAACGCACCACAACGATAGGTCTGCGACAAACTCTCGATTGGACGCGAAAAAACAAGTCAAAAGGATTAATAGCCAGTGCGGAGCAAGAAATAGCAAAAGCCAAATACAAATTGGTCAGATGGGAGGCCATGACAAATCTCCTGGGCTATTTGGCCGCTTTTCAGCTCGGGAGCCAACGTGAGCTCCTCGCTAGAGAACGTGCCTCGCTGATGGATGATTTTTCTGAAATCGCCAAAAAAAGGCTCAACGCCGGAGATCTCACAAGCGTAGAGATGAATCTGGTGTCCTTGGCTGTGGCGGAGGCAAGAATGCAAAAAGCTAGCGCGCTCGCCAACCTTTCGGAAGCGCGTCAACAAGTTTTAAGTTTTATGCCGGTGTCTAGCGATGGTTGGCCAGAACTGGCGAAGTCCTTTCCCGCGCCACCTGGCGATATTGTTGGCGATAAGGTAAGCGAACTACCTGAAATCATTGTCGCCAGATCGGAAGTGCATCGCGCAGAGGAGGAAGTTCGTCTCAGAAAAAAGGAGAGAAAAGCTGATCCGACCTTCGCTCTAGCGGGCGGTAAGGAGGGGGATAAAGATTTAGTTGCTCTGTCTTTTTCTATGCCGCTGCACATTCGTAATAACTTCAGCGCCGAGGTTGCAGCTGCGCTCGCGAGAAGTGAGCAAGCCAGGCAGCGACAAGATGGGGTTACTCGTCATACAACGACAAGAGTGCGAAGCGCGCGAGTGCGTTATCAAATCTCTTATGACGCATGGCGGGAATGGGAAGGCGTTGGTCTGGCCAGTCTTAATGAGCAGCGTGCAGAGCTGAATAGACTTTGGGAATCTGGAGAGATGAGCACCACTGATTATCTTGTTCAGCTCAGGCAAACATTGGACGTCCAGGAGACTGCATTAGAACTAAAACTTGAATTGTGGGATTCCTGGTTTGAATGGCTTCGTGCCTCAGGGCTCATCGAAACTTGGCTGCAGGGAGAAACATAATGCGAACCAAATTATTGAACGAAGGGAAGAAAGAAATGTGGAACTTAGCAGTGTTTGGGGGAGCTTTGTTGATTTTGGCTTTTAGTTTTCCTGTTTTTGCCAGTGAAGATGAACATGACCACAAGGAAATGGTGAACGAAGGGCTCATGAGTGATCAGGAAATTCATGGTGGAGAACAACATGATGAGCATGAAGCGAGCGATGCACACTTTCCCATCACAAAAGTTGGTGACGAGGAGCACGGAAGTGAAGAGCAAGACGATCATGGTGAGGGGGACGGGCATGGCGCGCAGGAAGACGTTGGTTCTACATCTCTAAGCCATGAGCAGATGAACTTGGCAGGGATTAAAGTTGAGACGCTAAAGGCCAAACCGGTTGATTATCAGTATTACGCGCCGGGAGAGGTGCTCTCCAACGCCTACACAAGCTACAGAGTCTCGCCCCGAGTGCCTTCGGTGGTACTGCGGCGCCATGTCGCTTTGGGAGATCACGTCGAGAAGAACCAACTGTTGGTTACCCTGTGCAGCGAGAGCGTGGCGCAAGCACAAGCGAGCTACCGTGTAGCCTTGCCGGAGTGGCAAAGAGTGCAAAAACTTGGGCGTCAAGCGGTAGGTGAGCAGCGCTACATCAGTGCTAAGACGAATTTGGAAGCGTCAAAGGCTACGCTATTGGCCTACGGGTTATCTAGCTCAGATCTGAAAACATTAGCATCACAACAAACGATTACGCTGGGTGAGTATACCCTGCGCGCTGAAATTGATGGCGCAGTGCTCAGTGATGATTTTGAACAAGGCCAGCGCATTGAGGCGGGTGCGCCCCTAATCGGCCTGGCAAATGAACAGCAGCTCTGGGTGGAAGCACACTTGCCCGCAAATCTTAGTTTGGTGCTGGGCACGGGAACCCAGGCAGAAATAGTCGCTGGTGACACGCGCATGATGGCGTCAGTCACGCAAGAGGCGCATACCATCGACCCGCTTACGCGAACGCGTACGGTTCGCTTGCTCTTGAATAATCCCGAACACCGACTTCACCCTGGTCAGTTCGCTGAGGTGTTTTTCCGCTTTCGCACTGAAATGTCTGTTCTTGCGGTGCCCGAAACAGCGCTGATGCGTGGTGCGGATGGTGATTGGAACGTCTTTGTGGAGGATCATCCTGGTGAATTTGAGCCAATTGAGGTTGAGCTGGGGCGTGCGCTCGGGCCACTGCGTGAAATCGTTGGGATCGAACCAGGCAGCCGTATCGTCACCCACGGTGCCTTCTTTGTAGCTTCGCAGATCGCCAAGGGCGGTTTTGACCCTCATAACCACTAATTCGTAGGAGATCTCATGTTTAACCGAATTATCGATTGGGCGGTCATTAACCGATTGCTGGTGGTGTTAGCTCTCATCGCATTGATCATTAGCGCCATATTCATTATTCCCAAACTTAATCTGGACGCGTTTCCTGATGTGACCAATGTGCAAGTATCGGTCAATACTGAAGCTCCGGGGTTAGCGGCCGAAGAGGTAGAGCAACTCATCACTTATCCTGTCGAGGCTGTCATGTATGCGCTGCCCGACGTAGAGGAAGTGCGTTCAATTTCCAAAACAGGCCTGTCAGGTGTCACGGTGGTGTTTAAGGAAGGCACCGATATATATTTCGCCCGGCAATTGGTATTTGAAAGACTTCAAGCCGCAAAGGAGCTTATTCCTGATGGCGTAGGCACGCCTGAGATGGGCCCAAACACCTCTGGCCTTGGGCAGGTCTATCAATACCTGCTCGTGGCCGAGCCCGGTTCAGGACTCGATGCGATGGCGCTGCGAAGTCTTAATGACTGGGTTGTGAAGTTACTGTTAATCCCTGCAGAGGGTGTAACCGATGTTCTGTCTTTCGGCGGCGAGGTCCGCCAGTATCAGGTCAACATAAACCCCTCTCGTTTGCTCGCCTACGGCTTGACCCAGGGCGACATCATGTCGGCGTTAGAGCGCAACAACACCAACGTGGGCGGCTGGTATATGAACCGTGGTCAGGAGCAGCTAGTGATCCGGGGCACAGGTTGGCTGGATCATGGCGAGCAGGGGTTAGAGCAGCTCCGCCAGGTCCCTCTCAAAACACTTGATGGCACCACGATCACTGTATCCGATGTGGCTCTAGTGGCTTTGGGAAGTGAGATTCGGCAAGGCGCGGTGACCATGTCACGTAAGAATGCTGAGGGTCAAGTTGAAAACTTAGGCGAGGTGGTGTCAGGCATCGTGCTAAAACGTATGGGCGCCAACACCAAGGCCACGATTGACGGGGTCAATGAACGCGTTGAGCGCATCAATCAAGCATTGCCCGAAGGTGTGCATTTTGAAGTGTTTTACGATCAGGCAGATTTGATTACGCAGGCAGTGCAGACCGTGGTCAATGCACTCTCGCTCGCTTTCGTATTCATCGTTGTGATTCTCGCATTATTCTTGATGAATCTGCGGGCTACATTTTTGGTTTTGATTTCCATCCCTATCTCAATTGGTATCTCCCTGATGGTGATGTCTTGGTTTGGTTTGTCTGCCAATCTAATGTCGCTGGGAGGAATCGCTGTGGCCATCGGCATGTTGGTGGATGGCTCAGTGGTCATGGTTGAGAACATGTTTAAACATCTCACGCACCCGGACGGCGAGCATGATGAGAAGCGAAGGTTGGAACGCGGCGTCGTTGATGCCGAATTCGCAGAAGTATCCAACGATACTCGCGGTATTCCTTTACGATTGCAAGAAGCAGGTAAAGAGGTGGCGCGCCCCATCTTTTTTGCCACAGCAATAATCATGGTGGTATTCATGCCTCTGTTCAGTTTTGAGGGGGTCGAGGCCAAGTTGTTTCAGCCCATGGCTACCAGCATCATGCTGGCAATGCTTTCGGCGGTGCTAGTCGCGCTAATCATTGTGCCAGCGCTGGCAACATACCTGTTTCGCAATGGGATTCGCCAACGAGAGAGCTTCGTGCTAAAACCCCTCGATTTACTCTATCGCAAAGGCCTAACCTGGGCACTTGGTCACGGTAAGGTGGTACTAGGTGTTGCGGCTGCGCTAGTGGTAGCCGCTGCGCTGATTCTGCCGCGCTTAGGTACAGAGTTTGTACCCGAATTAGAAGAGGGCACCATCAACCTGCGCGTGACGCTTGCACCTTCATCTAGCCTCGATACCGCGCTGCAGGTAACACCCAAACTTGAAGCTATGTTAATGGAATTTCCGGAGGTCACCTACGCTCTGTCGCGCATTGGTCGTGCTGAAATAGGCGGCGACCCTGAGCCGGTGAACAATATTGAAATTTATATCGGCCTTAAACCAGTATCGGAGTGGACGAGTGCGGGCAACCGTTATGAACTCCAAGCGTTAATGGAACAGAAGCTGGAACTGCACCCAGGCTTACTACTTAACTTCTCGCAGCCCATTGCGACCCGCGTAGACGAGCTGCTGTCAGGGGTCAAAGCTCAGCTCGCGATTAAGCTTTTTGGACCTGATCTAGCTGTGCTGGCAGATAAGGGTCAAGCCATCGAAGCTGTGGTTAAAACAATCGAAGGGGCCCGAGATGTGGCCATGGAGCAAATCGCAGGAGAATCTCAACTTGTAGTAAAACCAGATAGACGTGCTTTGTCCCGCTATGGCATGGCAGTTGGTGATGTGATGGAGTTGGTGAGTAAAGGCCTTGGAGGTGCTAGCGGCGGCCAGATTATTAACGGCAACGAACGCTACGATATTTATGTGAGGCTGGGCGAGCAGTTTCGTGAAGACAGGCAATCTATTGCGGATTTGCGACTGCAAGCGCCATCGGGTGCCTGGGTGCGCCTTGGTGATGTTGCTGATGTGAGTATCGCTTCAGGGCCACCGCAGGTGCGCCGCGATGATGTGCAGCGCCGCGTGGTGATCCAGGCCAATGTTCTAGGGCGGGACATGGGTAGTGTGGTTGCAGATATTCGTGAAGCAATTTCTACCCAGGTTGATTTACCTGCTGGTTACTCGGTCGATATTGGCGGTCAGTTTGAAAACCAACAACGAGCCCAAGAACGGCTTTTGTTGGTGGTGCCCATCTCGCTGGGACTTATTGCCCTGTTACTCTACTTCGCTTTTGCCTCGGTCGGCCAGGCATTGCTGATTTTGGTAAATGTGCCGCTTGCCGTCATTGGCGGCGTCTTTTCACTCTGGATTTCTGGCCAGTATTTATCAGTGCCCGGCTCGGTAGGCTTTATCACCTTGTTTGGTGTGGCAGTACTGAACGGCGTCGTTATGGTCGAAAGTATCAATCAACGGATTGTGGATGGCCTAGCCGTTGCCGATGCCGTGTTCGACGGCGCGGTTTCAAGGCTTCGGCCAGTGTTGATGACGGCTATGACCTCGGCGCTGGGATTAATCCCCATGCTTGTATCTAACGGTGTTGGTGCCGAGATCCAAAAGCCGCTTGCCAGTGTAATCGTAGGCGGGTTGGTGACCGCTACATTTTTGACCTTGTTTGTGCTGCCAGTTTTGTTTGGTTGGTTTTCTAAAGAAAAGCTGAAAGATATGGTGTGACTTACATTTATATTTGAACACATATTCATATGTAGATATGATTCTTGTCATTGTTTACAGGTATTAGCGTATGTTGAGTCTACTAGTGTTTTTCCTGGGTTTAACCGCGATAGTCGCGATTACGGCATTGTCTATTGCTCCACTCTTGATAGGTAGCTTCGAGTTCTGGCCTCCACCGGGCCCGAAATCCTGGCAACACAAGGTGTTTCGACTTCTATTTCGGATATTCTTCGTGTGCTTAATTGTGTTGAGTATCGTAGATTTCAACTCGAGCGACCTGTGGCGATTTGTCTTAGGTGGTGGGCTGTTAGGCATAGGTTTCGGATTTGCGCTGAGCTGGACTGGATTCTTAGGCTGGAAAAACGCCTTTGGAGATGCCACTGGTCTAAAAACAAAGGGACCATTCTCAGTTAGCAGGAGTCCAATCTATTTAGTATCCATTATTGGGATGATTGGATGGGCATTGTTGGTGAATTCAGATCCGCTCACAGGGTTACTATTCTTCTGGGCTGTACTTTACGTTGGGGCGCCATTTGTTGAAGAACCATGGATGCGTAGGCGGTACGGGAATGAGTATGGCAAGTATGCATCCAAAGTACCTCGATATATCTCCCTCAAAGAAGTCCTCTCTCCGCTTGAGCTAAAGGTCCCGCCAGCCGTTATTGTTATTGCCAGCGCTGGGAATATGTATTGGCTAGCGCAGATGATCTGGCACGAAGAATTGTTACACTTTCCATTGCGCCTCTTACTTTACATCCTCATCGAAGTGTTGGCGATTGGGATATTGTTAGCGGCTCTTAAAGCGTTCAGAATACATGAAACGACAATGAATCCACTTGTACCAAACAACGCTAGTAATGTTGTCAGATCAGGCGTCTATCAATACACCCGTAATCCAATGTATCTGTCGATGTTCTGCGTTCTACTTGGCTGGGCAATCTTGTTGGGCCAACTCAGTACGCTAGCTGCGTTGCCCCTCTACGTTTATTTGATCACCCGGCTGCAAATCATTCCGGAAGAGGAAATTCTTTTGAGGAAATTCGCAGACGAGTACCGTCGTTATGGTGAAACAACATCAAGATGGCTCAGTCTCCCCTAAAAAAATATATTCATTCTGGACTGATCCTGCACTTCGGCTTAGCTTGCTGCGATACGAGTATCTTGATGCGACAGGCAGATGGAAACGCTTGCTTTGCATAAGTTGAGCACCCTGTAACTGCGCCCAATGTGAGCACTAATAGTTATACGGGAGTTACCCAGCCAAATTCGAGAAATTCGTCTCAACAGATATCGCATAGCTATATAGGTCCTGGTCTGATAGTTGTATTTATTCTCAAAAACAAACTTTTTCTCTTCGGGCTCACTTTGAGATGATTAAGACTTTGGTTTTACAGGTCTGCTCGAAGAATGGGTGTGTAGAACTTTCCAGTTACCGTCGATCTTTCTTAGAACAAAGGTTTGGAATCCGCGATTATGTATCGTGCGATTAGAGTTGGTAAAACTACCTTTAATCTCTGTATCCGCTAACACCCATGCAAGACCGCTATGTATATTTATCTGCACATTGCCAAAATCCAGCTCTAACTTTAAAGATTTTCCCTCTGGCACGACGTGATGATCGACGAGGTCATCCAACCCTTCGTTTTGACCGCCGGATTCAAAGTAACGCGCATCTGGTGAATCAAGGAAATGAGTTCTAAATGGCTGGCCGTCTGCTTGCTCCCACCCCCTTTCGATATCTTTGAGAATTAAGTGGATCTGATCTTGATCCTCACCAGCCCAGCTCAGCAATGGCATGAGTAAGGCGGCTAATGCGACAACTTTCATCTGTTACTCCTTTAGTTCGTTACTTGATGTTTTGTACTTGGACAAAATGATAGTTAGGATCTGTGTTACCAATTCTCTATTGAAAGCATCTTTGTCAGGCAGTAACACATCATCAATGGTTCCATGCCATAAAGGTTGATTGGTCAGCGGATCATGAAACTCAATGCACAATTGACCCTCTAGGTAATCGTAGCCAAGATCAGGGTAGTGAGTCAGTGAGGTGTCAGTTTCATCACCTGAAATCGCTGGAGGGAATTGTCTAATAGGCACTACGCTCCTCGTTTTTGCGCCAACGGCAAAAGATATATTGACATCAGCAACCGTTCGCCCTGAGACGAATCGCATTCCCTTTTCTTCTAATAGAGAGATTGTTTGGCTCTTCAGAATATCTTCTAAATCGTAATCGGTATTGGTTTGAATCTGGTGGAAGCCCAATGGGTGGTCAGTAATCCAACTAAATGTTGTGAAGCTTTCCAGCTTGATTGATTCGTCTTGCCAGATATAAGGATGGTGGAGTGATCCGCACCCAGCAAGGAGAACTAGTGACAATATTCCTATCGATGTTTTCATAATTTGCAATTTTGGAATAAGATGGAGTGTAATAGAAACTGATCAGCTTGATATAAGTCAACGCAATAATGTGATTCCGACATTAGAGTTACTATGAAGTTAATGGCAAAAATCCATAGATGAATATTCGATATCTACTCGCATTGCTGTTTGTCGGCTGGGTTCTCCCAGGGGCGGCGTTGGCCTGCGCTGACGATGTTGGAAGTACTTCTAATGCTTCACAGTTTGTGGTTTCAGAGAGTTCCCATACGCCTGAACACGAGGCTTCCGAGAGCATCGAGAGCACTCACTGTACCACTGGTTGCTGCCTGATCGGCTGTTCTTGTTGCTCAATTCCTCCTTTCGCATTGAAAGTTATTGGGCAAATTAATATTCAACAGAAAGAAAGGCAGAGACTTTCAGATTTGCTTTCTGCTCACCGCATACTACTTCTCCGCCCACCCATAGCTTAATCCCTAAGCAGTTTCGGCTGCGTCAGATTTGACCTGTGAGTTACTCACAGGTTGATAATCCGCGCATGCCATTCTTTTTTTTAATATTGAACAAGATTTGCCCAAGGGTAGGTCTGTTCGCAGGGATTAGTTATGAAGCACTACATATTTTTTGCAGCTTGTTGCATTTTTGTGGCGAACGCGACAGGTGCGCCACTGCCGAATTATCTAGAACACGGCCGTTCCACCATTTCCGGATATGGCGATGTTGGCTACCAAGACAGTGATTTTAGTAATGATGCTTTTGGTGGGAAATTCGTACCAATTTTCATCTACCAACTGAACGATAAAATTCACATCCAAGCTGAGCTAGAGTTTTCGGTCGATGAAAACGGCGAGACAGAAACTGAGCTTGAATACGCCGACTTACATTACTTCCTAACGGATCGGGTCACGCTTTCTGCGGGTAAGTTTCTTTTGCCCTTCGGGCAGTTTGGTCCAAACCTTCACCCTATCCGAAGCTCAAGCAGCAGCAATTACTAATTCACTTGAGTGATTGGAGGTGGCATGCGCGTTAAAGAACTAGCAGAACTTTTAGATATCCCGCCTGACACAGTTCGTTATTACACGCGAATTGGCCTTATAAACCCGCGCCGTGAGGGAAACGGATACCGCTCATATGGACCGCGTGAATTACGGATATTGAAGTTCAGCATTTGTGCCAAGCGTCTGGGCTTCTCACTCAAGGACATTGAGACAATTGTCTCAATGTCCGATCACGGTGAAACTCCGTGTCCTGTGGTCCGGGACATCCTGGCAGAAAACCTGGAAAGTGTTCGGAAGAAATTGATGGAAAGCCAGCTTCTCTTGTCCCGAATGGAGAGGGCAACTGATCTTTGGTCGCAGATCGAAGATTCTCCACCGAGTGGAGATCAGATTTGTAAGCTCATTGATGAGTGGGATCACCTGCCTCATGAAGGATTATCAGGCCAGGATTTCAGGATCAAGGAGACAGGGCCTTGATGGATCATTTTCACGGAACAAATGCGCTTCTGCGTTCTTATCAACGCTTGTTCGATAAGAGCGGAATCGTGGTCGTGGTTTGTTTCGTGTTCGTGGGCTTCTTAAGCCTAGGAATTGGCTCGATGCATTTTAGCGCCGATTACAAGGCCTACTTTGGTCAGGATAACCCTGAACTAGAGACATTTGAAGAATTCGAAGCAAGGTACTCGCAAGGTGATGGAATACTTATTGCTTTCAGTCCGCCTGCTACGGTATTTACCAGGTCTAACCTGCGCGCTATCGCTGATCTGACCGAGCGTGCCTGGAAGACGCCGTATTCATCACGCGTTGATTCAATCACTAACTACCAGCACATTGAGAACATGGACGATGTCCTGGTGGTGTCCGCGATTTTGGAAAATTCTGAAGATGCTCTCTTACAGGATATCGCTGAACTTAAAGAAAAGACTCTGGGTGAATCAAACCTTGTAGATAGATTGATATCTGCAGATGGTAAAACTGCAGGGGTATACATCACTCTTGTCCTTCCGGGCGACGATCATACACAGCACCTGCCGGAATCAGTCGACTATGCCAGAGGTCTGGTCCGTGATCTAAGAGAGAGGCAGCCAGATTGGGAAGTTGCGCTTACAGGGATTGCCCTGTTTGCTAACACCGAAGTTGAGGTTACAAAGAGCGACCTTGTCAGGCTTGGGCCACTGATGGCGGTGATCATTACGGGGCTTCTACTACTTTGCCTTCGCTCCATCAGTGCTGTGACACAAATTATGGTTGTCGTGATGCTTTCGACAGCATCAGTTCTCGGACTTAGCGGGTGGCTTGAGATTTCTCTTAACCCGGCATCAGCGTTAGCCATAATTGTCGTGATGACACTCGCTGTGGCTGATTGTGTGCATATCATTCTTAGCTACCAGGACCGCTTCAACAATATAGCGCCCAGTCATGAGAACGTGATGGCGTGTATGGAATTGAATTTTGAGGCGGTTACGCTGACCAGTCTAACAACCGCGTTAGGATACCTCAGTCTCAACTTTTCCGACTCACCGCCATTTCATGATCTTGGTAATCTTGCGGCTGCAGGAGTTGTTGTTGCATGGCTACTAGCGATGACGTTGCTACCGGCCATGATGCGCCTTAGTAATGTCTCTTCTCATTATCAGATTTCAGCAGATCAGAATGTGATGGCGTCCTTTGCAGGATTCGTCATTCGTAACAATAAATTGACTCTTTTAACGGTCGGCCTCACTTCTTTGCTCATCATCTCGTTCATTCCCCGATTGGAGCTGGATGACCGCTATGTGGAATGGTTTGACAGTTCCGTTGATTTTAGAAGAGATACCGATTTTGTCAGTTCGCGACTAACCGGGCCGTATGTCCTTGAGGTCGACGTGAGCAGCGGGGTTGAAGGCGGTGTCTCTGATCCAGCGTTCCTTAAATTCTTACAAAAGTTCGAGGACTTTGGATCAAGTAATCCACTAGTGCAGCATGTAAACGGATACGCGTCACTTCAGAAGAATCTAAATCGAGCCATGAATGGCGGTCTCGAAGACTTCTATTCCCTTCCTGATACTCGCGAGCTTAGTGCTCAGTATCTTTTGCTCTATGAACTCTCTCTGCCTTATGGGTTAGATATCACTAATCAAATCGATTTTTCCAAGACGAGCGTGCGGGTAAGTTTCTCCTTAAAACCCAGTTCGCAGCTTGAAATCGCTCAAACCGTTAAAGAGATTGAAAGCTGGTTAGAGCAAAACAAGCTTCCCGGCATTCAGGCTGATGTAACCGGAACCATATTGATGTTCGTCCATCTCGCCGAGCGGAATATTAAGAGCATGCTGGTTGGTACCGCACTCGCATTTGGATTCATTGCGATCGTGATGGTTATTGCGCTGCGAGATTGGAGATTGGGTTTTTTGTCGCTCATACCAAACGTGATCCCTGTTGCCATCACTTTTGGAATCTGGAGTTTGACGGTAGGTTACATAGGCATTATCGCTTCCATCATTGCTGCGACTTCTTTAGGTCTAATTGTAGATGACACTGTACATCTATTGACCAAATACGCGCGTTTTAAACGTAAAGGCAACCTCAATACTCATGAAGCGATTATCGAAACGTTCACCCATGTGGGTAAGGCGCTGTGGGTAACTTCTCTTGTACTCGCCGCAGGATTTTTAGTCTTGTCTCTATCCAGCTTTCGGCTTAATCAAGAGATGGGCGTTATGACCGCCATTACGCTTGTCGTTGCACTTGTTTTGGATTTTTTATTGCTCCCAGCGATTCTTATGGCGTTTCACAGAGACCCGGAATGTGCCTGCAATGTGTGCCAATGCGTTAGTGGAAGTGAGTTATCAAATTCGGGGGTCGGTTCTTAATGAGTGTTTATTCCCAGATATTGTACAAAAGGTACTAGCTGGGATTGATGTTTATGTTTTTTGGAGAAAAATTTATGAATGAGTCAGGTGAAGAATCTAAGTACAAAGATCCTGTTTGTGGGATGAGTGTGAATGAAGATGCAGAGCATCGACATACATATGTTGAAGAGACGTACCGGTTTTGTAGTGGGCACTGTGTAATCAAGTTTAAAGCTGATCCCGAGTTCTACCTGTCAGGCTCTATTGAGAAATTAGGCTCAATTAGAGGTGCGACTCAATACACATGTCCTATGCATCCTGAAATAGTCACATCAGAGCCAGGAAGTTGCCCCAAGTGCGGGATGGCACTTGAAGCTATCTTGGATCTCGGCGCGGCAGTTGAATATTTTTGTCCCATGGACCCAGAGGTCATATCGGATAAACCGGGCAGCTGTCCGAAATGCGGAATGGCACTTGAGCCTAAAGCACCTACTTTAGAAGAGGATGACACAGAGCTAAGGGATATGACGCGGCGGTTTTGGTTTGCTGGCACGCTAACCTTGCCATTACTCGCAATTGTTATGGGGGACATGTTTCCCAGTAACCCTGTCAGCACACTGCTAAGCCCAACTGTTCGATTATGGGCCGAGCTCATACTAGCCACGCCAGTGTGCCTGTGGTCGGCCTGGCCCTTCTATGAGCGAGGTGTTCGGTCCATTCAGAGTATGAACCTTAATATGTTCACGTTGATTGGTCTGGGTGTGTCGGTTGCATACACCTATAGCCTTATAGCGACTTTGTTCCCTGGAATCTTTCCAAACTCTTTTCGAAATCAGCATGGCGAGGTTGGTGTTTATTTCGAGGCGGCAGCTGTCATCGTCACATTGATTCTTCTTGGGCAAGTGCTAGAGCTCCGGGCGAGAAGTCAGACCGGCGCGGCCATTAGAAAATTACTGGGAATGGCGGCCAAGATCGCGCGCAAGATTAACGAGGACGGCACAGAAGAAGATGTGGACATCAACCTGGTAATAGTTGGTGATCTCTTGAGAGTTCGGCCTGGTGAGAAAATTGCTGTTGATGGAAAGGTTGTTGAGGGGGTTAGCGCTGTTGATGAGTCGATGGTTACCGGTGAGCCGATTCCAGTTGAAAAGGTTGAAGGTGATGGGCTCATCGGTGCAACTATTAATGGCACTGGCCCACTCATCATGCGCGCGGAGAAAGTAGGTAGTGAAACCATGCTCTCTCGTATTATCAGCATGGTTGGTGAGGCGCAAAGAAGTAGAGCGCCGATACAAAAACTTGCTGATGTCGTTGCCGGTTATTTTGTACCAATTGTTCTATTGGTTGCGATCGTCACATTTGTTACCTGGGCGATGATCGGCCCAGCGCCTGCGATGGCTTTTGCATTGATCAATTCTGTCGCGGTTCTCATCATCGCTTGCCCCTGTGCGCTCGGGTTAGCGACCCCAATGTCGATAATGGTTGCGATGGGCAAAGGCGCTGGCATTGGCGTTCTGTTCAAAAATGCTGAAGCCATCGAAACCATGAGAAAAGTCGATACATTAGTCGTCGATAAAACAGGAACCCTAACTGAAGGTAAGCCTGTCTTGACCACAATATTCGGTCACGAAGACTTCCCCGAAGATGATCTGCTTCGGCTGGTCGCAAGTCTTGAGAGAGGTAGTGAGCACCCGCTCGCTAGTGCCATTGTCGAAGGCGCAGTGGGGAAGGGTATCGATCTTGCAGATGCCGAGAGCGTCGATTCAATAACAGGTAAAGGAATTCGCGGAGTTGTAGAAGGCCGCCGCGTCCTGATGGGTAATGCGGCGCTCATGCTGGATAACGATATCGACATTTTGAATCTTGGAGCGCCAGCAAATCTCTATCGGGCGGAAGGGCAAACAATTATGTTTGCAGCCGTTGATGGCGAGTTGGCCGGGTTTGTCGGCGTAGCAGATCCGATCAAACAAACATCGCGCCAAGCAATTGCTGGCCTTCATGAAGAAGGTGTCGAGGTTGTCATGCTCACGGGTGATAACGAAACAACCGCGATGGCAGTGGCTGGAAACTTGAACATCGATAGAGTCGTTGCGGGTGTTTTACCTGATGAAAAGGCGGCTCTGGTAAAAGAGTTTCAAAGAGATGGAAAGATTGTAGCTATGGCAGGAGATGGGGTTAACGATGCGCCAGCGCTCGCCCAGGCAGATGTGGGAATAGCCATGGGTACGGGTACAGATGTCGCTATGGAAAGTGCCAGTGTCACGCTCGTAAAAGGCGACCTTCGAGGAATACTGCGCGCCAACCGGCTCAGCCGAGAGACGATGAAGAACATTCGTCAGAACCTTTTCTTTGCCTTCATTTATAACGCTTTGGGTGTTCCGGTGGCTGCTGGTGTGCTCTACCCATTCTTTGGCATCTTGCTCAGCCCGATGATTGCTGCAGCAGCCATGAGTTTTAGCTCGATATCGGTCATCACTAACTCACTTCGATTAAGAAACGCAGACATCTAGAGAGGACGATCTATGAACAAACAATCAACAAACAACTTCTGGTTTTCAAGCAGAGGGGTGGTTGCCGTTACCGGCATTGGCTTCATGCTCTACTTCCTGGTGATTGAGCATGGAGAACACATATTTCCTTACCTGCCATTTTTCATTTTGCTGTTGTGCCCATTAATGCACGTGTTTATGCATTCGGGTCATGGTGATTCCCATCACGGCGATCATAAAGAGCCCTCAGGAGATCAATATCGAAGGGGTTATGAGGATGGACTAAAGGAAAAAAAGTCAAAGGAGGACACTGATCATGCATGAAGGTGATGCTTATGGATTGTGGACCCTGGTGGTGATCAATTCTGCTATCTTTATTTTCTTCGCATTCAGTTTCACAAAGCCAAGAGCCGCGACAGATTGGCGATCTCTCGGAGCATTCTCAGCATTCGTCGTTGCGCTTTTTACCGAAATGTACGGCTTTCCATTAACGATTTACTTTTTATCAGGGTGGCTGGAATCGCAATACCCTGGTGTGGATTTCTTTGCGCACAGTAATGGGCACCTGCTTCATCAGTTGCTGGGCTTTGAAGGAGATCCTCATTTCGATCCTCTTCACATTGCTAGCAACGTGTTAATCGTTGTTGGATTTCTCATTCTTGCTTCTGCGTGGAATGTCCTACATGCGGCGCAAAAAAACCAGACACTAGCATTAACAGGGTGGTATGCCAGGGTACGGCATCCGCAGTATCTAGCCTTTATCATTATTATGTTTGGTTTCCTTCTTCAGTGGCCAACCATTCCGACTGTCGTCATGTTTCCGATATTGGTGGTCGTTTATATACGTCTTGCGCACCGGGAGGAGGTGGTCGCTATCGATGA
>Ga0206123_10002012_pt1 | contig 18253 bp, 15 predicted proteins | sample Helgoland_Spring_2_FD_160086 | JGI IMG/M metagenome (GOLD analysis project Ga0206123, IMG submission 160086) | Pelagic subsurface seawater microbial communities from Kabeltonne, Helgoland, North Sea - Helgoland_Spring_Bloom_20160316_1 | ecosystem: Environmental > Aquatic > Marine > Epipelagic ...
AGGGCGAGTACTGGATTGGCGGCAACTTTCAGCAGCCAATTGGCCACTGCGACGGTCGGATCTTCATGTTCCTGCCAGAGTACAAAACCACCATCGACGACCATGCCTGCCTTGATTTTCTCCTCTTCAAAGAAAGGACATACGTACGCCAGATCTTTTGCAGTAATAATCGCTCCGTGGAGTCGTTCGCTAGGGTAACAAATCAATCCGGTGAAATAACGAAGGCTGGTGGTCGCATCAAGATAGAAAGCATCAATGCCGTTGCTGGCCATTAATCCACGCAGCTTTGTTAAGCGCGACCGGTGTTCATCTATACCGATCGGAGTCGCTTGATCTCGAGTTGATTGCAATCGCAAGATCGCCTCTGCAGCACTTGAACCTCCTATCCCAATTGCCATTGCGTTACCCCGTAATATTAATTGACCTTACCATAGAGCAATATTGACAGTTGGCCAAACGTATTTGTCACTGCATCCAACATCGTTATAACTGCGCGTACTTCGCCATACTTGTCGTCACCTTTTTCACATAGTTCCGCGATTCCGGCCGAATGTGTCGATTTGTCAAAAACCAGTAAAAGTCTTTCACGCTCATTTGGTTGATTCGTTCGATTGCTGCTTTTTTCCCACCGGACGGTACCAGGCTCTTATAAAGATTTCCGGCACCACCGTTATAGCTTGCGATAATCGCATACTGCAGTTTTTGGGGATGATATATTCCCGCAAGATACTGGTCCGCCAGAATACTGAGGTACCCTGTGCCCACTTCAACATTATTTTCAGGGTTGTAAAGGTAGGCTGACGAGGGTGTGTGGCTTTGACCGTTAATGATAGAAAAATAGTCCTGCCCCGCCGTATCTGCCTTAATTTGCATCAAACCTAACGCATTAGACCGGGAACGGGCTAGTGGATTAAAGGCACTTTCAGTTTCCATAATGGCCATGATCAGCGGCGCCGGTATCCTGTGCCGGGCGCTTGCTTTTTTCGCGAACCCCAAATACTTGTTCCCTGCGATTGCCTTGTGTTGACCAATCATGGGAATGACGAGATGGGCAAGATTATTGTCAATCTCTCCCATCAGGTAATCAACAAATCTATTCGCTCGCCAGACCGAAGCAATTGGTAAGCCATCCTGATCAACTATCTGTTCATAAAAAAATGGCTTTTGGTTTTTAGAATTGATTAATCCAAAATCGCTGGCAGTACTTGCATCGATAATTGCAGGGTCGATCTGGGTTAGGAGTATTTCTACCGCAGCTTGTTTTACCTGCTGTGAGTTTGCCGCGCTAATGGTGATGAGACCCCGATCAAAATCTATCAGTGTTTCTGCGCTGCTACTGCCTTGATAGGAGAGTACTGACGGCAGCATACTGCCACGGTCATCTGACCGAACGTGATACTCCTCCAGTAAGACTGCGACATCAGCACTGTAGTCGACGAAGTTGGGGGTTCGCTCGGCAAAGCCGGAAGCAGAAAATACCAAAGTGCAAACGAATAACAAGCGGCGTGAAAACCTGTAAACATGAGCTGGGAGAATGTGTGATATTGACATCTGCTTATTCTAAGCGTTCCTGAACCGTGAAAAAAGATAGAATATTATTAGTGTGAAAAGCTTTATTGAAAAATGAGAAAGGGGTCAGTGTCGAAACCTGACATTCCATCTATCTTTTTCCCATCGTATCGCCAAGAAACCGGTCGAGTTTCTCAAAAAATTCCTGCCTGTTTTCCTGATTAGACAAAAAGTGATCCTCATTTTTAAATTCAACGTACTCTACCTTCACGGGGTTTTTCCTGAGCGCAGCTTTCATCCTTGTAAACTGATCAAAATGAACTCGCTGATCAAGCCGGCCGTGAGCGAGCAATAAAGGTACCTTTAGCTCTTGAGCCCGATGCACGGGAGAACTGGCTTTCAAATCACCTTTTGAATCAAAACCCTTGAGCACAAAGTTACTGGCGCTCAATTTGCCAAAACGATATTTCTCAAGATCTTTCACCAGGTCCCCCAGATCAGTTACACCCGCCATTGAAACTGCACAGGCATACAACTCGTCATGTTCAATCGCACCCATAAGAGCGGCATACCCGCCAAAAGACCAACCAACGATACAAATTTTATTGGGATCTGCATATCCTTTCTCAATCAACCAACGGGTGCCATCAGTCACATCTTCCTGCATCACTTGCCAATTTTCACGGCCAGAGTCTTCATAGGCTTGCCCATAACCCGCTGAACCACGGAAGTTCATCTGAAGGACCCCAAATCCTCGAGTCGCAAAGAACTGGGCAAAATAGTCAAAGCTTGCTGAAGATCGCGCGTAGGGACCGCCATGGGGCAAGACGACAAAAGGAAGATTTTGGAACTCTGACTGACTGGTAATCGAAGGGGGAAGCGTAAGGTAGCCGGGTATCGAAACGTTATCCCTGGCTGGATATTTGATCGGGTGAACAGTGCCCATATCGACCCCGGGCAAGTCTGGATTGTAGGCAGCAATAAATGCGGGTTCTTTCGATTCAGCATCGACCAGCATCAATGAACCAGGTTCAGAACCACCAGAAACCTTAAATAATATTTTCTCACCGGCCTGCGACTGATCAACGTAACTCACGGTGAAATCTTTGTATTTGGCTCTCATCTCACCCAGCAAACTATCGTATTCATCAAACAACGCCACCTCCCTACTATCCGCAATGTAGCTTGCGCCAACGACATGCTTTTCGTCTGCACTGACCACAATACCTGCGGCATCATATTCGTCGTGATGAAACAGTTTGCGGACAATTGCTTTGGTTTTCAGATCATAGATATACAAACCCAGTGTATCTTTACCGGCATACATGCCCACAATGAGTTCGTTAGGATCTTCCGTGAATCCAAAGATGGCATTGTCTGCATCAAGCCCCTCATACTCATCGGCGGATCGCCAGGTCTCCCCCTCACTATCTTTAATCAGAAGCGTCCATTCTTCCTCGGCTTTGTTGGTATGCTTTAAACCCTGGCCAATTCGCGGTATACCTCGCCGATCAGTGTACCAATCCTGGATATCAAGCCGGCCCACCTTCAGCCGTTCGGACCTGCCACTAACAACATTTACCTTTTGAATATCGACGAGTGACTGATCACGTTTGGAAAAGCCCATCAAAATGTGATCAGGGTCATCCATCAGGAAATCGATAACATTACTATTGTCTTGCCGAAAAATTCTTTTTGGCTTCACCAGTAACTTGTCTTCCATGGTTCTGACATTGATTGTATATATGTAGGAAGATGTGATTGGCGTTCCCGCAAGATTGCTGCTTTGCCAGGATCCAACCAGAATACGATCATTATTTACCCACTTGATCCAGGTTGGTTTTGCACGTTCTGCAAGCATCAACGCTCGCAGGGGTCCGCTGGATTTTCCAAGAGAGAGAATCAGCACACCATAGGTTCCGCCTCGATTGGCAAAAACTGCAATTTCTGTTGCGTCGGGGGAGATGGCGGCATCATAAATGCTGGGCAGAGTACCAAATGCCGCAGGTGTCGGAGCAGAAAACGAATGTACCGAACCCAAAAGAGTAAACAGCATCAAGGCAATGACTCTCCAATTCACGCCTGGATCTGCTTTGATGTTCGATTCAAGATTCATTGATTACTTCCTGAAACTTATTACTTGTATCAACCCATCAGCCCGTCCCAATGTCAAGCCAAAAGGATGCGAACCGATCCACAGTGTCGCTCAAATTTTAACCACTAATCCACAGAGCCCGGGAGGGTCCAACCGGCAATAAACAGGTTACACCATCGTTCTCGACAAGCTAGACTCTCAGTCACCGAATATAAACAGAGTAGATATTGATGTTGGCTGAATTCAAACAATTTATTATGAAAGGGAACATGATCGACATGGCCGTGGGCATCATCATTGGTGCCGCGTTTGGGACTGTCATCAAATCTCTGGTGTCAGATATCATCATGCCACCAATAGGAATGCTGATGGGCGGTATTGATTTCTCAGGTCTGTTTATTGCCCTGGATGGAGAAATTTATGCAAGTCTGGCCGCAGCTCAATCCGCTGGCGCCCCGACCATTAATTACGGGCTTTTCATCAACAATGTGCTGAGCTTGTTAGTTGTCGGCTTTGCGGTTTTTATGCTGGTGAGAGCGGTCAATGAAATGAAGAAAAAAGAAGAAGTGGCACCCAAAGCACCACCCATGCCCTCGGAAGAAGTGATCTTGTTAAGAGAAATTCGTGACGCCTTGAGTTCATAGTTTGGCATTGTTTGAATCTCTTTTGGATCAATATTGCCCTCTTTCAGCTAAGATCGTAGGATCAAAAAAGAAAAATAAACAACTATGTCAGCAATTCGACATCTCGGTGTAATTGGCGATTTACATGCGGAGGATATCCGCCTCGGACAGGCCCTGGAATTCCTGGAAAATGAAGGTGTGCGCGATATCATCTGCACCGGGGATATAGCGGATGGCAGGGGTTGTGCAGATACCAGCATACGCCTCCTGCGGGATCACAAGGTACAAACCGTTAGAGGTAATCATGATAGGTGGCTACTGGAAAACAAAGCTCGCCATGTGCCCGATGCCCACCATCGTGACCAGTTAAACGATACCTCAGTCGCCTACCTGGAAAGTTTGCCAACACAAATTCAGATGAACACCGTTGCCGGTTCATTACTCCTTTGTCATGGGATCGCGGACAACGATTTAAGAAAGGTCTGGCCAGGCACCGAGCGTATGCCAGTGGAGCGAAGCCATGAACTTGATCACATAATAGATGAAGGGAAACACCGGTTTCTTATAAATGGTCATGTTCACTTCAAAACCATGATTCACTTTCAGAATCTGACATTGCTAAATGCTGGAACACTTAAAGGTGACCTTTGGCCGGGATTCACCCTCATCGATTTTGAGCTGAGACTAATTCGAGCATTCACTTTCGGCACTGACGAGCCTGTCACACTGACAAAAACAACAAACCTCGACCCTGAGTCCAGCCACCGAATCTGGGAGAACACCCAGGCATTCAATGGCAATTGGGATCCCCTGCTGCTGTTCAACCGAACTGATTAATCGAACTGGAGACTGATCTTTCCAACAAGTTATCGACACAGAGGCAGGAAAATTCTGCCCCACATGTTCCATCTCAAGCTGTCATGGCACCGTCGATTACAAATTCTGAGCCACTACAATAACTGCTTTCATCGGATGCCAGGAAGAGTGCAAGATTTGCGACTTCGGAAGCATCAGCATAATGACCCATTGGGATTCGCTCGCGTATGCTTTCGTTGATACCTACCCGGCTAAACTCATCAACCATCTTTGTTTCAATAATACCAGGGTGAATGGAGTTGACCCGAATCCCATGGGGTGACAATTCCTGCGCCGCGCTTTTGGTCATGCCGCGTACTGCCCACTTGCTGGCGCCATAGGCGAAAGCCCCACCGGAACCACGCATCCCGGCAATAGACGAAATATTGATGATCGATCCTGATTTCTGGCGGATCATCGTTGCGGCGACAGTCTGCATACCAAGAAACACCCCGGTCTGATTGATCGCAATCATGCGATCCCAGAGCCCCCTATCGGTATCAATCATGCCAACCATATGGAAGATACCTGCATTGTTAATGAGCACATCCAGACGACCTTTTTCTTTTTCGATACGGGCGACAATTGCGGTCCATGCGTCGCTATCAGTGACGTCGTGTTCAATAAATGTCGCGCCAATTTCAGTTGCGGTCTCATGCCCCTCGTCAACCAACACATCAGTCAGGTAAACCGCTGCACCTTCTTCGCGAAACCGTTTACCTTCTGCCGCGCCTTGCCCGCGAGCACCACCGGTGATTAGTGCAACCTTACCGTCCAATCGTCCCATCATTTGATTCCTTTTGCTGAATTGGTTTTGTTTAAGAGAACACGGCCAATAAGCCACACTTTTTGAAGTTTGGTCAAGACCTACCGAACCCAGTGTCCTGGCGCGTTGGTACGATAGCCAAGACATTGGTATGTCGCATCCACCAATTTTTGACCACGCTGATTTAACAGTATGCCTGCGCCCATCTGATTCATGGAGTAGCCAAAGGAGAGTTTTTCTTGCGGGTCAGCAAACCCGACACTACCGCCCGCTCCCGCGTGACCAAATCCTCCCCGCCCCAGCACCATGGTTTCCATACTACCGCTCGGTCGATGGCGATTGTCCATTGACCTCATAAAACCCAATCCAAAGCGTGAAGGCATCAATAAAGTTGCGTCTTCCAGGGTTGCGACAGAGACTGCACTCATTCGATGGATGTGATCTTCACTGACGATACGAATGCCTTTATGAATACCGCCGTTAGCCAGTGGTGCATACATGCCTGCCAGTGCGCGACCGTTGGCGATCCCGCCACCGCCACCCAGTTCCGCAAGATAAGACTCAGTCGAATCGGTTTTGTGTTTACCTGAATTCATAAACGCCAGATATTGTAACGAATGCCGGTCGTTTAACATCGCCTGGGTAAATGGCGCAGGTTGCTCACCTTTTTTAGGTCGCCAGCGCAGCACTTTGGATACTCTTGAATGTTGGTCTTCGGGTAAGCCAATCGAGAAATCAAGCCCCAGCGGCTCAGCGATGTGTTCACGAAAATAGGTACCAAGACTTTTCCCGCTGACGCGACGCACCAGCTCACCCACCGTCCAACCAAAAGTCATCATATGGTAGCCGTTGCGGGTGCCTGGAGGCCAGAATGGTTCTTCCGCGGCCAGGCGTTGAACCATATAGTCCCAGTCGCAGTAACCGCCGTCTTTTACCGGTTCACGCAGAGCGGGTACGCCGACGCTGTGGTTCAGCATCATTTCTACGGTTGTATCCTCTTTGCCATTACTGGCAAATTCTGTCCAGTAATGCCCTACTTTCTCATGAATATCCAGCAGACCCTGGTCAATCAGATGGTGAGCGCACAATGCAGTTGCGCCTTTTGTGCAGGAGAACACCACAGAGACAGTATCCTCCTCCCAGGCTTCAGGGCTTTTACCGCCTTTCAGGCCGCCCCAGAGGTCAACCACGGTTTCTCCGCCCACAGTAATACAAAGTGAGGCGCCCACCTCCTCGTCATCGAAGTTGGCAATAAATTGATCTGCGACTGCCTGGAAGGCCGGTTCACAGTGTCCTTCAACCCGACCCTTGGACAATGCTTCATTAATCCGCACTACTCAACTCCCTGAATTTAATAAACAGGAGTATGTGTCTTAGTAAACAATGAATCAATTACATCGAAAGGTTAAAGAGAGGGTAACTTTATTGGTACCGGGCTCTGAGGTCGATGAGTGCAGCTATCTAGCAAACCAGGTGAGACTTCGACGGCTATAGATGCCGGTCAATCCCAATAGGAAAAGCGCCGCCGTCCATGGTTCAGGGACAGCTGTCGTCACCTGGTGGATTTGACCTCTGAATTGGGTGCTGTCATTGTAGAAGTCATTAACGCCGTTTGCGCCCGGTATTGGACCACCTGGACCCACCAGGAATCGTACCCTGGGTGTAGTCTGGATAGTATTGACGATGAAATCGAAGGTCACAGTACCGCCTGGCGCCATTTGTTCATTCAGCAATACCTGTTGGTCCAGCAGCACAAGTAATTGCACACCATTGTTAGTGGCTGAATGCGGGAATGTATTTTGGGAAGTCGTGAACTCACCGAAGATCCGCAGATTCTCGCCTGCAAGCCCTGAACCAAACCACTCACGGGCAGCATATGTTCCACCGGTGAAGCTGCTGGTGGGTGCCATCCCTATATTGCTTATCCGTGGATGGGGGCCTACCCATGCGCCCTGGTCCCAATCTGTCAAAAAGCCGGGACTGGAACTGAAAGTCCCACCGGCCGGATTATCAACCCTCTTGTAATTCCAGATTCCGCTACCTTCAGTGTCAGCATGGCCTTGCTGCGCTGCATCATCCGCTGAGCCGGCAACAATGATGCTTCCACCAACACCGATTCCGTCGTTAACAGCCGCCTGCCAATCAGTGACCGAGTTTGCAAGAATGATATCAGCTGAAGCTGAGCCGGCCGAGAATACAAGCATACTGGACAGCAACCAACCGACAACTGCAAGGGGAGATACGCGTGACAAGCATTGAGCAGGGATTCCGAGCATTGTGAGACTCCAACATATCGATGAATATAAGAGATTGGCCCAACCACAGCCAATTTTCACCCCCCGAAACAGGGGGGTTGCGGCGGATGGTAGATGATCCGTATACCGGGTGAGTCGTCTGGCACAAACGCGTCTTGATACTGGAAGCTGGCTGCTTTAGCCTTTCCACTATCAGTCAGTGAGGGGTAATTCGGCTATGAGTCAACTTATCGCAGACCCGAATCAGGACCAGCCAGATGCTGTTCGGATGAGCAAACTTTCACGTTTTGATCCAGATCTTTCCATTGTCCTGACACCAGACCAGGTCGAGAAACGACGTGCCGAGATATTTCGCGACGCCGAAACAACAGCCTTTCTGGAGTGGCTTTGCCAGGAGAATCTTCCCAGACTTCTGAAACGTATGGTCAGCGATATAGTTTCGTGGTTTGACATGCGGGAAAATGATGAGGTTGGAGTCCCCGAATTTACAAAGCCTTCAATTGCCAGGCTCTATTTTGTCGAGGGCAAGTCTGTTGGTTTTGTTGCGATGCAGATCAGAAAAGAACGGGAATCCATGTATCGATTACCGCTGACTAGCCATGACTGGGCTGATTTTGTTTCGCTGGTAAACGAAACCGATATGCGTGCCTTTGATAAAACGTTAGAAACAGTCATTAGAAAAACCGGTCTGACTGAGCGAGTGCAGAATGGCGCGCCACAAAAAAGCTGGTTTCGCCTGAGGCAGCAACCTGACAACAGCGAAATGGTCAGGAGTGCGGCCGAACTGCTGATTATGGTAAGGCTTGGGTTTGAAAAGGGTCGTTCCCGTCCTGACCTACGCCCAGGTTTCAGTGATTTCGAAGGGAGAGATCCCACTGCCTATGGTCTGCCTGCGCTTGACCTGGACCTGGATGTCATCGGCAGAATGTTCGTGGAATTCCCGCCACAATCCCGGATTGAACTGAACGTGAGAGGTAACCTCGAACAGGAGATTCGACGCTATATCAAGGAAACTATAAATTCTTTGTCCTCAAGACAGGTTAAGGAGTTTAGCGACACCCAGAAAATTAAAAACGCGTTGAAAGCACGGGGGCACGATCCCGCTACCCTGCCAAATTACAAGCAGGCAATCGCATTCCCCAAGGTATTGCCGATCGAAAACCGGAAAATTGTCCGCCTTGAAGATTACCTTGAATACGGGTTTGGTATGAACAAACTCGGCACCTTAACGGTGTTTGAAGAATTTATTGGTCAACTCGCCGGCGTGATCGCTATGGAAATCAATATCGACTTCGGCAGTATAGAACGACAGTTCATCCGTACGAGGGAACTGGTGCGCTCGATTCTGGGCTTCAGTCAGCATGAGGAGTTTGTCAAGATTCTGCAACGCTATGTCGAGCAGGCCATAGACCAGCCTGAGTTCGGTCTGGAAGTTGCACGCTTCCGGCAGGAACAACAACTCGAAGTGGCTTGAGCTTGTGAGCACGGTTGGGTTGAAAATGTTGAATAAGGCATTCATGGCCGTTGACTGAAAAATATGATTTAGTTGAACAACGCAAAGTAGAAATCACTTAAAGGAATCAAAATGAAACCAGGTGTCGTGTTCCCACAAACCGAAATAAGCGCTGACCCGGACATTATTGCAACATTCGCAACAACTGCAGAGTCCCTGGGCTATGACCACATGCTTGCCTATGATCATGTACTTGGTGCAAATACAGCTAGCCGTCCGGATTGGCAGGGGCCATATACCACGGAAAGTATGTTCCAGGAGCCTTTTGTACTGTTTAGCTACCTTGCAGGTCTGACAAAAACCATCGAATTTGTAACCGCCGTTATCATCCTTCCCCAGCGACAAACCGCTTTGGTTGCTAAACAGGCGGCATGCCTCGACTCAATTTCCAGAGGGCGATTAAGACTGGGGGTCGGCACCGGTTGGAATCAAGTTGAATACGAGGGATTGGGTGAAAACTTTAATAATCGGGGTGAACGCTCGGAAGAACAAATTGATCTGCTTCGCCGATTGTGGAAAGACGAAGCCATCGACTTCGAAGGCAAATGGCACAAAATAACTGATGCGGGTTTAAATCCACTCCCCGAGCGCCGCAATATCCCGATTTGGCTGGGTGGTATGGCACCCCAGGTTATTGATCGTGTTGGCAGAATAGCCGATGGCTGGTTTCCGTTTGTTAACAAAGGGCTTGCCGACCAAATACAACAAATGCACAAGAGTGCTAAAAAAGCAGGTCGTGACCCGGCCAGTATTGGCATTGAGTGTATAGTACCAACAAGTACCAGCGCTGATCTTATAAAATCGCTGCAAGATCAGGGCGTCACACATTTTGCTCTGGTAACAATGAATCAGGGACTGGCCAACCCCCAGGCGCATATTGACGCAATCAAGGAAGCCAGAGATCGACTGGGGAATTTAGCCTAGTCAAATTTGGCGACCAGGGGAAATACCGTTCGGCTTTTAACATTGCCAAAAGCGAAACTAGACTCAATGGATGCGATGCCCGGGATTTTGGTTAGCTCATCCCTGATAAATGCTTCATAGGATTTCAGATCGGCACTAACGACCCGCATCAGGTAATCACGGCTACCTGTCATTAAATAACATTCCATGACCTGGTCAAGTGCATTAATGCCCGTTTCAAATTCTTTGATGCTGTTGTCATTTTGTTTTTCAAGCTGAACACTCACAAACACATTCATGGGCAGACCATATTGTTCTTGATCCACCTTTGCCGTGTAAGCAGCAAGTATCCCGTCTTCCTCCAGTTTTCGTACTCGCCGCAAGCAAGGAGACGGTGACAAGCTCACTCTCTCGGCAAGCTCCTGATTACTCAAACGGGCATTGGCTTGCAACGCTCTAATGATTTTTCGATCAACTTTGTCCATTTTTCAGCTAACATTGGCAGGATGTGCCAATATTAGACAGCTTTTAGCAAGAATTAGCGAGAACATTGCGCCGATTTAGTCGCATACTCTGAAAATCAACACTTTGGCAACAGGCCACAAATCATGGCAAAAGATACCCATCTCGGCAATCAACGACTCTCTCCTGAAACCCAAATGATGCACTACGGATACGATCCGAAGTTATCTGAAGGTGCTGTGAAATGCCCGCAATTCCAGACCTCCACCTTTGTCTTTAATTCAGCCCAGGAAGGCAAAGACTTTTTCAATTACGCTTCCGGACGAGTGCCACTACCCGAGGATGCAGCCCAGCCTGGACTTATTTACACACGATTTAATAATCCCGTTCTGGAAATATTAGAGGGCAGGATCGCATTGTGGGATGATGCAGAGGATTGCCTGGTGACAGGAAGCGGTATGGCTGCGATTTCAACAACATTACTGGCGCTATCGCAACCGGGTGATGTTGTTATCTATTCGGAACCAATTTATGGCGGAACCGACACACTCATTAATAGCATCATGGCGCAGATGAATATTAAGGGCGTAGGTTTTTCAACCAGCGATGGCATACCAGGCTTACTGACCGCCGTTGAAAAGGCGAAGAACCTGGGCCCTGTCTCCTGCATACTGGTAGAAACACCAGACAACCCTATCAATAATCTAATTGATATTGCTGCATGCCGTGAAGTTGTGGATGGCCTTCAAAACAGCGCCGGGGAGCGAACAAAACTGGTGGTAGACAATACGATGTTCGGACCTGTTTTTCAGCAGCCATTGAATCATGGCGCCGATCTTTGTTTATATTCACTGACAAAATACATCGGGGGTCACAGTGATGTTGTCGGTGGAAGTTGTTCGGGCAGTAAAGAACTGGTTACTCGTATTCGAGGTTTTCGAAACATCATGGGCACCAATATGGATGCCAATACAGCCTGGCTAATCATGCGTTCCCTCGAAACATTAAAGGTCCGGATGGAAGCTGAATCAGCTTCAGCGGCCAAAATTGTCGATTATTTGTTGCAACACCCGATGATAAAGCGAATAAATTATCCCGGTCTTTTAACAGAAGCAGATGCCCAGTACGCCGTGTACAAAAAGCAATGCAGTGGTTCCGGCTCTACATTTTCTTTTGAAATTGATGGCGACGAAAGAGCCGCATTTAGGGTTCTGGATTCAATGAAAATAGCAATGCTTGCAGTAAGCCTTGGGGGAACTGAAACCCTGGTCCAACACCCGGCGTCCATGACCCACTCCGGTGTGCCGCGGGAGAGGCGAGCAGAAATCGGTATCACCGACAACCTGATCCGCATCTCAATCGGATTAGAAAATCCCCGGGATATCATCGCCGACCTTGAGCAAGCACTTGAAAGCCTTCAGTCCAGCGTTGAACCTACGCCAGCAGTGATTCAGCAATGAAGATCATCATGCATTGCTGAATAATCGATCTACAAAAACCAAGCGACAGTGTACTTATTGATCAAAAATAGATCGGTACACTGTCCCAGGTTTTGGCTTCCAACTTATTCCGCTTAGCTATTCCTGTTCTTTTTTGAGCGACGGATACTAGCGCCTACTCCAAGAAGACCAGCCAGGAAAAGTAAGCCAGTTGCGGGACCAGGAACACTTGCCGCCGCTGGTAACTCGAGGGTTGTGATTGACGTGAATTGTCCTGTGCTCACTGGCGTAAAGGATTGTGCCAATAATTCGATGTCGCCGCTGCCATTAGTTCGAGAGATCAATTCATCGAAGAATGCACTGTCCATTCCGGCAGTATCAAGCGTTACTGATAATAGCGCCGTTGCTGCTGCGTCAATATTACTCGTGACATCAGTCCGTAAATAATTGACTGTCCCCGCTGCCCACAGAACACCGTCGAACAAAAACTGGAAAGGCGTGCCTGACCCATCGTCGGTGTAGACCTCAAATCCGGCGCTGGCAGGGCCAGGACTCAGGAAGCTCGTCAGCGCAAGATCGCCAAAACTGAACGTCAATTTTGTGATGTCTTTGCCTTCCAGGGATGAAAACCCTGTAGGTGGCGACACTGACACGCCCGTACCCGTCGCCGAATCCAGGTGCTCCCACATCGTCGACCCAAAAACCCAGGGAATTGCATTGCTGTTTTGTGAGTTATTTGAAACCCCGTTAAAGGTAATGATATCCGCAAGGATTGATGGACTCAGCGCCAGACCTAGTGTGGCAATAATAAAAGGTATCACCCTCTGTCTGACTTTTGTGGTGAACCGGGAGAAAAATGACATCGCTACTACTCCTTTGAAGCGTTTCCGTTTAACAAGCTTTATATCTATCGTTGCATTCAATTTCGGCTCATAGCCTGAAGATCGTCAAAACTGATTGTGCAATTAGTTAAGCAATAAATGTACCGCTTGAAATTAACCATACAATACATAGGGTTACCTGTCCAACCAGCATTACATTGCAAATTTTGTAAAAACTTTCGACAATATTTGAAAGCAAAAGACACAAGTCGCTATCAAATTTCAACACTCAAATTTCAACACTCAGGAATTCCTAATGCAACAACCACAACATCACTCAGGTCTCGATACAGTCGAGTAATCCCAGATACCATACGTAGCGATTGCTCGTAAAATGTGTTTTATTTACCTCAATCTTCCTCCCTATTTCCTGGATAGGGTTCTAATCCTGGCCTAAATCCGGTGCCTGACAAAAACACATTATAACGGAGCTATGATGTTATCAACGAGATCAGCCTTACAGAATCTACTTGTGTTATGCGTACTCAGCATGTTGACGGCGTGTAACAGCGCAAATTTAAATACCGCTAAACCTATGACGTTAGGTGAACTAACAAGGTCAGAAGATCAATCCTGCATGGGTAATAATTATCAAGAAGACCAGGTGAATGAGGCCAAATCCTTGATTTTGCCAGTTTCTCTATCCCGTGCTCGAGAGTTGATTACCGATGGTGCCATTCCTTTCGGCTTTAGCATGCCGTCGGATTTTGACCGGGAAGCCGAGTTTATTACCAACTCTCCACTACTGGTTGAGCTAAATGAAAAACATGAACCAAAGATCGGGGTAAAGTTGGAGCCATTGACTTCCGGTAACAAACCGAAGACTAGAATTATTGTTGAAACAAACTCGACAGAATTGGTGATGAAAGGACGGCAACATCCGTTTACAGGCGCAATCCTTCAGCATACAGCCTGTTTGTATAATTTGTTCGACGTGCAATTATCCGAAGCCAGTATGTCAGTCCCTGCAACTCAGACATTACCTGGAGACACGTTGGAAGTAGATCTGGTATTGGCACGTTCGATCAGCACACAAGATGCAAAACTGGGCGATGCCGTTCCTTTTATTGTGCGACACGATGTCCTGCTTAATGGTCAACTTATCCTTCCAAAAGGCAGTAAAGCCTGGGGTAAAATCTCAAGCATAAAAACCGCAAGCAGCTTTATGAAAGGCGGCAACCTTGCCCTGGAACTTAGCCATGTAGACTTTCCCAACGGGCAAAGCCAGCCGCTGAAATTCAAGCAATTACAGGAAGGAAAAGCAGACAGGAGCACCGGCAAAGATTTTGTTGGCACCGCCCTCACCGGTGGATTGATGACGGTAGCAACAATCGGGCTAATTTTGCCATTTATCGATGGTGAGCAAGCCGTGATGCGCGCGGGTACTGAAATTAGTGGAGAAATACAACCGACGCCACTGGGCAATTGACCAATGACTCATTGGTCGACCTTGCACGTGACGTTTTAATTGTGGATTCTGAATCGGTATCTGGATAGCCCAACTGATTTCTACGGCAATGGATGGCCTTTTTAATAAATTTAGTATTGAGCGGACTGGCTAACTAAAACCATTCAACTCAAGTAACATAGCGCGCTCACACAAACGTACATTTGGAGAAGATTGATGGCACCAATACCTCAAAGCGGCACAGTCGCAGTCACCGGTAGCGCCGGATTTATCGGCGGCTGGCTGGTCAAACAACTGTTAGACGAGGGTTACCGCGTAAGGGCATGCGTTCGAGACGCAAACGATGACGAAAAAGTCAGTTTTCTGAAGGAAATGCCGGGTTATGCATCTGGTCGCCTGACACTTCATTCCGCCAACCTTGATGAAGCAGGCTGCTTTGACGAGATATTTAAAGGCTGCCAGGGAGTGGCCCACTTGTCCCACGTCTCCAGTTACGATGACATGGACTACGTCAAGATGGTGTGTGATCACGTGATCAAGAGCGTGAACCAGTCAGAAACTGTCAACCGTGTTGTGGTGACCTCCAGCATTGCCGCCGTCATGTCCGAAACGGATATGCAGGAACTAGTCCGACGCCCTGTCCTTTACGAAGACCGATACCCGGACGAACAAAATCCCAATCGCCAGACAAATCGCGGTCAGGGTTACTCCATGGGTAAAGTGCTTGCTGAACGTGCCTTTGCTGATGCAGCCGAGGAAAGCGGCCGTTGGGATGCCATCACCTGCTGCCCCGGCGACAACGTGGGTCCTATCCTGTCCGCACATCAAAAGAAATTTGGCCCCTGGCAGCATCACATTGAAACCATGCTCCTGGGTAAATATTCACAGAATGTCATGGGTGCCTATCGCGCCTGGTATACCGTTGACGTGCGGGATGTTGCCGAGGCTCATATCAGGATGCTGGAGAGTGTCAATGTTCATAACGGCGAACGGTTTATTGCCTGGTCAACAGAGACCCGAAATGTTGAAGATGTCTGTGCCAGCATTGATCGCCTGCTACCTGAGTTAGGCTTCGCCGGTGCGGAACTCATCGACCCACTCCCGGACAAGGTTAAGGCTAAAGAAGCTGAATTCAGGGCAATCTGGGGTGGTTGTGAACTACGAAATGATCGTATCCGGGAAACCCTCGATATGGAATTTCGTCCCCTCGACATCTCAATTCGAGACTGTGTTGAAACACTGATATCGATTGGAAAAGTTGAGCCAGTGCGAAAGTAAACAAGGGTGGTGGCTGCCTACAGTTCTGGTTCGGAAATTTATGAACGCCAGGCAGCCGAATCCTCTACTGCTTTTTGATAAGCTGGTCGACAGTACCAAAATAGAATTGCAGCTAACGGATAAAACAACCCGTTTGAGGTCGCAATCGAATAATGCAGCAAGGCATCATCCTTGTAGAGAAAATCAGTAAATGCCGCCAGGATGCTGGTGCCGAGCGCCATACCCAACATGCTGGTGGCAAAAATATATACGGCTGTGATTTGCCCACGCATCTGATTTGGCGTGATCTCGACAATTGAGACCGCCATAATTCCGAGATAAGAACCCGACAAAATTACAGCAGGCCACAATAGCCAAATCGTTCGTTCTGCCGTCCCGACCAGCGGGGCTGCCACCATCACCGGAATCGCCAATATCGCCGCGACAAACATGGTCCGCACATTGGCATCCACATAACCACGCTGCTTAAGTTGGCTTGCACACCAGGCGGCCCCTAACACACCCAGCGAGCCACCAATCAAGACGATGGTACCAAAAGTAACCCCGGCTTCGGATTTCGAGAAGCCGTATTTGCGTGTAAATAATTCGGGATACCAGGCGGCACTGCCATACTGCGCCATCGCCATTAATGAAGAGCCTAACAGCAAACAGAGATAGACCCGTCGACGCTGCCACATAAATACCATGACCTGCCTAATGGGAATGCTACCGCTCGAACTATCTGAGCCAATCATGCCTTTGCGTTTGGGTTCAGACACAGTAAGAAACAGCAGACTCAGAATCAATCCCGGCGCTCCCACGCTGATCAATGTCGCTTGCCAGGGTTTGACCAGCCCAACCAGTGGAAGCGTGATGACACCCAGGCCATCATAAAAGTCATACAAGACACCACCGATCACCAGTGCCAGGCCCCCGCCGATTTTTACACCAAGTTTGTAAACAGACATTGCATAACTGACATGCGCCGGTCTGAAGCTATCCAGAATGAGGGAGTATGCGGCAGGGGACAACCCCGCCTCACCTGCACCAACCCCCATCCTGGCGATGAACAATTGGGTGAAATTTTTTGTCAAGCCGCAGGTCATTGTCATGGTGCTCCAGACAACGACAGCACCGGCAACAATATATTTTCGTGACATACGGTCTGCCAGTCGGCCGAGCGGTAAACCGGCAATTGCATAAAGCACGGCAAAGGCAGCCCCTGCCAGCAGGCTATATTCGAAGTCACTGATACCAAAATCTGCGCGGATTGGCCCAACTAACAATGCCAGGATCTGACGATCGACAAAGGAAAGGATGTAAGCTGAGAATAATAAGGACAGACAATAGCTGGCGCTGACCAGAGACGGGTAGTCATCAATATCACTTGGTGCTTTTGTTGTCGTTGCTGTCACCAGGGGCCTCTTTGATTTGTGCGCTGCGCAACCCGACACCCGACTTACCGCTAGCCGAGCATAGCCTAACAGGGATACGATCGACAAATGACCCGAGCTACGCGCCTGCACATTGATGACAGAAATTGGAGCAAAAAGTAAATGTCTGCTTTAATTAATCTGTGCTCCAGCGACTGTTGGCCGAGACCGGCGAAAGAATCGACTTGCTTGACAAACCGGGCTGCCCAGGCTGGAAAAACATGACGTGAATCTGACATAACAACACAGATGAACAACATGGATAAACAACATGGACACACAGGCATCGAATAATCAAAATCGCCCACCTTACTGGTGGTTACTGTGGCTTGGCATTTGTTGCCTGTTATTAAGTTGGGGTGGCGGCTACATCTGGGGGCACTTTGCTGTCCTGCCGTTTGCCATAGTTAATCATATGGTCCACGCGACCTGGATTGCAGGCATACTCCATGTTCTCCTCAGACTAGCACCCAACGGCTACGTATGGGTTGCCATTGGCTCTGGCCTGGTCGTTAGCATCGGGGTATTGACCATGGGACACCTGGAGGCTTATCAATACTATTATGAGAGCTATATCCAAAACCATATCCACACCTCAGTATTGGATACCGTATTTCAACATCTAAAGCAGCAAGGTATAGAAGCCGGTTTTATCTGGTTACTCCAGGCGCTTACCCTGCCGGTGATCTTGTGTATCGGTGCTGTCAGTGGCGCCTATTTTGCCTTTGAGAAGGCAGAGGGACCCGAACCAGGACCGCTCGACCAGATCATTGAAATCGAGGAACAGAAGCAGGAAGAGATTAGAAAAGAAAACGAACGAGTGAAATTTGGGCCCATCCGTCCTATCAACATTC
>Ga0206123_10002019_pt1 | contig 18212 bp, 24 predicted proteins | sample Helgoland_Spring_2_FD_160086 | JGI IMG/M metagenome (GOLD analysis project Ga0206123, IMG submission 160086) | Pelagic subsurface seawater microbial communities from Kabeltonne, Helgoland, North Sea - Helgoland_Spring_Bloom_20160316_1 | ecosystem: Environmental > Aquatic > Marine > Epipelagic ...
TCAAATTACTTTAATAATATTTCTGATACGTCTTTTCCAGATAAGCGGACTTTTCACGCTAACTTAATTGACATACCAAGATATGGCGAAAATCCGCATCAAAAAAGTGCAATTTATTCAAAAAATTCAAATATGAATATAAAACAAATACATGGAAAACAGCTTAGTTATAATAATTATAACGATATATTTTCAGCTTTAACTATTTCAAAATCTTTACCTAGTGATACTGGAACAGTAATTATCAAACACGCAAATCCATGTGGAGTTTCAATAAAAAAAAATCATCTTCAAAGTTATGTTGCAGCTTTAAAATGTGATCCTATCAGTGCTTTTGGAGGTGTAGTTTCTTGTAATTATAAAGTTACCAAAACTATCGCGGAAGAATTAAACAAACTTTTTCTTGAAGTTGTCATTGCAAATAACTTTGATGCTGATGCACTTAAAATACTAAAGACAAAAAAAAACCTTAGACTAATAGACGCTTCGAAATATATATTTAAAGAAGATTTAAAATTTATATCTAATAATGAGGAAATATTAGTTCAATCAGAAGATATTAAGAAATTTGATATTAAGGATTTCAAAGTTATTTCAAAGAAAAAGCCTAATACAAAACAAATGAAAAACCTTCTATTTGCTTTTAACATTTGTAGATATGTGAAATCAAATGCAATAGTTTTAGCAAGTAACGAAACAACGACTGGTATTGGCTCTGGTCAATCAAGCAGATTGGATAGCTGCAAGATAGCTATAGACAAAATGAAAAAGTTTTCTGATACTAATGATGAAATTGTTGCAGCATCTGATGCATTTTTTCCTTTTGTAGATGGTATAGAAAAATTAGTTCAATCGGGAGTTACAGCAGTAATTCAACCTTCGGGCTCTATTAGAGATAAAGAAGTTATCAAATATGCAAATGAAACAAATACAATTTTAGTTTTTTCTAAGACTAGACATTTTAGACATTAAATATCTGATCAATTTTTGCTGCTAATATAAAATCATTTTCTGAGAGACCTTCGACTGCATGCGTTGTAATTTGGATTTCAGCGTAACCCCATCCAAATTTTATATCTGGATGGTGTCCCTCTTCCTCTGATATTTCACCAACTTTATTTACAAACTTTTGGCTATTAAAAAAATTTTTAAAGATAAATTTTTTATTTAAAAAAAAAATTTCTTTTTTATTTTTTAAAACATCCCAACCATCAATTTTTTTTTGATATTTGTGAATTTCAGAAATATCAAAAGGTAAAATACCACCTTCGCACGGAGCACATTTTTTTTTTAAAAGATCACTCATAAATCAATTTATGGAGCGGGCAAAGGGGGTCGAACCCTCGACCTTCTCGTTGGCAACGAGACGCTCTACCACTGAGCTATGCCCGCACGTTATTTAAGTGATGAAAGTAGTAGCTTTTTGAAAATTTAGCAATATTAAAAATTGAAAATTTATAGGTAAGATAATTCTTTTAAATCTTTTTCAAAGGCTTTATTAAGCTTTAATTTTAATTTTTCATTTAACATCTTTCTCCAATCATTTTTTGGACCAAGATGAAAAAAAGAAATTTTTTTCTCTGCATCTTTATTGGTAGTTACAGCTTCGGAGAAGCCTTTCTGCATTTCTTTTTTTTTTAAAGTATCAAAAGTGGTTGATTTTAATGTATTCTTTAATTTAATTTTATCTATTTTTTCATTATTATTTATTGTTTTGTTTATAAATTCAATAATTTCAAAAAAAACTTCATATGTTTTATTTAATAGATCCTCATATTTAATTAATTTTATTGGTACTTTTTTTTGTACCTTCCATGACTTATAATTAGTGCTCCAGGAACTGATAAACTGAAAATCACTAAAACCGTTTTCGTCAAAATTTTGAACATTATAAATAAAATTTTTTTCATTAACCATCCATTCCAGAGCTTGTTCATCATTAAGCTGATAATGATTTTTGACCGATGTAAATACATTCCTTGGATCTCTCACAACATATAAACATCCGGCCGAATTTTGACTATTTGTAAAATCATAATTATTTACCTTACCAAATACGTTGTGGGTTTTAAAAAATTTTAATGTATTTTCAGTATTTATCTTTTCTTGAACTGGCAACCACAATCTGCATGTATCAGCTGCTTTTTTTTTATCAAATTTAAAATCTTTAAAATATTTTCTGGTTGGAAACTGATCAATTTGTTTCAGTAATGTATCTTCAAAGACTCCATCTTTAGAATAATAATATGTACTAATTAAAGCTCTAAGCCAAGTGTTACCACTTTTGGGGTATGATGCTATCCATAATATCATTGTATTTTTGTCATTGATAATTGAAAATATTATATTTTATTTAATTTATGCTTTTATGGTATTTATAATAATTTTATAATATATTTATTATATCTAAAATAAAAATGAATAAAATTAATTTACCAAAAACTATACCTGTTTTTCCACTTAGTAATTTCATAATTTTTCCAAAAACAACTGTTCCATTAAATATATTCGAACCAAGATATATTGAAATGATCAATGACAGTATGAAATCAAATAAATTAATTGGCTTAATTCAACCTAAAAAAGCAGTTGATGATCAATTCTTTCCTATTCTACACGGTATTGGATGTCTTGGAAAAATAACGAGCTTTAGAGAAACAGAAGACGGAAGATATATGATTGAAATAAGAGGTTTAATAAGATTTGAAACAATTAAAGAAGTAAAATCTTCTAAAGACTATAGAAAATATGAGGTCAGCTTTAATAATTTTAACCACGATTTAAGTGAGAAAAAAGAAAATCTTAAATTTTCTGATCTTGAATTAATTTTTAAAGATTTAAAATCGTTATTTGAAAAAAGAGGGTTTGTTATTAATTGGAAAGAACTTGAAAAACAAAGTTTAGATGAAACAATAAATGCGTTAGCAATGGCCTCCCCATTTACTCTTGAAGAAAAACAAGTTTTACTTGAAGCAGAAAATCTTAATATAAGGAAAAACAAGATAGCTGAAATATTGAGTACTTATACCTATGATATTTTTGGAAATAAGACCCTACAATAGATTAAAACAAAGCTCCTTTATCAGCAAACGTAGAAAATATTTTTTTAATTCGAGAATTTTTACTAATTAGTTGAACTGACTTGCTTAAAAATTTACTATTAGTTTTTCTTTCAAAATTAAAGAATTTATGGACAAAATCTACACCGTTTGAGAAAATTAAATTTTTATGTTTAACACTTTTTTCAAATTCAATACTAACAGACTTGTCAAGGGCCAAACCCAGTTCAAGTTTATTTTTGATAATACTTAAGAAAAGTTTTATATCTCTAATAGTCATGTTAAAACCTTGTCCAGCTAATGGATGAATTTTATGTAACAACTCTCCAAATGCCAAAATATTATTATGATGGTATTCTCTTAGATTTAAAAATTTGAGATCAAAATTATTGATTTCTTCAATATTTTTAATTTTGTATTTTATATTTTTATCTGCAATTAATTTTTTGATATTTTCTTTTGTTTCATAGACAAAGTTAGGAATAGAATAAACTATTGAAGTTTGTGTATCAGAAATTGGTAGGAAAGCCAAAGGACCTTTTTTTGTAAAAATTTGTACTGCTATATTATTTAAAATTTTCTCATGTGTTATTATTGAAGTATATGCTTTGCTATTATATTCTTTTTCAAATTTTTTATTAAAGTATTTTTTTGTAATAATATTTAAAGAATCACAATTAATAACAAGATCATATTTATTAGTATAAGATAAATTTTTTTTGGGAATTAATCTTGAATTAAAATATTTATTCTTAGATAAATTATTTTTTAACAACTGATATAATTTATAATTTTTTACAGTCGAAAAAATTTGGTCATTTTCTTTTTCAAAATCTATTAATTTTTCTTTTTCTAAATTATCAGAATAAATTTCTATTTTTTTTAGCTTCCATAAAAATTTATTTATGTTGATAATATTTTTATTTAAAAAATCGATATTACTTTTTGAAATACCAATCGTCCTATTTTTGTTAATATCAATATTTTTTTTGTTAAACAAAACATTAACATAAATATTTTGATTAGTAAGAGCTTTAGCTAATGTTAAAGCTGTTAAACCATTTCCAAGTATACAAATTGTCATATTATTTTTAATTTTAACAATAAAAATTAGATGATACAAAGTGATTAAATTGATTCATTTATATGAATATTAAAAAAACAGCTAATTTGTTAATAAATTTTGCTATAAAAAGAATAGCCGAAATTTTTGGCATTATCATATTCGGATCAGGGCTATTGCTATTGATATCTTTATTATCTTATTCACCAGATGATCCTAATTTTATTTTTCCAGATAATACACAGATCAAAAATCTACTAGGTTTCCAGGGAAGTTTTATTTCTGATATTTTTTTTCAATCTGTTGGATTAGTTTCCTATTTAATTTCATTAACCTTTTTGATAACTGGCATCAATATATTTAGAACAAAAGAGTTTTTTTTATTCATTGAAAATATTTTTTTTGTAATTCTATATTCTATTTTTGGCACTCTTTTATTAACTCACTTTTATTCAGATATTTTTACATTTTATATTAATGGAAATGGAGGATTTGTTGGTAATTATTTGAACCAAACATTTCTTAACTCTCTAATACTTTTAAATGAGAATATTTTTTTTTACCTCTTAATTTTATTTATTATAATCATATTCTTGATTAGTATTAATTTTAGTCCAACAAAATTTTTTAAATTTATTAAAAAATATTTAAATTTATTTCAAAATAATAATAAGATTTATACTGATAAAAGTGAAATAATTAATGAATATATACCACAAGATCAAATCAAAGATCTTATTCAAGAAGATTTACCTTTTATAAAAAGTGAAAATAAAATTGAGAATAAAGTAAAATTTCAATTACCAAGTTTAGAACTATTAAAAATTCCTACGAAAAAGGAAAAGGCAAATTTTAATAAGAATGAAATAAATGACACTGAATTTCTTGAAAAAATATTGATGGACTTTGGAGTTAATGGAAATATTAAAAAAGTGAGTCATGGGCCTGTAGTAACTCTTAATGAATTTGAGCCAGCTGCAGGGGTAAAAGTCTCTAAAATAATTAATTTATCTGATGATATTGCAAGAAATACAAGCTCTGAGTCTGCTAGAATAGCTACTATACCAGGCAGTAATACAGTCGGTATTGAACTTCCAAATAATTCTAGAGAAAATGTCTATTTAAGCGAAATTTTGAATAATTCTGATTTTAAAAAAAAAGATATAAAATTACCTATAGCACTTGGTAAAAATATTTCTGGTAAACCAATTATTGGGGATTTGGCATCTATGCCTCATCTTCTTATTGCGGGTACTACTGGTTCTGGAAAATCAGTTTGTATTAATACTATTATCTTGTCTTTACTTTACCGACACACACCAGAAAAATGTAAATTTATTTTAATTGATCCTAAGATGCTTGAGCTATCTACATATGAGGGAATTCCACATTTGCTTTGTCCTGTAATTACTGAGGCTAAAAAAGCAGCCTCTGTGCTTGGTTGGGTGGTTAAAGAAATGGAGAGCAGATATCGATTAATGACTAAAGAGGGTGTAAGAAATATTGACGGATACAACTCAAAACATAAATTACCGATGCCTTATATAGTCGTTGTAGTTGATGAAATGTCAGACCTTATGTTGGTGGCAGGCAAAGAAATTGAAAATTACATTCAAAAACTATCTCAAATGGCGCGTGCTGCCGGAATTCATATAATAATGGCTACGCAAAGACCAAGTGTAGATGTTATTACTGGTACTATTAAAGCTAATTTTCCAACCAGAATATCTTTTCAAGTTACTTCAAAAATAGATAGCAGAACAATCCTTGGTGAACAAGGAGCTGAGCAACTACTTGGTAAGGGAGATATGCTTTATATGTCTTCTGCAAACAGAATAGTAAGAATACATGCTCCTTTTGTTTCTGATAATGAAATTGAAAAAATTAACAACTCACTTAGAGCTCAAGCTGAACCAGACTATATTGATGAAATTTTAAACTTTGCTGATGAAAAAGAAACAGGCGAGAACCAAAACCAAGGAGATAAAGATGAGCTTTATCAATCAGCTTTAGAAATAATTAGATCAGAAGGTAAGGCATCAACTTCATTTCTACAAAGAAAACTTCAAATTGGATATAATAGAGCAGCAAGAATTATTGATATGATGGAGGCTGATGGGATTGTTAGTAAGGCAAACCACGTTGGCAAAAGAGATGTTCTTTAATGATTAAATATTTATACATATTTATATTTATTTTTTTTAATATAGATTCAAATGCAGACAACAAAGAAAATATTATAAATAATCTAAAAAATACCAAAAATTTAAATTTTAATTTTGAGCAGAACATTAATAATAAAATTGAAAAAGGAAATTGTATAATAGAATACCCTAGAAAGATTTACTGTGAATACGCAGGAAGTATTGATAAAATTTTAGTTTCTAATGGCAAATCTTTAGTCATTAAAACAAAGGTTGGTTATTATCGCTATCCACTTAATAAAACTCCTCTATATTTAATTTTAGATAAAAAATTTCTAATTAATAAAATTTATAATCTTGAAGAAAGAATTATAGACAACTCTTTAATAAATTACGTAATCAAAGAAGATGAACACGAAATTAATATTTTTTTTAATAACAAAACATTTAATTTAATCGGCTGGCAAACAAAAGATATATATCAAAATCTTAATATTACCTTTCTTTCATCTATTAAAAAAAATGAAATATTTAATAAAAACATATTTAAATTACCTATTCGAAATTAAATTATCACAGTTTCTGTTTTGAAAATTTTCATCCCTCTTGCAATATAATTATTTAATGCATTTTTATGATCTAAAGAGCAAGTGTGAAGCCAAACCCTTTTGGTGTTTTTTGTAAGAGATATTTTTATTGCTTCACTTAACAAATAAGATCCAAGTTTTTTATTTTGAAATTCTTCTAACAGTCCAAAATAAGCAATCTCTGTTTCTTTGTTTTCTGTGTGAGAAATTAATTCAAAAAAACCAGCCAGATCTTTATTATATTTAAAAATATAAGTTTTAACATTTTTACTTGATACATAATCAATCCATTGAGTTTCTGACCAAACTAGCCTATCTACCCATTGATGTTTTTTACCAACATTTTTATAAAAAAATTTATTTAGTTGAAAATTATTGGGGCTTAATAACTCTAAAGAACTATTATTAGAAATTTTTTTAATTTCTTTAAAATCTTTAAGAGAACTTATTTCTAAATAATTTCTTTTAACTTTCTGTGTCACGCAACCATTTTTCCAACTTTTTCTCCCCCAAACAAATGAAAATGTAAGTGGGAAACCTCTTGACCACCATCATCACTCACGTTTGTCAAAGCCCTGTAACCTTTACCTAGATCTGTTGAAATACCAAGCTTTTTGGCAACTAAATTAATACCTTTTATTAAACCGACCATCTCTTCTGATGATGCATTTGAACTAAAATCATCTAAATCAATGTATTTTCCTTTAGGGATTACCAGAGCATGAATTTTTTTTTGTGGACTTATGTCATGAAACGATAAAATAAAATCATCCTCATAAATTTTATTACAAGGAATCTCTCCTCGCAAAATTTTTGCAAAGATATTATCGTCATCATAACTCATTTTTTTCTTTTTTCTAATTCCAACATAACTTCTTCAATTTTTACATCATTTGCCTCAAGATACATTAGCAAATGGTAAAATACATCTGCAGCCTCATGAATTTTATTAGAATTTTCTTCTACAGCCTCAATTAATTCATTAACTTCTTCTAAAACTTTTGCTTTACTTAGAGATCTATCTGTTAGCAACTTATTTGTATAAGATCCATCTACAGGTACTGATTTTCTTTCTCGTGCAAGCTTTATTAAATTTTCTAATGTACTAAGCATGCTAAATTCTAACAGGTATTCCCTTTGAATCCAGATATTCCTTAGCTTCTCTTACTGAATGTTTTCCATAGTGAAATATGGATGCTGCCAAAACAGCACTCGCATTTCCTAATTTTATTCCATCTACTAAATGATCAAGATTACCAACTCCACCCGAAGCAATAACTGGAATGTTTACTTTAGAAGATATCTTGGACATTAATTCAATATCATAACCTACTTGGGTGCCATCTCTATCCATTGATGTCACTAGTAGTTCGCCTGCTCCACTATTTTCCATTTTTTTTACAAATTCTATTGTGTCAATACCAGTATTGTTTCTTCCGCCATGAGTAAAAATTTCCCATTTATTAAAATTTTTTTTAGCATCTATTGCAACAACAATACATTGTGAACCAAATTTTTTAGAGCTTTCTGTCACTACTTCTGGGTTATTAACTGCAGCAGTATTGATTGATACTTTATCTGCCCCACAGTTTAATAGTTTATAAATATCCTCAACACTTCTAACGCCACCACCAACTGTCAAAGGCACAAAGCATTTTTTTGAAGTTTTTTCCACCACGTCGTAAATAGTATTTCTATTTTCATTTGAGGCAGTGATATCTAAAAAACAAATTTCATCTGCTCCACCATCAGAGTAGATTTTAGCTTGCTCAACTGGATCGCCTGCATCTTTTAAATCCACAAAATTTGTTCCTTTAACTACACGACCATTTTTTACGTCTAAACAAGGTATTATTCTGTTTTTAAGCATCTAATTCCTTAGCCAGTTCCTCTAATTTTATATCACCATCATAAATAGCTTTTCCAACTATAATGCCCTCGACATTCTTATTATTTAATTCTTTAGCTTTTTTAATGTCATCAATAGAAGAAACTCCACCCGATATAATTACCGGACAATTAGAGGTGTCAGCAATGTTTGATGTCTCCTCAAAATTCGGGCTTTGCTTCATTCCGTCCCTATTAATATCAGTATAAATCAATCTACTTGCACCAAAATCATTAACTTCTTTTAAATAATCCAGAGTTAATTGATTAGAATTTTCTTTCCAACCTGAGACTGATAAATAGCCATCTTTAGCATCTAAACCTAAAGCAATTTTATTTGGAAATTTTTTACATGCATCTTTTAAAAAATTTTTATCTTTTATAGCTGCACTTCCTAAAATAACTTTTTCAACTCCAACATCGGTATATTTTTGAATACTCTCAAAGCTTCTTATGCCTCCACCAATTTCAATTTTAACATCAAATTTATTTACTATTTCTTGAATAATATCCAAATTAACTGTGTCTCCTGTTAAAGCACCATCTAAATCTACTATGTGTAAATTTTTAAAACCATAATCTTTATATTTTCCAGCTTGTTCGACTGGCGATATTTCATATTCAGTTTTGTTGTCAAAGTCTCCTTTAACTAGCCTCACACACTTTTTATCTTTTATGTCTATTGCTGGAAATATTTTCATTTTATAAATTTATAAAATTATCAATTATTTTAAGTCCAATTTTATCACTCTTCTCAGGATGGAATTGAGTTCCAAAAATATTTTCTTTTTCAACAGAACACACAATTTTTGATGAATAATCTGTTGTTGCTGAAATTACATTTTTATCTTTTGGAACAAATTCATAGCTATGCACAAAATACATGTGAGAATTGTTTTCTATATCTTTAAAAATTTTACTGTCCTTGAGTATATTTATTTGGTTCCAACCAATGTGTGGTAGTTTGTATTTACCATTGTGATTATCTATTTTTGATACACTACCTGAAATCCAACCAAGACCTTTTGTTTCTGTTTCTTCATAACCAACATCAGCAAGCATTTGTAATCCCACACAAATTCCAAGTAAAGGTTTTTTGTTTATAATTGCAAATTCATTCAAACAATCCACCAAACCATCAATGCTGTTTAAAGCATCAACACAACTCTTAAACGAACCTTGGCCTGGTAAAACCACTTTATCACTTGATTTAATCTTATCTAAATCCAAAGTTACTTCGATATTTACTTTATCTTTAGAAACCTCCTTAAAAGAGTTTATTACTGAGCTTATATTACCCGAATTATAATCAACAATTGTGACATTCATTAAACTTATAATGAGCCTTTAGTGGATGGGATACTTTTCTTGTTTCTAGGATCCATCTCTAATGCCTCCCTTAATGATCTAGCTAAAGCTTTATAGCAAGACTCGATTATATGGTGACTATTATCTCCATAAATATTTTCAACATGCATAGTAATACCGGCAGACTGAGAAAATGCTTGAAACCATTCTTTAAATAGTTCTGTGTCCATTTCACCAAGCTTCTCAACTTTTAATTTCACTTTCCAAATTAAATAAGGTCTATTTGAAACATCAATAGCAACTCTAGTTAAAGTCTCGTCCATTGGAATAACTCTGTGAGCATATCTTTTAATACCAACAAATTTTTTAGAAGCTTTTTTCAACGCTTCTCCAATTGCAATACCTGTATCTTCTGTTGTGTGGTGAAGATCAATATGTGTATCTCCTTTTGCTTTCACTTTTAAATCAATTAAAGAATGCTTTGATAACTGCTCAAGCATATGATCTAGGAAACCTATACCAGTGTCAATTTGGTACTTACCTTTACCGTCAATATTAACTTCAACATTGATACTGGTTTCTTTTGTTTTTCGAGATACTTTTCCTTTTCTAGCCATATATTTTTAATGGTATACATACATAATCCTAGTATATCAATATCAGTCTGAACACTTGAAGTATCAAAAATAGTTACCATTTATCAGGTATGACAACAATTGTATTAGTTAGAAAAAATAATGAAGTAGTCGTTGCTGGTGACGGACAGGTAAGTATGGGAAATACTGTAGTTAAAAGTACTGCTTCAAAAATTAGAAAAATTGAAAAAAGAGATGTGGTCGCAGGATTTGCAGGTTCAACTGCAGACGCACTTACTTTGTTTGAAAGATTAGAGGCAAAAATTGAAAAACATGCTGGTAATCTATCAAGGGCTGCCGTCGAGCTAGCAAAAGATTGGAGAACAGATAAATATTTAAGAAGACTAGAAGCTTTAATGGCAATTGGTGATAAAGATAATAGCTACATTATTTCAGGCACCGGTGATGTTTTAGAACCAGAGGGAGATGTAATTGGAATTGGATCTGGTGGAAATTATGCTTTAGCTGCAGGAAAAGTTTTAATGGAGACAGATAAAAGTGCTGAGGAAATTGCAAAAAAAGCAATTAAAGTTGCTTCTGAAATTTGTGTTTTTACAAACGACAACATTAAGGTTTTAAAAATATAATGAAAGAATCAAATGTTACTCCTTTAATTCAAAAAGATAAAGATACAAAAAAAGAAGCTAATTTAGTAAGCTCTCTATCTCCTAGAGAAATAGTTTCAGAATTAGACAGATTTGTTGTTGGCCAAAACAAAGCTAAAAAAGCTGTAGCAGTTGCCCTAAGAAATAGATGGAGACGTCAAGCTCTAAAAGGTGAAATGAAAAATGAAGTTTTGCCTAAAAATATTTTAATGATTGGACCAACAGGTGTTGGTAAAACAGAAATTTCGAGAAGATTATCTAAACTTGCAGAAGCTCCGTTTGTAAAAGTTGAAGCGACAAGATTTACAGAAGTTGGATATGTTGGAAGAGATGTTGAGCAAATAGTAAGAGATTTAATTGAAATTGCTATTGGCATGGAAAAAGTAAAAATGAGAAAAGAGGTTCATGCTCAAGCTCAAAAATTAGCTGAAGAAAAAGTTTTAGATGCCTTAGTTGGTAACAAAGCAAGTCTTGCAACTAGAGAAAGTTTTAGAAAAAGACTTAGAAATGGTGATTTAGACGATAATGAAATAGAAATTGCTGTAAGCGACAGTGGACCAAACAATACATCGTTTGAAATACCTGGAATGCCTGGTGCTAATGTTGGTATGATTAATATTGGCGAAATGCTTGGTAAATCTATGGGCAATAAAGAAAAAAAAAAGAAAATGACTGTAAAAGAGTCTCATGAAATTTTAATTAATGATGAGTCTGATAAACTAATTGAACAAGATAAAATTATTAAATCTGCAAAAATTTCCACAGAGAATAATGGAATAGTTTTTTTAGATGAAATAGATAAAATTTCTGCAAGAACTGACCGAGTTGGTGGGGATGTCTCAAGAGAAGGTGTTCAAAGAGATTTGCTTCCTCTAATAGAGGGTACAACTGTTAATACAAAACATGGACCAATTAAAACTGATCACATTTTATTTATAGCGTCAGGTGCGTTTCAACTTGCAAAACCATCAGATTTACTTCCTGAACTTCAAGGAAGATTACCTATAAGAGTAGAACTAGAAGCATTGACTAGTGATGATTTTAAAAGAATTTTGAGAGAACCAGATTTTAGTTTAATAAAACAATACGTTGCTCTTTTAAAAACTGAAAATGTAGAACTTGAATTTTCAGATGATGGAATAGACACAATCGCAAATATTGCGTCTGAAGTTAATGCAACCGTAGAAAATATTGGAGCTAGAAGACTTCATACAATAATTGAAAAGATCCTTGACGAAATTAGCTTTACAGCAACAGACCGTTCTGGTGAAAAAATTATTATTAACAAAGAATATATCAATAAAAACTTGGATAATCTAGTTAAGGATACTGACCTCTCTAAATTTATTCTTTAAGATATTATAAGTATCCTAACTCCATCATCTCATTTTTAAAACACCGTTCAATTTCTTCTGTTAAATTTTTATCTAGATTTTTTGACCAATCTCTTGATTTTCCCTTATCAAAAAATGGAATTTGTTTACCATCATCACCTTTTATACTCTCTCTAAAACCTTTTTCTTTTTCTAAATTTTTTAAATTCTCGAAAGTAGTGTTTTTTAAGACAGTCTCCATTTTTTTAGAGTCTAGTGTAAAATTAATATTTCTTAATCTAAAAATGAATTGTAATATTTTTATGAATGTTTCCTCTCTTTTAGAAACCAAATCTTCATATTTAATTAATAAATACTTATTATAATTTAAAAACGGCTTCCAACTTATAAAATTTTCTGCCCAGTTTCCCATAAGAAACATATCGTTAGCTTTACCTTTTGTCATAAATTTAACAGTTTCTTCTAATGAAAGTTTTAAATGTCGTGCATAAGAAAGTGCAACATTCCTTGGGTCCCTAACAATATAAATAACCCCCAAAGTATTTTCTAAATTAGTAAAAGGATACTTCCTATTAAAATTAAACAACATGTTGTGAGTTTTAACAAAACCTACTGTTTCTTTTTTATTGAATGACTCTTGAACTCTTATAGAATTTTTTATAACTTCATTATGGTCTTTATAGTTAACACCTAATTGCTCAAAAACTGCCCAATTAGGAAATTGTTTAATATTTTTCATTATGTCAAAATTAAACGAACCATCTTTAGTGAAAAGATAAGGGGACAACATTGTTCTCAACATTGTGTTCCCACTTTTTGGATATGATGCAAGCCAGATAATCATTTTTTTTTTCTCAAATATATGTAAAAAGCACCACTACCCCCATCCTCAACTTTTGCATCTTTTATTTCTGTAATCATTTTCATCAAACCAACATTATTTTCAATAAACTCAGGAATTGAATACTTTAATATACTCAAATCTTTTGAGACATATGGATTATTTTCATTTTGAGAATGAAGTCCTTTACCTGTTACAACTATAATTTTATTTATGTTATTTTCATAACAATTAATTATAAAATCATAAACTAATTTGTTAGCATAATCCAAAGTATTTCCATGTAGGTCAATAGATCTGGTTTTTAGAGATTGTTTTTTTTTGAATTTTATATCTTTATTTGGTAATTTTTCGTTACCTGAGAGAAAAGTTTGCCAATCTTTTTTATCTTTTTCTGAAATATTATCAGTCAATTACGTTAAAATATTTATCAACTGCCAATTAGGATTTGCTGACGCTGTATCTCTAGAAAAAACCCACGTATCATATATTTTTTTAATTTTTTCAGGATCACCAGATACGATTTTTTTATCTTTATCTCTAATGCAAGTTATAACTTCTGCTATGAAGTCTACTGTAACATTTAAAATTTTATCTATTTTTTTGTGTTCTTTAATTTCAGCTGAGTTGATACCTATAAAAGTTATTTCAGCATAATGTCCTCTTGCACTTCTGCTTTTTAATGCTTCATTAAATTGATTATAAATTTCTTTATTTAGTAAAGATTTACTACTCGTTATTTTGTTATCGTTATCACTAAAATCAGTGATGATTGTTTCATAAGCAATTTGTGCTCCTTTTAAAAAATCTTTCTGATCCTTTTGATCAAAAGTCTCTTTAATTTTTACAGTTTGTTTGCTAACTGCTTCTTTTAGAATCTTATCAAATTGTGGTGTTGCCTTTCCCTCAAAACCTGTCCTTTTGCCCAATATGCCTCTTAATCTTAAGAAGATAAATCCAGCAATCATAGCTAAGAGTATTATGTCAATGTATTCAAAACTGTAATTCATAATTATATAGTAATTACTAAGTTGATTAATTTCAACTAGCAATTTAGATTACGGACAAATGAACTCAATATTATTGTTAATAATTTTAGTGCCCATTATAGAGATTTATCTTTTTATTAAAATTGGAGCTCAAATTGGAGCAATTAGTACAATTCTACTTATTTTATCAACTGCTATAATTGGAATATACTACGCAAAATACGAAGGACTGAATACTCTTAAATCCGGATTTGCTCAGTTAAGCAGAAATGAGTCTCCTACATATGAAATGATTTCTGGAGCTGCAATTGCTTTTGCAGCTTTACTTTTGATACTCCCAGGATTTGCTACGGATATAATGGGGTTTTTTATCATTTTTCCAGTAACTAGAAAATTTATTTTTAGTAAATTTTTTAAGAAATTGAAACCAGAAAAAAATGAAAAAAATAATTTTATTGATGGTGAGTTTGAAGATATAGAAAGTGATGATGACAAAAAAATATAAAATTTTAGGAAAGTATATAAAAGATTTGTCTAGTGAGACTAAAGATATTGAAACTTATTTATTTGTAAAGGAAAACATTTCTAAATACCAACTTGGGATTGACATTGCTTCACAGGCATTAAAAAACAAAATGATAGAAGTAAACACTACTCTCAAATTTGAAGACAAAAAGGAAAATAAAAAAAAAGCATATTTTGAGATAGTTTTTTCAACTATAGTAAAAGTAAATGATGACATCAAAGAAAAGGAAGAAATGCAAGAAATTATTTTAAGTGACGTTCAGACTCAAATTTATCCCGATCTTGAAAAATCATTTTTAGATCTACTACACAATTCTGGTTATCCTGAAATCAAATTTGAGAAAAAAATAGATTTTAAAAAACTTTATAATCAACGATTTAATTAAAATAATTTTTTTTTAAATTTAATTTTAAATATTCTTTATGTTTTTTTATTTCATTTTCGGATGGTGAAATAATTTTTTTAAAATAGGCTACTTTTGAGTTATTCCCCTCTTTTGCATCTTGATCTAGATTTTTGAAATTTAATGTAGGTTCTTTTTGATCAATTAAATTTATATAAACTTTAGCTAATAGATCACAGTCAATTAGTGCTGTGTGCTGAACCCTTTTAGAATTATCTACCCTATATTTTTTACATAACGCGTCAAGACTAACAGGTGATCCTGGGAATTTGTCTCTAGCCAAAGCTAGGGTGTCAATTATCTCATTGTTTATCTTTTTTTTTCCTAAAATTGCCAATTCATTATTTAAATGTCCTAAATCAAAATCAGCATTATGAATTATCAATCTTGTATCTTTGATGAAGTCTAAAAATTCCTCTCCAACATCTTTAAATTTTTTTTGTTTTGCTAAAAACTCATCCGTATATCCGTGAATTTCTAGGGCTTTTTCCGATACCTTTCTTTCTGGATTTAAATAACAGTGAAATTTATTTTTAGTTGGAATTAAATTTTCTAACTCTATACAGCCGATTTCAACAATTCTATGACCATCCTTTATTGAAATGCCTGTCGTTTCTGTATCTAATACTACTTCTTTCATTTATATAATTTCATTTAAAATATTTTTTATACCATATTTTATAGATTTTTTTGTAAAATCATTTTTAATAATAAACTGACATTTTTTCTTTTTATAGCTTATTGGTAATTGGATACTCATAAAATGTTTTAAAAGAATTGGGTTAAAATTTTTTCTTTTTCTTAATCTTTTTAAAATCTCAGATTTTTTAGAGTCTACATATATTAATATATCTTTTTTACTGTTAATTTTATTTTCTAACAAAAGCGGAATATCTAAAATAACTATTTTTTTATTTTTATTTCTTTTCAAAAAAAGGTGCATTTTTTTTCTTATTTCCAAGTGTACTATCTGGATAATTTTACTTAAATTTTTTTTTTTAGCTAAAATTGCTTTAGAAACTTCATTTTTATCAACGGGGAAATAACTAATATATTTTGGTAAACTTTTTTTTAATTTATAAAAAATTTTTTTATCTTTCTGATATAATTTGCTAACTTCTTGATCAGCATTGAACACAGGATAACCAAAGTTTTTTGCTACATAACTTTTGCCCGAACCTATATCACCTAAAATTCCAATTTTAATCATTAATCTAAAAGTTTTAATACTTCTTCATTTACATCTGGTTTTAATTTATGCCAAATATCGAATGCTAAAAGAGCTTGATAAATAAACATTAATTTACCATTTATTATGTTATTACCCAAATTTTTTCCTGTTTTTAAAAAAATTGTCTCCTTTGGATTATAAATAACATCATAAAATAATTTATTTTTACAACTTGATGGAAAATTTAAATTTATTTTATCTTTTTCTTTTAGACCCAGGGTAGTTGCGTTTATAATCATATCGAAATCTACAATATCACCCCATTTTATAATTTTTATATCTTTAAAATGTTTTTTAAGATTTTCCGCTTTTTCTTTTGTTCTATTAGAAAGAGTAATTTCTGACACTTTCATTTTTGTTAATGCATAAATGATTGATGGAACTACACCACCCGCTCCTAAAATTAAAATTTTTTTATTCGCTAGATCAACGTTTGATTGATAAATACTTTTCTCGAACCCACCAATATCTGTATTGTGCCCTATTACTCTATTATTTTCTAAATAAATTGTGTTTACAGATTTTGTTGCTTTAGCTTCTAAAGTTAGCTCGTCTATGAAAGGAATAATAGAATTTTTAAATGGTACAGTAACATTTATTCCATAAATTTTTTTTTCTTTTATTTGAAAAAGTAGCTTCTCTAGACCACTATTTTCAATTTTTTGCTTTTCGTAAATAGCATTTATTTTGTTTTTTTTTATCCAATAATTATGTAGTTTTGGGGACAGACTGTGATCGATTGGATTTCCTATAACTAAAAATTTTTTCATTAAATATTATTTAAATATTCCTTTATTTTTTCAACTGGTAAACCCATTATTGTATTTTTATTACCCTCTATTTTAGAGAATAATTTTTTTCCCTCTCCCTCGATCTGATAAACATTATACGCGTACAATGCTTCATCACTTATTTTGGATAAATACTTTATTAAATCTTCATCAGAAAACTTCTTCATTGTCAAAATTGCTTTGTCAGTATGATTCCAAATCATTTCTCCATTTTTTGATATACAAACTGAACTTATTAGATAGTGAATTTTGCCATTTAACTTTTTTAGAATTTGTAAAGCTTCCTTTCTATTTTCTGGTTTGGAGATTAACTCGCCCTCTAAATCAATTACACTATCGGCGCCTAACACTAATTGATTTAATTTATTTAGGCTTATTTTATTCGCTTTAAGTTCAGCCAAGTTTTTTGAAATTATTTCAGGTGTTGCTCTTTCTTTAATCAAACTTTCTTTTACAACATCTTCATCAATGTTTGATGGCTTAACTTCATTTGGTATGTTGTTGTTGTCTAGTATATCTTTTCTAACTTTACTTTTTGAAGCAAGAATTATTTTATCTAACATTGTTTGAATATATCTCGTGTATTTTAATTATTGATGCAGCTGTCTCTTCAACTGATTTTCTTGTTACGTCAATTGATGGCCACTTATACTTTTGAAATGTTTTTTTTGCTTGATTAACTTCTATTGTAATATTTTCTATACTTGTATATTTTATATTCTCTGACTCCTTTAATGAGTTCATTCTATTTTTTCTTATCTCGACAAGCCTTTCCGGTTCTGTGCTCAATCCAACAACGCAGGTTAATT
>Ga0206123_10002033_pt1 | contig 18096 bp, 22 predicted proteins | sample Helgoland_Spring_2_FD_160086 | JGI IMG/M metagenome (GOLD analysis project Ga0206123, IMG submission 160086) | Pelagic subsurface seawater microbial communities from Kabeltonne, Helgoland, North Sea - Helgoland_Spring_Bloom_20160316_1 | ecosystem: Environmental > Aquatic > Marine > Epipelagic ...
CTTAGGACCAGCTGGGTTAACTGTAGCAGCTGATGTTGGAAGGTTGATTGCACCTGAAGTGTATGATGCTGTATCAAGGTGTAGGACTGGTTTAAAGTCACCGTGTGTTCTTGTAAATGAAGCCATTTTGATTTCTCCTTATTAATGGTGGAACATTGTTCCTACTTTTATTTAGCCCGTTTAAGAGAAATTGGACGTGCGCAACCGTTCGTAGTATTCGTTCTGAAAACCCTTTTCGCGCATTTGCAACATCAGTCTGTCAGTGATTGTGTTTCTATCCGAAGGTACAATACGATCCCAGTTACTGGCTTGTCTGCGCAGTTGCACCAGTGGAGCAGGCAAATAGTCTTGCATTTCGCGCTGTAGCATCAACATCATGTAACTGTAATCACTGTTGTTCAATTCACCTTTGGCAATGGCTCTGAGATTACGCTTGAGGCGTAGCTCAGGCATGGTTATCTTTACATTTTGTTCAATGCGTTTGTCAAACTGTGACGGCTTTAGCAGTATGCAAAGCACATTGTATAGGTCTGGTTGGCTGGTACGGAAGCCATCAAAGTTTTGCAGTTTCATGATTTGACCTGCTTGACGTGCAGCATAAACAGGATCACTCTGTGCTAGTATTTGCAGTGCAAGCAACTGTTCAAATGCATATTCGCCAACCTTGCTCATTTTCAAACCGTTTAGCTGCTTGATCTGCTTCCACATACGGCTTTCGTCGAGCTCTTGGAATATGCTTTGCTCTACTACTTCCGCTGGAGTTTCTCGAACTTCCTCAACTACAACTGGTGCTTCAGTGATGGCTTGATCACCGTACTGTTCTTTGTAGAATTGAAACAGTGCTTTGTTATCCATCTTGGCAAATGTTCTTGCTACTTGCATTGCATAATAGCGTGGACTGTGTTTCAGTTTATCACCTTGTGCTACTAACATCCTGTGCAGTCTTGCGGCTGCTTGTTTGTAACTGCCGCCGTACACTTTAGGCATCATGTAGCGTTTGGCAATTGCAAAAGGTGAATCTTCTATAGCAAAAACCTGATTGCTAGTTTTAAAATCATCTTTGCGCATCACTGTTTTGGCAATTAGATCTAGTTCTTGATTATCGTCATCCCATACAAGTGCAAACGGCACATTGATATTGGTAACTGTGTCGCGCATCACTGCTTCACTGTCTGGACCAAGTTGTGCAATAGGTTTGGCCCAACGCTTGTATTCTTGTTTGAATAAACGTGTAAGTTCAGCAGGCATAATCTCACGATCGTTGCGCTCGTCATTGGCTCTATCCAAGAAGTGGCGTGTGAACTCTACGTCAATGCCAACTTTGCCAAACATTCTGTCTGCAAATGTTTCCAGTTGTTTGATGTCTACTGGAGTAACAGCCATTATGCGCCTCCTGGATTGTTTTGTGCAAAGTTAGCCTGTGAGAATCGCATTCTATCCACAAACTTCATGCCTGCGCCCACATACCCTTCGTGTCCAGGTTCGTCACCGATTGCAGCTTTTACGTCTTGATCCTGTGCATCCAGTTGACGCACCAAATCATTTTTAAGTTGACTGATGTTTATAAAACTGCTAAACAGTGCTGCAACACCACCTTTGTTTTCGTTCATCCATTCAATGATACGCGGGGCTTTGGTTTTTTCTTTGGCAGTTATCCAAGGACCAAAGTCCTTGACCATGTTGTTGTAGTTGCCTGCTCGTACTTTGCTGTTGATATACTGCTTTAGCAGTGCAGGAGTGTTGGTTATTTTTCTTGCTCTTAGATCGCCAGGGTTGAACAATGCGTCAATTTCTGGAGCGTAATTGGCATAGATATCTTGTATTTGCTTGACCAAATCATTGTTAAGTGCTATTGCACTGCCAGTGTCTTTCATTGTAGGATCAAGTATTAACACTCCTGGTGCTTTGTCCAGAATAGCACTGGTTGTAGGCTTTGCACTGCCGCCTGGCGCATCAATGGTTGTGTGTACTGCAACACCTGCTTCTGAAGAACCAATTGCTTTGCCCAGTGGCGTATCAGCACTGACTCTGTATGTTACTGTGTTTGGAGTAAACACATAATTGCCATTTTGTACCGGAGGTGTGTCGCTGTACAACAAGTCTCCCTGCACATAACCACGGAAGTCTTCAGGTAATGTGCGACTAAGCAATGGAAACAGTTTAGCATAAATGCCAATTAAGTCTGTTCTATCTCCTTTGCGCATATTCATAATGCGTTCAATATCCTGTGGTGACTTTGCCATGCCGTTGTAGCCTTTAGCAAGAAATCCAGATTTGTCTGTGAGCACAAATTCGCCTGCATCGTCTCGTCCCCATATAACTGCTGGTTTGCCATCCCACTTGATAGTGTTTGTTTTGGCAGGCTCTGCTGCGGAACGCTGTATGCCAGCAAGTGCTTGTGTAATACCCTTTGAACCATAGTCAAATACCAAATCTTCAGGATGCTCAATGCGCACACCTTCAGTTAGTTTGTATGGTGTGTATGGATTTTCTGTGATGACTTCCATGCCTTGGTGAACAATTCTATCACGCAAACGTGCAAGCCAATGAGCTCCACCTTCGTTTACTTCTTCAAACTGAAAACCTTCGCGTTCGGCATAGCCACGGAAGTCATCTAGTTTAGCATCGCGCTGCGGATCAGATCTCAGCTGACCTAGTATAGATTCGACACTGCCCAGGTCAACTTGTGTTGCACTCTTATTCAACAACATTTTTGCTATCTGATCGGGATCGTCTGTAATAAACGCATTGTCATCCCTGCGGAACAAGCCTGCATTTTGATTGAGTTTAAGCCCTTGAGCTTTCGCGATACTATTAATTAAAATGTTTCTTGTTGCGCCTTTGTATTCACTTTGTGGATCACTGCGCAATATAAATTTACTGAATTCTGGCTTTTGTACAAACATAAAGTCTGTTTGCACATAACCACGATCTTCTCGTCCTGTAATAGGTGTTTTGAAGTGTACACTGATACCTGACTTTTTGGTCCATTCGTTAGGATCAAAGTTGTGACTTTCTGCCCACTTTGTTAATCTGTTACTGAGTTCGTCTTTGCTGATAACTGCACTGTCAACTGCAAGGTCCAAGTCACCGGACGTTGGCTTTTGTCCTGTACTGCCCAGCATGTTGTCCATAAGTGGCAGGCCAGTGACTTGCTCTAGCCACTGTACAGTTGGCTTGATGTCAGTTTGATTGATGCGTTGTGTAGCCGGGCCGCCTTCCGCTGTTTTGAAAACGTTGCCACCCTCATTTAGTTTCATGCACCTGTGCCTCGCTTGGGTTGATTCTCTACAGCACCTTCTTTTAGGAACTTTTTAAGTTTTTCTTCATTTACACACAACAATCTAGCCATTTCATCATTGGGGAAGTTTTTTTTCAGAAAGGCATGTATTGAATCCATTCTGCTTTTTCCAAAATCAGTGCATTCCGCTGCACTGGTAAAGGTTGGATTACTCCAAACAAAACTATCTTTTTCTAAACCGCCATTATATGTAGCAGACATTATTGCCATCAAGAACCATTTCATGCTGCTGCCGCTTTTGCTGATCCATCAAGGTATGCAATAATTGCATCTTTGAGTTTTGAATTTTCTTTAGCTTGCGAAATAATAACTTCAACTTGATCCATTGGTACATCTTTGGGAACTTCCAGTTTCGCAGTCTTAAATGCTGATTGCACTGCTCTTGGTTCAATGCCAAAGCCTGCTAGGAATTGTGCCATTTTTGCATCGTTGTTTGGTGAACCTGCTTTTTTCCATGCAGTCATAAGTTTGTCAACTGTGACTTTGGTTGTGATGTTTTTACCAGTTGTAGCTGCTTTTTGTGCAACTGCACCGGCTGCGCTCTTGGCTGCGCCGGCAACTGCACTTGCACCTTTTTTGATCATGTCACCAATAGGTGCTTCATCAAGTGATTCAACCAGTGGTTGTTTGTATGTAACCGCTGTAAACAGTTTGAAGATAGCTGTTTCTGACAGTGTATTTGTTCCAGAATAGTCAACACTGTCGTACACTGCGTTTACGCGAAACTGATCAGCTGCGCCTCCTACATTGTCAGCCAACCAACTGGTTGCTTCGCTGCTCATTATATCAAGACCCGATGCATCAAATGCTGCCATTTCATCTGGTGTTAAAAACAAATTACCTCTAAGAAAATTACCATCAAGTGAAGTCGACCAATCACCGTTTACATCACCTGTAAATTCAATTGCATCTTTGACCTTGTCTAGCATTTCGCCGCCCATTGACACTGTACCTGGGCCGCCGCTGTTCATCAAGCTGTCTGACAATTGATTGGCTTGCACACTTATAATGTAATCTTGTGCTCCTGCATCGTCCAGTTTAAGAACTTCTCTAGCTGTCGCAAAGTCAATACCTTGCCCACTTACACCTTGCATGTCATCGCTGGTAATACCGCCAGATATTTGTGCTACTGTTTCTGGATCGCCTGAGAACATGTCGCCAATCTTGTCTGAGATTACACCAGTAACAAAACCAACGGCTGCTGTTTTAGCACCTTTGCCAACTGCGGTTGAAAGTTTTTCACCTTTCACAAGTTCTAAGCTACCGCGTAACAATTGACCTGCGATAGCGCCGCCAACGCCACCTGTTGCTACACCAGCAAGTATTGTAAGAGCAGTAACAATTGCTTGAGTTTTGCCAGGGTTTTGTTTGGCATACTCGCCTATTGAACTTAGTTGTTTTTCTAATTCTGGAAACTTAGCACTCACTGAACCTTTGAGTTGTTCAAACTTTTGATCAAATGCTTTTACTGGTGCAGTGTTTTGTAATGCTTTGCCAACTTTGTTAATACCGTTATTGACTGCATCCACAACGTCTTTGCCCTTGCCGACCACTGTGCGATTACTACCGCTATCAGTTGCATTTTGTTCTACAGCACCAAACAGTGTGTTAATTTGCGCTGCACTAAGTTGTGCTTCACGCAGTACGCGATTGATGTTTCTTGCACTGGCTTTAGCTTCGAGAATTGTATTGCGCTGTGAAGTATCCATTCCACTGCAGATAGACTCAACAAGCTGGTTATAGGCTACACGCTGTTCAATAATTTTTGTTTCAGTTAGTTTCATGCTGCTAATCCCTTCTTGAGTCTGGCTTTGTCAGCGGCGCTCAGACTATCAATGCTAGCAAGCATTCCTGGCGCGGCTTTATCAATTGCAGCTTTTAAATTTGCATTTTCAGGATTATTCATATCCATCTTGACACCGCCAACAGTTTGTGTATTGGGTTTTTTAGTTGGTGCGTCAGCGCCAGTCTTTGCTGCAATGTCTTTTGCAGTATCACTTGTTGGGGCACTTGCAGTTTTTGTATCAGTTGCTGTTGGCGCGCCGCCAGTTGCTGTAACTTTTGATGGGTCAGATGATTTCGGTGCTGGTTGTCCAGCTACCGCTGTAGGCTTTGGTGCTACACTGCCGCCAGTTGCAGTAAACTTAGGTGGTGCACCTTTGTCTGCTGGTTGTCCGGATACTGCGGTAGGCTTTGGTGCGCTACCGGTTGCTGTAGCCGTAGCCGGTGCCGAAGTGGTAGTAGCTGTTGGTGCGCTGGTACCCTGGGTTGCTGGTGTTGCTTGAGTTTGTCCAGCGGCTTTTGCCGCATCTTTTGCATCTCTGTCTGCATCCCAATGTTGAGCCACTGAGTTATAACCTGCGGCTTTTGCTCTTTGTTGTGCTCCAGTACCGGCTGCATAATCATAAGAATCAATTTTACTTTTGATATCGCCCACAGACCCAATGCCTCTGCCCAACGTTCTCAGTGCGTCACCTACGCCACGTGCCATACCCGAGCCTCTTGCTTTTTTTGCTGCCGGTGATTTGTAATCTTGGCCTGCAACTGTTTTCTGTGCGCCAGTTTGTCCTTGTTGATAGGCTTGTCCTATTGCACTTTTTGCACGTTTTGCTGTGCCTGCAATTTTTTGTCCAGCGCCTTTAACTGCACCTGAAACTGCGCCAGCTGCTTTAGCGGCACCAGTGAAGGGGTTAAGTTCATCTAATTGTTGCTGATGCTGATGCTGGTATTCGCTTAGTTGCGCAAGCAGTGCTTCCTGTACTAGTTGTTCATTACTTCTCATCTGTTCGTCTCACTGACCTTGAAAACTTATTAGGGTCGCGCAAACGAATTGCATTTAATAGTTTACGATGTAGATTTTCAGCTTGCTCAGTATCGTAGAGATCTTCAATTTGTTCCATTAACCGAACTGCACTAACAATAACATTGCTGGCACGGCTTTCCACAATGTACTTGCGTTCTTCCAGCTTGCTGTGGCGTTCAGTGTAGATACCATCAAGTTCTTCAAAAATACTGCGAGTCTTTTTTTGCATCTGTTTTACCCTTTGTTGTATTTACCTGTTGTGGTATCAGTTAACCTTAATTGATGACGGGTTGCTAACCTCATCAACAATGAATGTAGGCAGGTATTGTATATGGGAAATTTTTAGCATTTCTGTCGTCATATTGAAATTCGCCGGTACTGACCCAAATATTCATACTGATATTTAACCTTACTACTACAGCATATTTGTTTTTGAATGCTTGAATAGGTTTACAACATCATCCAATGCTGGTCGCCAATCCGGGTCCACAGTACTAACTTCACGTTCTATGAATTTTTCCAATTCGCCTGTCAGCAGCTTGTAACGATTTTCCAATAGACGCTCATGGTGCTGTTGCCTTAATTTTGCAACCAGTTCTACATCAGTTAACAATTTTAAATTGAGCTTGATGGCATAAACACATCTCTCCACCAGTGTATCATAACGCTGATAATCATGATTGATGACATCATCGAATACATCAAATCCCATGTTTTTCCAAGCGTCAGCTTCACAGTATCCACCAACCCAAATTGGAAAGTTCAACCCAAATATAGGGAACAAACTCTTTTCCGAAGTCATTGAGGCTTTTTGATATTCAGTAGATTCAGTAATCAGTGCAATTCCGCTATTAAAGAAAATGTGTTTAAGACTTTGCCAACTGTGTTTGTTGTTACCGTATTCAACTCCGCCGGCACTATTTCCTGTGTCTACCTGCGTTGCATCAGTGGTGTTGGTCATAACAAAATTTGTTTTCAGTTTCACCGGGGATAGTAATTGACCTTTTTCTGACGCTGTCAGTGGGGAGCGTTTCCCTAGTAGATTTAATTCGTTGACTATTGCAGTACAATCAAAGTTTCGTTTTGTTCCCGAATAGGTATAACTGTAATCGCTTTTTGTTAACAGTATATCAACCAATTTACAAAGTAGATATCTACTGGTTTGACTTCTGTTGATCATAAAATTAAAACTGCTTGTTGTGACAGGCAACTTATTGTCAAACTCACTCAACATCCACTGTTTACGTTCTCTGTTTATCCAAAGAGGTAAGCCAACGAATTTTACTTCATCTGGTAAGCCATCGTAACTCAACATTGAATCGCTTACTATCATGCCAGGCATGCCTCTATTAGAAAAAACTTCTTGTAAATGATCATCATCAAATGCATCAAAGATATGATAAGCTGTGTTGCTGTTCATTTCTGGAAAACTGTCATCGTAACAGTAAAATCCAACACCAAAGGTACTGAATAACTGTTTTTGATTGTGGTACGAAGTGGTCTTGGGCATCTATCTATCTTGTATCTTTTGTAAAAATTGTTTAAGTGCAACAGTGTCATTGTAGTCTGCAAACAGTTCAGTTTCCACCTTGGCATCAATGTACTTGCCAAGTTGCCCAGATAAAATCAAACGCCGGTTATTTTCCAATCTAGCAAGATGTTTCTCTCTCATGGACGTTGCATACTCAAGGTCAGACAGAATCTGTAAATTCTGTGAGATTGCATACACACACCTTTCCAGCAGTGTATCACAATGCTGATAATCATGATTGATAACATCATCAAATGTATCAAATCCTATTTTCTTCCACTGTTCTGCTTGACGGTTTCCGCCGCCAACCCAAATTGGAAAGTTTAGCCCTAACAGTGCAAACAGTGTTTTCTCAGTGAATGTACTGGCTTTTTGATAGTGCAAACTTTCAGTGATAAGACTAACAGCAGATGTTAAAAAAAGTTCTTTGCATCCCCATTCCCAGTGATGTCTGTTATTGCCATGTGCGTTCTTGCTAACTCCACTGTGGCCAGCAGCAGTATGGGATTCATATTGATCTCCTGCGCTCATTAAGTCGATATCCTGTTGTGGTGGGTTATAAAATCTAGCATCAGTTGTGATTGGAGCTAGGATTTTTCCAAACTGATCTGGGCTCAATGGTGATCGTTCACCTAGGAGTTGATGTTCGCGGACAATATCTGAACAATCAAAATTGTTGTCTACTCCGCTGTAAGTGTAGATAAAATTTTTAAATCCAAATAACTCTACTAGCTTTATGCACAGATGCCGGCCCACTTGTTTTTTGTTAATCATGAAATTAAAACAATTTTGTGTTGTGATATTTACATCGACAAATTCATCCAGTGTCCATCTTTTGCGTTCGTGCTCCAGATACATGGGCAAGCCTAAAAATTTAACCTGTGAGAAAAAATCTTCGTAGTGTGTTACATGATCGCTTACAAATACAGCAGGAAATCCTTTGTGTTCAAATAAATCTGCCATGTCCGCCAACTCAAATACATCATATCGATGAAATATATCATCAGACTGTATGTGTTTTACATCGTCAATGTTGGTAATAGCTCTCTTAGGATTGGTTGAGAACATGCTGCTTATAAATCTCATTTGTTTGCTTTTAACCCAGCTAGCATCTGTTTCAATTTGGTGCTTTGCACTTCGGCTTCTACCTTGGGTACATCTTCAGGCATACTGTCAGTTACGTCTTTTTGCACCATTTGACTTTTGGCTTTGAGTCCTTCCATGATTGAACTTGCTGCTGGCTGTCCTTGTGCTGCTTCGTCTCCGCCACTGTCTGTGATTCTCATTGTGTCAATGTTGTAGTCAAGATCAATCTTTTGCCCAACACCTGTACTGCTACGCGACTTCATACACTGTATTTGATAACGTCCTCTTTCTCTCATTGCTCTGCTTGTAAAGATACCAAACACGTTGTCAGCAGTGTTAATTTTACTAATACCGCCCGATATATGCGAATGATCAAACTCTACTTCTTCTACAGCCCCTCTGTTCAGCTGACTTGCTGTTACCATTAGCATGCCCAGTTCCTGCGACAAGTTACGCAGTTCTTCTGAAACATACTTGTCCTTGACAAACAAGTCGCTTGGACTAACCTTTGTGCTCACAGGCATAAGCAAGTCCAAGTAGTCAATCATAATAAAGTCTACACGGATGCCAGTTTGTATTTGCACTTCTTTCAAGTACGCTCTAATGTCATTGATGTTGCTCTGTGCTGGCAATGCTTTAACACGATACTCACCAAACTTCTTGCCCATCATTTTTACCTTCATGGCCGCTGTGTCCATGTCTTTGCGTATTTCTTTTGTGCTGGTATTGGTTAGCATTGCATCAGTTCTCAAACTGGTAAGCTCTTCGCTCAATTCAAGACTGATATACACACCGCTCAATCCTTGCTGTAACCAGTTCAGTGCCAAGTTCATCATAACCAAACTTTTACCACTGCCCGATCCGCCTGCAAATATGTTTAGTTCTCCGCGACTGAATCCACCATACAGCAATCTGTCCAATTGTGGCCATCCTGTGCTTACTTGCCCGCCGCTGTTGAAGTATTTGTCAATTCTAGCTTTAGGATCTGCAAAGTAGTTTGTGCCCATGTCCTTGGTAAGCGATACTTGCACTGCGTCCTTGATCAGTTTTTCAACTGGGCCATAGTCGCCTTTCTCAAGCAAGTCAGCACTTTTGAGAATAGCACGTTCTAGTTCACTGCGTTTTGTAAAACTTTCAAACTCACTTAAAAACCAATCAGTGTGGCCCTCATTGAGATCTGGAATCTCCTGCAAGTCAGTGCCTGTTACTGCCTTTAACTGCGAACGTTCCGGAAGTGTTTTGTGTTGGTCAACGTGATCGTAAATGAACTCTGCTACATCGCGCAAGTCTCTATCAAAGTTTTCCACATTAAAAATGTTTTGCACACGCAGATAGCTTTCTGCATCTTGCATTACCATTTCTAGGAATAATTTTTGTACATCATATGTATAATCTGTCATGCTACTAATTTATCCCTTATTTGGTCGGCTATGTGTTTATGTGTTAACGGCCCTGGATGTAATCCATCTTCAGCTTCGTCAAGTCTAACTTCATACATGTTATTCCAAGGATCGATCCACAAATCCCAATCAACCAGTTCCATGTTGTTTTGCATTTGGACAACAAATCTGTCATGGTCGCTTTCAGCATTAGCCACTAATTCTTTCATCCAGGCAATGTCGTTACTCCAGTTTACCAATCCATTTACAAATAGTAGCTTCACAGTGTGGCTACCTGCTTGATCCTGTAGTATACGACAAAAATCTATTAGCTGCATTATATTACTATAATCGTGATTGAGCAACTGGTATTGGGCAATAAACTTATCATTGGGAGATTTTGTATCCAATGCTGACCCAAAATAGATACCTTGGTCTGGCGCTGGGTAAATCCAATGCCGGTGCACTGCACTCCATTGCACTACATATACATCAGCTAAGTTGTCAACAATTGCTTTGCTTGTGTGTAAAAATATTTTCAAGTTGCTTGCGCCGCCGCTAGCATCATTGATATAATCAGTTGCAAGTAAGTTAGGATAAATTCTAGGATCTAGTTTTTCGTTAGCAAAACCGGCGCCTTGGGTAATACTACATCCATTAAAGTGGAACTTCATGCTATCCAGCCCAACTCGACCATTTTACGTTTAAGTGATGTTTCGTAGTATAACTTATTACCCTCTGCACCATGATGTCCACTGTAAGGATCCGTAGGAACTGTATCAGCGTCCGGTGGTATGTTTATACCTACATTAACACTATAATAGGTTTTGTTAAAAATTATACAATTGTTGTGCTCGATTGCGTGGTTAAGAACTATATCACTAGGCCCCCAACGATTGTCTTCGTCAAGAGGTTTACTTAAATTACAAATCAAATATTTTGCATTATTGCTGTCTAGCCATTTTGTTAACAAGTATATTTCTCTGAGCACCTGTGTTTCTAACCAACTGCGGTCAGCATGTATTGTTAGTATCTTGTCGGTACCATAAAATTGCAAAGAAACCAATCCGCTGTGTGCTTGTATACTAGTGTCAAACGATTCAAATGTTTTTGGATTAAAAAGTTTTGCCGCATAACTGGTATTTTTGTGATCGTCGAACACAGTTATTCGTTCTAGTGGCGGTATTCCAATTATAAAATAATCATTATCCCAGTCATAAGTGTATTCATTTTGCATGCCAATAAGCAATTGACACACACTATCAAAACTGTTGACTTCTCTGCTTACGTTAACAATTTCATCAACGCCCAATTCCACACCGGTTAGTCCCCAAAAACTGTCCTTAGGCTCTACACATTTGTCAGGAGTAGCATAACTGTCGCCAAATACAAAAAGTTTACTCATTTATTTTCCTTTGTAGTCTCTTCTTAAACATCTCAATTTTGATCTTGCTGGTTTCTGCGTTGTTGTGTATTTGCATCAGCGTATCTACTATACCATACTTGACCACAGCATCGTTGACATCTTTAACATCATCAGGCCATTCTGGCATGCTTACTGCAAAACGATTTTCAATGGCCACATCAATAATGCCTAATCCTGCTCGATCCTGATCCGGAACAACAATGATCTTTCTTTTCAGCTGTTTTAGCAACGCTATCTGCTGTGGGCTAATAGTGTCGTGCATTACAGCCAAACCACCAATGCTGAGTGCATCAAATATGCCTTCTGTGACAACGGCACTGGTCCAGTGTGGTTTTTGCAAATCATACCCAAACACATAACCCGGCTGCTGATCATTTATAAACTTGGGCATGCGATTATCCAAGTATCTAGACGTATGACCTACTATTCGATTCTTGTAGGTATATGGCACAACAATCCTATTTCGCACACCCGGCTTCTTATCAACCAGGAAAGGATATTCCAATCGAATACCACGTGCTTCCAAATAGTCAATATAGTATTGATGTGGGACTGAATCACTGTCAAGTAGTTCAACACCTTCGGGTAATTCTTTCTCTTCAAAATTAACATCAACGTGCTTTATTGTGTTGCGCTCTGCTGTAAGGTCCAACAAACTTTTACGCTTGAGGCTTTCCAAATTCAGTCGCTCAATGTCTACACTGTCTACACCTATCCATTCTAAAAACTTGCGTGCCTTGTAACTAACTGGACGGCCAATAGTGAAGCTGGCTGTAAAGCCGCAGTTAAAACAATGATAGCTCCAGTCATCTTCTTGCTGTCGCAATCCACCACGACTGCGTCGATCCTGCGATTCATTGTTGTGAACACAGCATGGGCCGTTGAAGCTGATCCAGCCTGAGCTAGTCGCTTTACGCTTTGCGGGCAAGTAACTTATTACATCTATCATTATGCTATTATTTTAGCATGCTTTATGTGTTCAATCAAGTGTTTTGATATAATTTCATGGCCTTTTTCATTCGGATGACCCTTTTCGGCAAAAAGTTCTATACCTTCACTGGACATTTTTTTTCGCAATATACTACGCCAATTCATTCCAGGGTAAAGCAATGATGGCACCTTTGCAGTCCATGCATTTTCAAGCACACTGAATTGCAGTACAGTTGCGCCAGTGCTTGCAGCAGCATAATCAAATTGATTGATTGTTTGTTGAAAATTGAACTCACTCCAGTCCTTGTGATAGCTCATTCCCAGCCATAGTTTTTGTAATTGAAACCAATTTTCATCAATGTCTGGATTGGGTTGTGTGAGCCAGGTGCCGTGCATGTGTCGATTCCAAGGTGGATCTTTCATGCTTACTTGATGCAGTGGATTAAACCAACTTTGTCTACTGCTATCAGTTAGCCCCACAAGTAACAGTGCGTCTGACAAATCTTGCCCGCTGTGGTTGATTAACCAGTTCAGCGTCCAACGCATGCTTTCAAGACTGCTACCAGGAAAAGCCAGGTTGTCAAACTCAACACCGTAATGTTCGGCAACCTGTCCAGCATAACAGTTGGTTAAACGCCAAGGCTTGTTGCTATCATCATGATCGCGGAATTCATCTTCGTCTAAGTGGCGCAACGCAGGATCAACAAGCTCATCACCAAATGTCCAGCTATCGCCAAATGCTATAATACGTTTGATTGACACTCGTCCTCCTATCTATAGAGAATCTGTGTAATTTCTCCATTATCCACTTTAACTGTGGGTACTTCTATATAGCCCTGTCCGCTAGCTGTCAGTGATAAACTTGATACTGCATTACCCGTCACTGTGGCTGTTGCTGCGGCGCCAGTGCCTAATCCTTCAAATGTCACTCGCGGGTTGCCTGTGCCATAAAACTCTACTCCGCCACCGTTAAGTGTGACTGAAGTTACAGCACCGTCATCGACTTTGGCAACAGCCGCTACACTGTAGCCATATTGATTGAGTTCAAGACGCATCCAGTTGTGTCTGCCGTCGACGTTGAGAAATGAACGAGTGTCTTGGTTTGTGTACACTGTTTGTGAACCAATATCGTACCATGGGCCAAGTTGTGTGTCGCTACCTTGTGCTTTGACATTACCAGTGAAGTTATCAAAATCAAGTTGGAAAGTTGTTAATGTGTTATTGGCAGTGTATGCCATGCTGGTAACATTCCTATTGCCGCTTTCTGCCGGAGTATTGCCGTATGTATTTGGCTCTGGTAGTTCCAGTATTGTGCTTTCCACATAGTCTGGATACACACTGTCAACGATATCAACCTGTCCTCTGCCAGCACTGTATGCATCTGTGAACACTGCTTCGTGTAAGTCTCCACTAGCACGTTCCAAACTCCATGATGCAGTTTGTTCTTCGATGATGTCTAGATCTGCAACAGTCAGCGTTACTTTAGCTCTGCCGTAAGCCGCGCTTAGTGTGACCAAGTCTTTTGCTATTAGCAATTCGTCTCCATCAGTACTCATCATTCTGAATGTTACTGTGCTACCTGAAATATTAACAGGCTTTTGGTCCTGATTGATAAATTCAAACAATATGACATTGTCAACTCCTCTGTTGACTTTTAATTTTTTTGCATACACTGGTTGCCATCTCCTCTGAAAGTACGCACCGCTGGTGTCAGGTAATAGCACCTGTTGCTTTTGCTGATATAAATAGACGGTGGTAGAATACATTAAATTAACTCCGATTACAAGGTATTTATGGGCGTAGAGCTATTCGAAAAGATCGCTGAACGATATCCATTCATTACTTTTTGCACCTATGCGGGCAATGAGTATGTAGGTGTGATTCAGAATAGAGATGATCAAATAACAACCATCTACGACTTTGGCGGCATTATCAACGACCAACAAAAACGTGACTTTTTGGAGTATGCAAATCAGTGGTGGTGGGAAAGCAATAGAAGCATACCTATCAACATATTCCTCAAACAAGACTGGGAACAGTTTCGGCCATATCTCAAAACATTTATCAACAAAGACCTGGATATCATCCTGGGACCTGCCACAAGTTTAGCAGAACTATCACGCAAAAAAATCAAACGACGCAGTATTACACTTGTTCGCAGAGTAGATTAAGATGCAATGCCACTAGCTTTGCATAGCTAACAGCATGCGACTTTTTAAACACGAATCCATCTGTGCTATCACCATCCCACACACTGTCAAACACTTCATTCCAAGGCTTGTTCTTTAGATGTGCTTTTCCTGGACGAATAATTGATATAAATGCAGCCATACGTTGTATGCTGTCTGGTTGCATTTCTTTTAGCAGTTGTGCATAGTTGCCCACATGTACCAATTGTTCAACAATTCCTGGTTGCTCCCACATCAGCTGCCACTGTGGTTCTTGTTCTAGCAAACTGTCATAGTGTGCTTGGTCGCGAATCAAACTGTACACGCTCATGTTAAGCAAATCCAGTTTAAAGTATCCTCGAGTCTCAGCTTCTTGATAGTCTATGCTAGCACACCCGTTTTTTGCATCCAGTGGGATAGGTGTAACGTAGACACCTGAATTATGACGGCGACCTTCTGCATTTTGTCGTGCAGGTGTACACTGTATTAAATCCATAATTTGCTGTCTGTCAGCAAAGTCAATGTCTACATCAGCACTCATACTAGTTCTTCAATAATGCCCAGCACTTCTGCGGCTGCGAAAAATCCTGCTGCTATTGCCAATGGAACGGCTGCCACCGAAACAGTTGTTGCTACACCAAGTACTGAGGCGCTAGTCCACAATGCATAGCACCCAATCAATCGCAACACACTTTTAAACATGCTCACCCAAAAATGTCCATCTTGACTTTTAGGTTTTTTTTCTACTTGTGATACTTTAGGTCTTGTTAATCCCATTTGTTTCTCCTTTGGAACATAAATTGTAATTCGGTCTGTGTGAAATGCCATTACCAACCTGCCTGCTTTAGTATTTGTTCGCAGTAGGCTTGATCTGCTGGATAGTCTCGAAACTTTTTAGTCCAGAAATCTGGATCGCACCAGGGCATCACTATCTTTGTTTGATCAGCGTTCATGTTAGCCAAATAGTCTTGTCCACTTTCTGAATTAAACATCAACCAAGGACTGATGCGCCCAGTACTTATAGCAAATGCAACCCTGTTTTCATTTCCGTAACGCAGTAAGTCATGTGGTGGATTGCCAGTGTCTTCTCCCCACTTTATTGAATACTCAATACCTCGTTCGAGTGCATCTTGCAGTGCTTCAATTCTGATGTAGTGCAACAAATACTCATCATACACTGTATCTCGAGCCCAGTGATCAATCTTTTTGTTTTGTTTAAGCAACCAGTCTAAAAACTTTGGAATATTGATAGCATTGATGTCTACACAATACCTTCCAAACTTTACAAACGCTTTGTAGTACGGTGACTTTGCAAAGTCAGTGTATGTTTTCAGTTTAGCACTGCCTTGTGTTACAGTATAGAAGCGCAGATAAGCCTGCAAACCAATTTGCACGCCTACTTCTTTTTCTTCTTGGAAACGTTTCTTTTGCTCACAAACGTGAACTGCCAGTGTGCTTTCGCGTCTAAACTCGCGTCCACAATACTTGCATGCATACATTTCACTTTTTGTCTGCGACTCCGCTGTCACGCATGTATTCCTTTAGTTCTTTGTTTGTTACAAGTTTGCTTAACAGTTCTATCTCATCTGATTTCATAGCAGGATACAGTCCCATAAGCATTTTCTTGCCTTCGTTGTTGCCTTTTTCTTTCTTCTTTGGAGAGATCCATTGGTGCTTGTGATTGCCCATTCCTGGAGAGATGCTTGTAGCGCACAACCATTGTAGTTTTTGATGCTTGTTGATATCAAAGAAATGCTTGTTTAGCCTCTCGTTACACGCAACCAAATAGTATTCTTGCAGTTCTGCAGGTCCTTGTACTGCACTGCTCCAACGTATCATTAGAAAGTTTGAATACTTTTTACGTTCTTCATCTGTTAGACTGTCATAGAAGTTTCTATCCTTGCTATCCAGACAGCGCATTTCATTTGCAATGCTAAGTTTATCGCTCATTGTATTTTGTCCATAGCCTGTGTAACAAGTAAAACCAAACGCCATTTATACAAGGTTCGACCAGTGCTACTACACCAGCCTCCCATATGCTTGCGCCGGTTAGCCAGTACACAACATTCATTGCTATTATAACATGACCCAACGTATAGATCAATGCTAAAATTGCACTGTCGCTCATCTTGTTTTTTATTACATTGAATATGCCGTTTGTAAATTCCATAATACTACCATGCTTTGTTGTAATCCACCACTTCGCAGTTACGACTGATGTCTTTGACGAAGTACACACACCTTGGATTGTCTTTGTCTTCTACTGGCACTGCCAACATTTGCCCATTTTTCAGCTTGGGTACATACCACTGCACATCTTGATACACATCAATTATCTCAATGGGCATGTATGTAGGAGAGAAACTGGTTAGCGGATTAAACTCAAAAGTTTTGAATCCTCTGTCGTTGATGCTGGTTAGTTGTAGCATTTCAAGATCGCCAACTTCTTCTTCGCCAATTAATACCTGCCAATCAATGGGCATCTTCATGACGTTGTTACCAATTTTCAATACCAGTGCTGGGCTATTAAATGTTTCTAAGAAGATTAAAGGAATGTACATGTGATCCGGATTGCTAGGATCACTGTTATCAAAGATAGCAAATCGCATATCATCAATTTCTTCTGGCAGTGTATCTAAATCAAATACAGTGTTGTCCAGTGTTAAAATTCTCATTTAGTCCTACCCATAATAACTCCGTAATCTTGAGTTAGTAAAATTTCAAATCCGTTGACCAATAAGTATGGCACAACAGCCCCTCCTTTGCCTATGTACACACCATTATGTAAATAGGTATCATCTAAACATACAATGCAGTTGTCAGTCATGTTCAGTAATAAGTTCTGCATTTGTGTTAAATGTGCAACTTGACAGTTAACATTATTCATTTCAATTCCGCGTTCTTGATACCAAACACGTTGTTCTTCAATCCTTGACTTCCAGGTGCCAACTTCCCAGTCCCAATCGAAGTTATCTAAATATAACACGCTAATCTGGTGTTTACAAGTCTTGGTCCACTCTGTTCCGTCACAATGGATAAATCTAGTATGCTGTTTTAGATATCCTGGTATACGGTAACTTAGATGCTGCGACATATGTTCGTCTAGGTCAAGTGTTATAAACTTTGTGTTCAGTTGCTTGGCAATGTCAGCAAAGTATGAGCTTGACCCTTCATGGCGGTCGCTACCTATTTCTAATACAATACCATCACTGACAGCGCCAATGTAGTTTTGCACCTGTTTGTAACAACTGCCCATCTATTTTGTCCAGTCTAACTTTTCAACAGTGAACGGATAGTTTGCTTCTTTGTAAAACTGTTTACGCTTGGTTAGATGCCTTTTGGCAAATCTACATGTTGATGTTATGTCCCAGATTTGGACGTGGTCTTTGTCTTCCGCTTTCCGAATACCGCGACCAATACTTTGTATAACCCGTACAAAACTTTTACCTGGCTCCAGTAATACAAGATTAAA
>Ga0206123_10002036_pt1 | contig 18085 bp, 19 predicted proteins | sample Helgoland_Spring_2_FD_160086 | JGI IMG/M metagenome (GOLD analysis project Ga0206123, IMG submission 160086) | Pelagic subsurface seawater microbial communities from Kabeltonne, Helgoland, North Sea - Helgoland_Spring_Bloom_20160316_1 | ecosystem: Environmental > Aquatic > Marine > Epipelagic ...
GCCGACCGTCGAGTGCGTTTTGCGGACATGATTGAACTCCTTGAGAATGTGGAGTGCAATGTAGATCAGGAGGGTGAGTTGTTGAAGAACGGCTGGGAATGAACGCTTACGATCCTATGGTTGTTATGGGGCAACGCAGTGCAGGGCTGAAACAGTTTGAGGTTTACGCTAAAGAGTATATCAAGTCGTTAGAGCCAACTTGGACGAGCCCTAAATCTTCAATCTCATGGAAGAATTCACTCAGAGATTATGTCTATCCTCATATCGGGTCCAAGCCAGTTGAGGGATTAACGAAAGATGATATCTATAACTTGCTAACGAAAGACGATTTCTGGGTGGAGAAGCAGGAGACAGCTATTCGTGTGAGAGGCCGGATAAAAAAGATATTCGACTATGCGAGGGCTCAAGGTGCGCCTATTGTTCATAACCCTGCTGATTGGGAAGGTAATCTTGAGTTCAGGCTGAATGTAGTTAGCAAGAATATCCGCACTACGCATCTAAGAAGCCTGCACTACAAAATAGCGCCCCTATTCTTGGCTGATCTTAAGTGTCGAAATGAGATGAGTGCTAAAGCTATGGTCTGGGTTTTACTCACAGCTTGTAGGACCGCAAACGTGGGTTCTATGCGATGGGATGATCTTGACTTTGATGACTTTATTTGGACTTGTCCCGCTCCCACGATGAAAAAAAAAGAAGAGTTCAAAGTACCTTTTAGTGAAGGAGCTGGTATTTGGCTTCAGTCCATCCCGCGGATTGATGAACTTGTCTTTCCTGTAAAAAAGGGGAAGGAAATGAGTAACAACACGCTTGTAGCTTTACTGAAACGCATGGAGTACAAGGACCTAACTACAACGCATGGTTTACGTTCTACATTCAGCACTTGGGCCAATGAAAAGACGAATTATCAATATGATGTTATTGAGGCTTCACTTTCTCACACAGTCGGTAGTAGGGTTTCGCAAGCGTACAATCGCAGTGACTTATTTGAGAAAAGGAGAAATCTGCTACATGAGTGGCATCAATACTTGAACTTTTAGAGCCTATCGAGCTGGGAAGTCGGTAGGTACGTTGTGGTTGGAGTAAACAAAACTCTTTAAACATTACTCTCGTGACCTGAAACCCGCTTGTCACCCGAAAATTCCGCACTAGTTATTGGCATCCACAAAAACAATGACTACCGTGTTTCAGTCGCTGCTTGCTGGTGATTGCTAATCATAGGATGGTAGTTTATTCTAATTAGGCTCTTTAGCGTTTAGGCTAATTCTATAACTAGCCTTGTCGGGCGTTTCGCCAGACAGAAAATTATTGGGTACATTTAGTTGCGATAGAAAAGCTTCTACCGCTCCTTCGTACCTCGGCTCGGTAGAAGCTTTTCTATCGCAGTCTCTGAGTAAAGAGCATCGAGGTGAACCGTTGCTGGTTCACCTCATTTTTTCTGGGGCCGTTTGTGAGCGATGATTTTGAAAAGCATATTGTCACTACATTCGAAAGACTCGATCTAGAAAAATTCAGGGTCAACAACTCGTCACGGCATCTTTTTGTGTGTGGTGGGTTGGTAGATGTTTCCTCCCCGATACCCCCAAGTTTCCGCGATAGATTCATTGGCTACACAGCCGAAAATCATGAAACTATTCATGATTCGGTAATCTTGGCTGAAGCCTTTTTGGATTACTTCAAAGAGAATGCATACCGAGACCTATTTGTCTTCGAAGAAGAAATCGCGAAAATATCCTCGCTGGTGATAATTTTCTTAGAGAGCCCGGGATCGCTTGTCGAACTTGGAATTTTCTGTGCCATACCGGATATAACCAAAAAGCTGTTAATTGTTGCGCCCCAAGAGCATGTTCAAGGAGAAGACTCTTTTATCTACTTGGGACCGCTTAGCTACCTTAAACGGCTCGATGATAGTTCTCTTACCGTTTATCCATGGCCAGATAATGCGTTGTTGGAATATGACGACGACCACTTAATTGGTTTGTGTGACGACGTTCAACAAAAAATATTGAAAGTCCCTAAAACATCGAAATTCAATCAAGAAAACTCAGGGCATGTGGCTTTACTTGTCGCTGAAATTATTCGGGTTTGCTATCCGATTCAGATTACTGAAATAAGTAATTCTCTCGATGCTCTAGGTTTCGCTTCTAGTATTAAGAATATTCATCGAAGTATCTACTTGCTGAAAATATTGAAGTTTGTCGAGTCGATTCCATATGGAGGAAATACCTACTATTACCCGTATGACAAGCGTGAGTGCACAGTCAGCTTTTCTGAGTCTAAGGTCTTCGAGGCTTCGAGCTTTCGTATAAATTTAAATCAATCCTACAAACATCAGGAAGACTCCCAGTCTAGGAAGCGTCGTACTGCGCTGAAAATGATTCAGAAGCTAGATAAGGGGGAGGTGTCGTGAATATTCTTCAAGCACTTGTAGACGAGCTTGGTTTGGATGCGGATCTAATAACTGTGTTCGCGAACACAGCACCATACCGTTATAAGGTTTACCAAATACCTAAGCGAAATTCCGCAGGTATGCGAACAATTGCTCATCCTTCCAAGGAACTCAAAATAGTCCAGAGGCTTTTGGTCGATATTCTGAGTGGAGAATTACGTGTTCATGATAATGCTTATGCTTACATTACTGGTAAAAGTATCCGAGATAATGCGCTGAGACATAAGAATTCCAGATATCTTCTTAAGATGGATTTCACGAACTTTTTCCCAAGCATTACGCCAGACTTGTTTCTCGAAAAGTTGGCATCCTCAGGAATCGACACTAACGCCGTAGATCGAAATTTGCTCACGAAGATTCTCTTTCGAAGACCAGTTAGACACGGTGCGCTAGAACTTAGTATCGGTGCTCCATCGTCGCCATTAATATCGAATTTTGTGATGTATGACTTTGATGTAGCTTTGTCGGAAGCTTGCGAAGATAACAACATTACATACACAAGATATGCAGATGACTTAACGTTTTCGACTTCACGAAAAGGACTGCTGTCAGAGTTGGCAAACATTGTCATTGCCAATCTTGCGCAAACCACAGGAAATAGTATTCAAGTCAATGCACAGAAAACTGTCCACTCTTCAAAAGCACACAATCGTCATGTCACGGGAATTACGCTAACGAACGATGACAGTCTTTCAATAGGCAGGTCTAGAAAGAGGTTGATTTCGTCGATGATCCACAAGTTCAGTCATAATCAGCTTCCTCCAATTCAAGTTCCTCGACTTCAAGGTTTGATTTCCTTCGCATCTTATATAGAGCCAGATTTCTATCAAAGGATGGAGAGGAAATATGGGAAAGAGGTTCTTCAAGAAATAAAGAAACCAGTAGACACAAGAGAAATCTGACGCTAATCAGGTAGGCCAACTTTTGTCGTTAACGCACTGGTATTCTGTATTGTGCGTACTACTTCGCGTCTTGACGAGACTGCCCGGATAACTTGGCTAGAACTGCTATTAAGATCAATTATATAATCTTTCCTGTTTATGACCATTATCAGGAAAGTAGGTGATCAACCATTGAGTAAAATTGCCCACTTGAAGCCAGCTGAACCTACCTCACCAACCATCAAAAACAGGAAAGTTACCCGTTGCGTATACCCGCCAAAATGAACATTAATTCCCTAATGCATTCCCTGCTTCGTATTTCTACCCCATGTGTTCATTTTGAGTGCAATTCAACACCCAGGTTCAGCAAGTAAACAATGGTGAACATCGCGCGAAGGAAAAAGAATTTCCTCAGAACGAACTATTGGAGCAAAAACAGTATGAACGGATGGATAGAGGAGCGCAGAGTAAGGCAGTCGCAGCTGATAAGAACATGGAAACCGTGGAATCAATCTAGCGGGCCAAAAACCAAAAAAGGAAAACAGAAGACTAGTATGAACGCCTACAAAGGCGGCGTCAGGGCAAAGATGTCTGAAATGGCTCGGTGTCTTGCTGAGCAACGAAGATATATAAACAATGGTTTTATGGTTCTACACGAGAAAAACGAAAACCAAGAGGGATTGTAGCCTTACATATGGCGGTGCAAATCAACGGCATTGGACGCCGAACAGATCGACCTGCGAGCAGGATAATTGCTAGTTATCAAGCAGCACTTGAGCAAGCTTCAAAAAAAGCGCTTTCATCTTTGGGTCTGGATGTTTTTCAAGCTGTATAAATATGTCGAGTAATTGTTTGTCTTGTATCGAGGTGGCCCTAATAAACATCTGATCACTGCGACCGAGCACCCATTCATCGTTAATCCCCAGGTTCCTCCGAATTGTGATCATAGCGTCTCTGCCCGGTTTTTTTTCTCGGTTCATCCAGTGATTAACGCTTTGTTTGCCAACACCAAAAGCTTTTGCCAATTCAACATTACTCTTCCAACCATAGTACTGCTTTATTTCAATTAGCCGGTCTTTTACAGTCATCCAAAATTCCAAAAGGCAAATAATTTATCTTTTTGATTCTCGATTAATCACGGTCGCCAAAAACTCCCTTCCCTCATCGTCAGCACTTAAATACGTTTCGATGATTTTTTGCAAAGAACCATCTCTGATGACTTCAGCTTGAATTCCCGGCACGATTGATTCCCACGGCTCGACTCCCATTGCTTTTGCTATGCCGTCGAGAGCGTCAAGCGTTGGGCTCTGGTCGGTATCCTTTGCAATTCTGCCGATGTGCTTGCCAGAAATGGCTCCTTTAGATCTTCGACCTAACTCCTCCCAAGACACGCCAGCGCTAGCCTTAAAGAGTTTCATGTTTTCTTGAAGTAGTTCTGTTGAGCTCATAACGACCACTATAATATTTAACACTTACTTATAGATATGTAATTCGGCTTGGATTGCGCTATCCTAAAACCGTTGGTTGATCGCGGGCCTCTAACACTTCTGACTATCGCCAAGAATGTGGAATCGCTCGAGAGTGGAATTTTATGCGATGTTTGTCTCAGTTTGGCCCATTAAACCATTGAATGATCGAGTAACTGGTTTCACTATACCTCCACTCGAATGCTAAGTCCCCCTAACAACATCATCAAGTTTGAGCTAACCACACTAGCCCTTCCAATTATCGTTTTAATTCAAGTTGGGAGCTCCGGAATCACTATCCGAAGGCCACCAGATTAAAGGTGCACGATTGCCCCAAATTTCAACCACCTTAGATTTCGATTTCATTTCGCAACATTAAGCATAGCGCACAGAGCAAAATCAGAATATCTACGAATCTTGGAGAAGCACGTAGGCTATCTTCAAAAATTTACGCTTTAGCTTAGGATCTGGATGCAACTTAATCTATAGAACCACTAGCATGAGTTCTTCGTCTTCTATCAACTGAGCGGAGGTAAACATAGTACCGCTCTTTCCGAGTATCCACTCATCAGTCACGCCATATTTATCCCTTAATGCCATGAGGTATTCATAGCCCTGTATTGTGTCCCTGTTAAGCCAGGCATTTACCGTTTGCTTACTCGCGCCAGTTTTTCTGGCCAAATCTATATTTTTCCAACCGAAATTTTTTTAATTCTTTGAAGCTTTTTGAAATCTTCATGATAGTCCTAGCCAAACTCGCAATCATACTCAATCTGAGAATGGCTCCATTTCTTTGTGGCGTAAAATAGTGCAGACTCTTCAGAAAGTTATTCATCGAGATAGGCTTTAAGAACACGTAGGATTCGATGTTTATCCTTTGCACCGTATGCAGAAATTGCATTGAAGGTTTTCAAAAGCTGAAGGTCTACAGATTCAGTCGCATCCGAGCCGAATGGGTGAGCTGTAATATCCGACCAAGAACCTTTTCCCGTCGCAAGCCATAGTCCGTTGACGCGCAAGTAGTCAGCTGTTTCCGGCGTGTACTTGGAGCCTTCGGCTTTACCGCTCTCAAGCTGGCTATAAGTAGGCTGACGAATCCCCACACCTTCCGACACCTCAACCTGAGAATATCCTAGTCGCTTTCTGGCAAACTTCAGCCTGTCTCTATATGTGTCCAATTCTACGAAGGAACCCTGATCATCTATTCTTTCAAACGATTTTAGGTCATCGTCATAGCAAGTGACATCAGTCCATTTCCCACGACCCGTCGCAAGCCATAGCCCGTTGACCCTTAGACAGTAAGCGATTTCAAGCGTGAATTTCGAACCTTCAGATTTGCCACTTTCAAGGTCGCTATAAGTTGCTTGCTTGATCCCAACTGCACCGGCCACCGTTTTCTGAGAAAGGCTCAGACGCTCACGCGCAAACTTTAATCTTTCCTGGTACGTTTCAAATTCCATGACGGAATTATTATGGTCGCGCGGACCAGATGTAAATAAGTATTTTTAAAATTGAAGAATGACTAAAATTTTCTGGCTTTAGTGAAGTTGGCTCGCCTTGCCTCGCTGAATCATTAACTAAATGTAATTCACCTACCGTATGATCCGATTTATTACCAAAAATATTACCAAATCTGGTTTCATGTATCGGGTTGTAGAATAAACCATTGATTTTATTGCGATTCTAGGGGATGCAGAACTAGCAACCCTCGGCCTACAAAGCCGATGCTCTATCCAAAAATTCCCGAAATGTTGGTTCTGGTGGTTTCTCGTTTGATATTGCCCGCCTAATTCAGTTAAACAAAGTGGTTTTTGTTAGTCAACTGCATACACTTGAGAGGTCTTAGAAATCGATCTCGGACTCTTGGGTCCCTTTTTCCTAAATTGAATTCTTCGCCAAAAGAGACATGAGAGGTTTCTCCGGTATCTGCATTCCATATCTGTACTAAAGGTTGGTTTGAGAGAAGCGAATATCGCACAAGCTTTTCAGAAATTTCCTACTTCAATATTTCTCTGCACATCCTATTCTTTATGGTTCAATCCATAGGAGTATGCAAATGATCATCAACATCGGAGAACAAGAATGCGAACTCAATGAACTCATAAGTGGTCGGGTACACGAGGGTGGGTGTTGGTTTTAGTGGAAATGGGCACTTTGTTTACCTGATCTATGTTAAACGAAATGCCCAACGCGATTTTATTAGTCGGTAGGATAGTGGGTAAAAACTTTTGTCACTGTAAGTTCTATTCTATAAGGGTTGATGGCGGAAGAGGTATCCGCCGCATTGTCATTCTCATTCAGTCCATCTCGTACAATAAACCCTTTTTAAATAGGGTATACAGCACATCCTAATGTTTTCTTGTTCCATGTTGTGCGTTACAATGCCAGTGTGAAACGTATATAGATACGTATATAGCGAGCTTTAATGGCACGTACAATTGATCGGCTCAGCGCAATCCAAGCAAAGAAGTTATCAAAGCCCGGCTGGTATCTTGATGGTGACGGTCTCTATCTGCAAGTAAGTCCAACTGGATCGAAGTCGTGGGTCTTTCGTTACACTTCAGGAGGCAGGGAGAGGCGTCAAGGTTTAGGCGCTCTCAATACCATCTCATTAGCGGCCGCTCGTAAAGCTGCACTTGAATGCCGAAAACTCAGAAGTAAGGGTATCGATCCTCTGGAGAATAAGCGCGAACTCGAAAGGGAAGAACGCCTTGCCAAAAATAACGGGATTACTTTCAAAGAATGTTCTCTGGCCTTTATTGAGTCCAACAAGGCCGAATGGAAAAATCGAAAACATGAAACGCAATGGCGTAATACACTGGAAACCTACGCCTACCCGACAGTTGGTGATATTGCCGTAAAGGATATCGATACTGACATGGTGCTGGGTATTCTTGAGCCCATCTGGGCAACGAAGACCGAAACAGCTACCCGAGTTCGACAGCGAATAGAAAACGTTTTGGATTGGGCTAAAGCTCGTGACTTTCGAACGGGTGAAAACCCAGCCAGACGGCGAGGTCACATCGACAAACTTCTGCCGAAGCCGACAAAAATTCGGAAAGTGAAGCACCTCGAAGCTTTACCGTACTCCAAGATGCCAGCATTCTATCAATGGTTGCGCAGCAAAGAATCATTAGCATCGATAGCTTTAAGCTTCACGATACTCACAGCAGCGCGCAATGGTGAATCTAGACACGCCGCTCATAGCGAAATCAGCCTACCCGACAAGAAGTGGGTCCTACCGGCGGAAAGGATGAAAGGGGGGAGGGAGCACAGAGTACCGTTGTCTAGTGAAGCAATGACAATATTGGGTGAAGCAAAACCGTTTTCCACTGAAGAATACCTGTTTCCAGGGCAAGGCCGAAAGTCCAAGGTAATCAGTGATCAAGCCTTGCTGAAATTAGCAAAGGAATTCGAACCGACACTCACGGTCCATGGTTTTCGTTCAACTTTCAGAGACTGGTGTGCCGAACAGACAAATTATCCCCGGGAAGTTGCGGAAGCGGCATTGGCACATAGCACTCAAGATCAAACAGAGGCAGCGTATCAAAGAGGCGACTTGTTTGAGAAAAGGGCACGGCTGATGGAAGCTTGGGCGAGATACTGTTGTACACTGCGAGGTTCTCGCAGTGTAGCGGCGCTCTCAGATCACAACCTATCAAACGAGGAAGATGATGGCTTCTAAGTATCCAGAAGATTTTCACATTGGGGAAATTCGGCCAATTATTCGTGACGAAAATTGGGAGCGATACTTTGTCATTTTAAAGGACTGCATCGCACCCAAACGGGAGACGCCTGAACGCAAGCAGAATCGAGTAGAAATCGAAGAGCTTGATACTTTTGGGCCAATGAGTGAGTTTGAGCGAGAGAGAATTAGGCGCATTTTGAAGAACCAATATCTATTTCTCCCTTGTAGACCAATCATCTTTTACCTATGGGCGACTGAGCATGCTGACCTGAAACTTTCGAAAGGTTTCCTGAACTATATTAAGGAAGGGAATCCCGAAGTTTTAGAAGTGTCGCCTGAAAAGTTGCAAGACTATTTCGAAAAAGAAAATGCACCCCGAGAAGGTAAATCTTATCCAACGAACAAGAAAAACTCGTATAGTGAAAACAGGTATCAGTGTCAGACAGGTTTCGAACACTATTATTATGAGTTAGTAGTAGAGTTTGGCGTACTCCCCTCGGCTAAGCGTGTGCTTGAAGAAACAATTAATCGCATCAATGACCTCTGTGGTTTCTTTGAAAGCTATGACCCTGAAACAGATAGATTCACGACTAGTCAAAAATATAACTGGATCCTTATTAGTTCCAAGACTGTTCAGAACTGGTGTTCGTCTATAAAAAGGGAGATTAATCCAAAGTAGATTCCTACAAATAATGGAGATGTGCTCCATTGTTTTCCCGTCAATTATTTACCCCGTAAAGTTGAAATAAGATAGGCGCATTGAGTGGTACTGGGTAGACTAAATGCGACATATTCAAGATGATTGCTTCTATCGTGAGAAGCAAATAATTCTGACCAATTCTGGGTCAAACAGCAATCCGCGCGACCCAATAATTCCCGTTTCACATACATCATGGTGGAAGGGAATAAGAGAGGGTCGCTATCCAAAGGGCCGTCAGCTTTCTCCAGGGGTGACAGCATGGTTAGGTCGGGATCTTAGAGAGTGTGTTGAGAGAATTTATGCTAGTTCAAACAACACCGGAGCTGCTTGATGGATACGCGATCCGATTTTGAGCGATCAACTCTTAACGAAGCCTGGGCGATGCTTTCGTACATTCCAGCCTATGATCGTGAGACATGGATTTGCGTCGGCATGGCACTCAAATCTGAATTCGGAGACGAAGCCTTCAGCATTTTCGACTATTGGTCTCAGTCCTCCAGCAATTATGACGTGCGGAGTGTCCGAGCTGTTTGGAAGTCGTTTAAAAGACAGGGCACAACCTTTGCCTCGTTAGCGAAGCTGGCATTAGATGCCGGTTATTCTGTTTCTAATAAGAACACCTCACCCGCGCTGCCTCCTCCTAAGAAAGCTCCTCAGTCGTCCAGCGATACTTCAATCTATGCTAAGAAATTGTTTTTGGCATGCAATAGAGAAGATTCGTTTATAGCTGAGCATGAGTATTCCCGGAGCAAGGGGATTGATTGGGCGGCGGGTGCCGGTAGAGGAAAGGCAAGCGGCAAGCTTGTTGGTAAAGACGCCGACTGCATTATTATCCCCGTTCGTAATATCGAGGGCACCAAGGTTCAAGGTGTTCAATGTATCAACGAGGACGGCATTAAACAGAGTTTCGGTTCAATCAGCGGCGGTTCTCTCCTGCTGGGTAACACGCTAAACCGCAACGCTACCTGGATTGTCGCTGAGGGATGGGCGTCGGCTGTATCGACTGTTTTCCACCACGGCGAAGAGGTATGCGCCTGCGCCTTTGGCAAAGGAAACATGATGAACGTTGCCAATCAAATATCCGAGCACTACTCACCCAAAAATATAGACATCCATCGGGAGCAGGATTAATCATGAGCACGATAGCGGTCAAGGTTCTGCCTTTAACCCAAGCTGGCAATGACGCAAACGATAATCGCAATAACCCAGATTACTTAAAAGAGATTCAACCTGAAGTAAATGCGCCAACTCTGAATTCAGTGCAGACAGCTCTGATGCAAAACGTAACCGAAGATAATGTTGCGTTAGTGTGTGAGGAATTGTTTAAGGATAGATTTCGATATTGCCCTCAGTATTCAAAGTGGATGGAATACGTGGGTACCCACTACCAGAAAGATGACACTGGACTAATGCGCGAGTTTATAAGGCGAGTAGTTCGTGACAAAAATACATCTGGGCAGGCAACCGCTTCTCGTTCTTCGTTCGTCTCGGGTGTTGAAAGTTTCATGAAGAGCTCCCGAGCCTTCGCGGTCCACGGTGACAAGTTTGATCAGGACAATTACCTGCTGAATACACCAGTCGGGACATTCAATCTTGAGAACAACTTTAAGCGCAAACCACACGACCCGGCAGACCTCATCACCCATATCACAAGTGTTAGCCCCTCAAAGGATCACGATGGTTTATTTCATAAATTCTTGAGTGAGATAACAGAAGGTGACAAACAGTTACAAGAATTCTTGCAAGTTTCACTCGGCGCAATGTTGTCTGGAGCCATTGAAGAACATTGGATTGTATTCTGGATTGGGGCGGGTAGAAACGGAAAGAATGTACTCGGCGATTTAGTCCAAAAGATTCTCGGAACATATGCGAAGAAAGTACCGTCTGCGACATTCTTATCTACAAAGAGTGAAACCCATCCAACCAATCTAGCCAACTTACAAGGTGCCCGTGTGGCCATATCCAGCGAAATACCGGAAGGCTCGTTCATGAATGAAGCGCTGGTGAAAGAACTCACGGGCGATGCAACTATCAGTGCCAGATTCATGCGTCAGGATTTTTTTGAGTTCAAGCGTACTCACAAACATTTGGTCTATGGCAATACTCGGCCTCAAATCAGGAGCATAGACCAGGGCATGCAATCACGATTAAGGATTGTTCCATTCAATGCGTGTTTCGCCGGTAGAGAAGACGCAAGACTTCCTGAGAAGCTCTGGAGCGAGGCTCCGTATGTCTTGCACTGGTTAGTGGAAGGCCACCAAAAATGGCTCGACAACGGCAGAAAGCTAAGCACTTGTGCAGCCGTAGAGGCTGCGACAAACGATTACTTCGCTAGTCAGTCCACACCAGATCTTTGGCTTGAAGAATGCTGCCGAATTGTGAGCGATGAGGGTCAACCGGGACGCTTTTGGGACAAGTCCAAAGACCTTTATGAGTCCTATAGTGAGTGGAAAAAAGAAAGAGGAGAGAACCCGATCTCGCATACCAGGTGGGGGGACTTTATGGCAACAAGATTCGAAAGAATGAAGGCTGACGGAATTCGTTACAGAGGGGTGAGTTTGATTCCAATACACTGATTTGGGAACCCTTGGGAACCCCTGTCAGGTTTATCGCTATAGCGCACTCTTTTATAGGGAAGTAACAGGAAAGGGTTCCCAAGGGTTCCCAAGATAAGAACTGAACAACGAACGACCTCGAATAAAAAGGTACGGAAGAATCGGCAAGCCAGAAGTGTTGAGGCGACTAGAGCTGGTGAAAGCCACCGATGAGATCGAAGGGTGCGGACAATATCTCATCGACAAACAGGACTGTAACCAGGTATGACGACAGACAAGGAACGCGAAATGCCCTAAGCACTGAATTGCATCGCCTACTTCGCCTGTAGTTACAGGAAAAGATCACGATGATGGACGAGCGAGAAACATCCAAACGAGGATCGAGTTGAAATGGCAGCGGCAAACCGAATGTCACGCGCAATAAGGCGACCCTCGCGGCCCGGAAGATACTGCGTAGGGAAAGCAGAGCCAATGGAAGCGAGTGAAAATCGAATACATCAACGAATCGAAGTCCGGAATTGACAAGCAATCGAGATGCAGTAGAAAACCAAAATCCAATAACTAACAGGAAACAACGATGAAAAATGAAGAGATGAACCAAGTATCGAAAGAACACCACTGTAGCATTTGCAATAAACCTGAGAGTAAATTAGAACTATTTGAGAACTCCGGACTTTTTGGGGATGACGAAGGGCTAAAGTTAACCAAGCGCATCCGGAATTATTTTGGCGATTACAAGGACACTAGGGAGTGTCGTGACTGCTGGAATAGACAAGGATCACTGGGCGAGTTAAAGCTCGAAGACGAAATCGGGAGGGGGCTAACAGCAGCTGAAAAGAAGGGATGTAACGTGGCCCTTAATCTGGTGATTTGGTTTAATACTCTGGACGAGTTCAGAGCCGAGATTATTCCTTATCTTCAGCGCCACCGCCCTATCCTGGCAGAGGGCTCGTATGAAAGTACATTTGTCGAGTTGGCCAAGAGGCAGTTCGCACTGTTCCCTGAACTTATGACAAGCACAGATAGAGATCGATATCTATATGCCGTCATGAGGGTATTAGAGACCAATCCCCTTCAAGAATGGTTGTTTGAATCAGACATCGAGGAGAAATGTGCTCGCATCATGCTCGATACCCACACAGGGGTAATCCGGGGTGAGTTCACTTCTGAAGAAATGAATATGGAAGAATGTAGAAATTATAAATAGGCTAGCGCATAGAAAGATCATCGATGGAGAGGTGAGAGGATCTTCATGCTGTGTGTGAAATTCTCGCGTCTCTAACAATGATTGGTTTTTCGAGGAGGAAACAGCGTCGTGAGGTTTCTAACCGGCAATGAAAAATATCTCCTGAGATTCTATCGTCATTTGCGTCATTTGCGTCATTGAGGAGAAAGTAAATGAATGCTGAACTACTAAGAGCGCAAGGCACTGCACAACACATTCAACTCGAGGTCATGAGCGGTGAAGCGTTGAAATGCAATTATCCTTGGGGAGCGATGAAGTCGGAGTTCCAAGCGCATCTGGTCGCATTTAAGCCACAGATCATCGAGCGTCTTCTCGCATCTAACCGATATAAATGTGTCTACCGAGTAACAATCGACGATAAAAAAATCACAGTCCTGAGCCATTCCGATCTGGCTTCTATTACGAGGACGGTTCGACAGAAATTTGGCACTGAAAGAGTAGGCGAAATTGAGATGACCAAATTGAAACTTGTTCGGTGAATCTTGCCAATACGCTCGTGGGTTCACAGTTATCTCAGGACCGGAGGCAATCTCCAAACAAAAGCACGCCGTGCATGAATAAAGGCGATGAACTCTCAAAGAAATAGGATGCTATCTCAGATGGAAGGATAAACATGAAACTAACAGCCAAACAAAAACTCTTCGTCGAAGAATACTTAATTGATTTGAATGCGACTCAAGCTGCGGCTCGAGCTGGATACAGCAAAAAGACGGCGAAGCAGGCGGGTACAGAAAACCTATCGAAACCTGTCATTGCCGCTGCAATCAGCTTGTCCATGCAGCAACGATCAGAACGACTAAAGATTGATGCTGGCTATGTTTTGAGACGATTTCACGAGCTTGAGGCATTCAATTTTTCTCAAATTTTTAACGCTGAAGGTGAGCTCATGCCCATCGACCAATGGCCTGAGTCAGCGCAGCGCTCAATCGTTAGCTTTGAAGTAAAAGAAGATTGGGAAGGAGTTGGCAAAAAACGAAAGCTAGTGAGAACTATTGGCAAAATCCGGATTGAGTCGAGGGTCAAAGCGCTGGAAAACATAGGGAAACATATTGGCTTCTATCCTGTTGCTAGCGTCAAGGTCGACTCCGGCGACAGCATGACTGAGTTATTGAATCGGGTGGCAAATGGTCCTATGGGTAGTCTACAAGGGCGCCTAGCGAACAAAGCAGGGTCAGCTAGTTAGGGGCTGCTACTCGGGTGTAGTGCTCCCGGAGGGTCTGAGATAGCGATAGACCGGTGGTCACAGCTGTACGTGACCGCTACAGTTTTGAGTTAGTTACTGATTTGCCGGTCAGGCGAGGTTTTCGCGATTGGATAGATCCCATTGTTCTAGGAACTGAGGTACATCCCAGCCTAGCTCCTCAACATAGTCAATCGCCTCCTCGATTGTCGCTATCGATGCTATATAAGATCTCATCAGGCTAATGCGTTCGAAATCTTCTTCTCCCTCTTTAGGGATATCCCGGCCAACTATCTCATCGATCTGTTCGTCAAAAACTAACCTCATTTCTTCTAGGACCTTGTTTAGGTTTTTTGCCATGAGAACTCAGTCCGATTAGTTGGTAATTGAATGAAAGGGCAATGATTAGATCTGCCGGCTGTTGATTTGCAGATAATATTGATCCTGTATTTGCAAAATGGTTTGACCGATTCAGTCTACTGGTTATAACGATTCCCTGCCTCCATTGTCAATTGAGACAGGGTCACATTCTGCTACGAACATGTCTTAGAATTGGCTCAGAATTAGATGCAATTCAACACGGCTATGAAGATTGACGTTTAACAAATGCACAATCCGAATGAAAAAACGTGTGAGCTGTCGTCATTATCAGTGCTCTTACCCATAATGTAGATATCGATGACAGTCTCGACACCTTGCCTGTGAAGAACCCCTCGACATTCAGCTATGACTGACACAGCTGATTACTACATGCTATATATTTCATTCGTGGGTGACACATACAAAAAGCCAACTTCAAGCTCAGAGGCTAAGGCCAGAGATGTGTCGAGTGCGTTTGCTGTCATGCGTTCACTTTCATTGGTGGCGGAATCAATAACTAACATGACCGGAAACATTTCAGCCCCTTTACTTACGACTTCTTCCCTATGTGCGGCTAACTTTCTAATGTCCAGTGTGATTTCTGAAGGTTGCAAGCGACTACTTGCTCTTTCTGATGCTTTGACCTCAATCGCGACCAGCATGTTCAGCAATGTCTGTTCGTTGTTGCGCCTGCGCCAGTCTCGATTAATTGAAGGTTTGAATATGACAACATCTGGGATTGGTTCAAAACCTCCCTGATAAGCATGATGTTTCTTCTTATCTAGTTGTCGAAAAAGTTCAGAATTAGGCTTGTCTATCCACATCTTTACATTCATTCCGATTTGGTTAAGCGGTACTTTTCCCTGCTCTCTCAGCAAGTGATAAATCATTGCTTGATAATGTAGTTCTGAGCCTAAGACAGCTAAACAATCTGATTTTATTCTTGGCCAGGCATTTTCTATTGCCAGTTTTGCATCAGCTAAATTTTCCATAGTCTCCCTATTGCTACATGATATCTCGTTTTGCGGTGCTGCTTCGCTTCGCCAGGCTGTTGGCTTGTGATTTAACGACCGAATCTATCTAAACATCCCAACAAATGGATTCCCGTTACCTTGTATGGCTTTGATCCTATCATCCCGCTCAAACTCCCAGTCACGTGGCGGATCACTCAAGCTCCATTCCATAAACATCGCCAGTTCCCCATTCTCGAGTACAACTCCATGCTGCTGATGCATGTACAACCATATTCTGGCCACATCACCTCGCTTGTCAGCTGGAGGCTCAGCGATGTCTCCTTCCCACTCGAAGTCACAGCTCAGCTTGAGGTATTCACCTTCAATGACGCCGTAGCGCCTATCTGACCCTAAGGCGTTCACCTGACCGACTGAAGGTACTAAGTTGTGCAAGTCAAAGATCATCGCCCGTGCGTTCAGGTCGTGTCTCTCACAACATCCTCGACCGCCCTTGGCGCACTTGTTTGGGATGCCTTCGTTCCAGCATGCGAACTGGCGAGCAGGCATTAAAGAGGCTGGTACAATGTGTTCTTGTTCAAGGTCATCAGCTCTTGCCAGATAACTGGTTGTGCCATTCATGTCGTAGTCGCAAGTGTTCAAGTCGATACCATCTCTGTTGCTGTCTGCGCTGTACTGACAACCACAGTAGAACGTCCTCTCTTTGTCTTTGTAGATAATATTCTTCGACCACTTCTTTGCCGTACCCCATGAACCAGCGATAGTCGTGATGGGTTCAGGACTAGTGTTGGTGTCCGGCCAATCTAGCTCTTCATCAGCGGTCGCATCCTCTGGCATTGCACAGGAACCTGCTGGGTGGCAATGATAAGTCCCGTCCAGCTTGCTTACATGTTCTCGTTGCCGTCCGTGCCGCCACGGTGGGCCTGTGAGTAGAGCGATATCGTTAGTAGTACAAAAAGTATCCACTTCATGGTGTCGTCCCGATAGGTTGATAACTAGAGAAAGATAACATCTGAGGGTGGTTGGTCAATGTGGGATGGACCGGAAAATGGCGAGCCTACCATACCCGGCGTGTCAGGGAGTAGTTGAAGGTGTTAATGCTCAAAACGTCGAAGGAGTTTACAAAACAGAAATTGATCGCTGGTGAAAAAATAACCACTCCGCATTAGCGCTAGCTATGAGAAGTCAGGCTCGTTTCTTGCTTTCATAACTACCCACCGTTCTCGGGCTCTCCAAATAGTGCAGTACCAGTCTCGGTGGTTCCACACGGATTGTCCCATGATCGAGAATTCGTTAAAGTACAAGGCGTTATGGTGCTGTGCATTATCGTTGCGTGTTAGTTATTGAGGCGATATCCTCATCGAAAACACAATGCTTTTGTTGGTTAAAAAACGATCAGTTAATGTGTCGTGTTATGCATAGTAAGGTGATGGTTTAAGGTCTGTGATCTTTGAATATAGCCTTGTTTTAGTTAAGTCCAATTGTTGAGCGATGAAATATGGTAAATCAGTTTTTCAGAATGGGTAAGCTATGTTTGTTCCTTGAAACCCACACAAGACCCCGTCAATTAATTACTCACTCCATTCAGTTAATCCTATTCATATTGACCGGGTTGTTATCTACCTTATCTTATTCCGCCTCAAGAGTAGGCGGTGAGAACATTATTGAATTACTGGTTGTTGGTGAACAGCTTACAGCCTCAGATGGCACCGCGTTAACCATTACCCAGGATGTTACCGCCGTCTCACTCAATGTCACCGTTGTGAGTCCGGGTGCGAGTGGTTTTATCACGGTATACCCCTGCGGTGTTGAGCGCCCGCTGGCTTCTAACCTGAATTATGTCACCGGTGATGTCGTGCCAAACGGGGTCCTCGCAGCCGTCGGCAGCAACGGTAAGGTTTGCTTATACTCACTGTCAGAAACCGACCTGGTAGTGGATATCGCTGGTTGGTTCTCTGGAGATGTGTTCGTGGGCGTCACGCCCAAACGTCTGGTTGATACACGTGACGGCACCGGCAGCCTTATGCAAAAAGTAACGCCTGCTAGTGTCCTGACGATCCCTGTGAAGAGCATCGATGTGGAGACATCAGCTGGTTTGGCCACGAGTGTACCGACTAGCGCCACAGCAGCATCTTTAAATGTCACTGTGGTTAATCCCGAAGGCAGTGGGTTTCTCACGGTTTATCCCTGAGACTCTGAGCGACCGTTAGCGTCCAATGTGAATTTTGCCACCAATCAAGTCGTCGCCAATGGAGTGACATCCCCGCTGGATTCTTCAGGTAATGTCTGTATCTATGCTTCCGTCGCCACAGATGTAGTCGTAGACCTTGCTGGCTGGATAGCAGGTGATAGCTTTACTGGTGCTACGCCAAAGCGCCTGACCGATACGCGTGATGGAACCGGTGGTTTTAGTGGTCGATTAAGTAACATTGATGAACTCTCAATCCCTGTAAGTACCACATCATTTGCGGTGAATGGTTTGGCGCAGTTTGTCTCAACCGAAGCAACAGCCGCGACGCTCAATGTCACTGCGGTAACGCCGGCGAGTAGTGGCTTTCTAACAGTCTATCCCTGTGGTGTTTCGAGACCTTT
>Ga0206123_10002039_pt1 | contig 18063 bp, 16 predicted proteins | sample Helgoland_Spring_2_FD_160086 | JGI IMG/M metagenome (GOLD analysis project Ga0206123, IMG submission 160086) | Pelagic subsurface seawater microbial communities from Kabeltonne, Helgoland, North Sea - Helgoland_Spring_Bloom_20160316_1 | ecosystem: Environmental > Aquatic > Marine > Epipelagic ...
CTTTTTTCCATGCTTCTAGATGTTTGTCGTTAACAACCCATGGAAATTTATCAAATTTAGATTGTAGATTTTTTGTTGGCAGATCAGGGTGATAAAAAAGCTGATTATAAGAAAATTCCCGCCAACCTAGTTCACTGCAAAAGTGATCGCTATTCTCGTCATTTTTTTCATTACGAATTCTGTACCAAACTTGATTTGGTGATATTTCTCCAAAATGTAAATGTGGAGAAATTCTTGAAATATATGGTTTTGAAGGTATATTTCTACCCTTTTTGTAATAAGATAAGTTTTCTTTTATAAAGTTATCTAGACATAGAGATGCGCCTTGCTCGCCAATTAACCAGTGTTTTCTTAATTTTTTGTACCATGGGTAATCAGGTAGAAGATCTAAATTATGGAGTTGCATAGATTTTTTTGAATCAAAGATATATTGTTGATTTTTTGGCGCTATCAATGGCTTTCGTGGTTGATCTGCCTGTAAGCACCCCTTTTTATAAAAAGGGGTAAATACGCCATACGGCCTATCTGAGCTGTTTTTAATATCCCATGGCTCCCAAAGTAACGAGCCATTGAAGCTAGCTGTTTTTATATTCTGCGTACCAAGGTATTCTTTTATTTTTTTATCGCGATTGATTCTCCATGGCTCATAGCAACGATTCCAATAAACAGCATCAATATCAAGCCGAAAAATAATGTCTTTCAGTATATCGATGGGGTTACCTTTGTATATTGACAGCTTGCCACCAAGAGAGTCATTTAATGATCTAAGTGATGATTCAAGCCACCATTTACTAGTAGCTCCCATTCCAAAATTACCAGCATTTTTATCATCAAGAATATATATTGGAAGCACGTTATTGTGCTTTATAGCTTGAATTAGTGAAGGATTATCTGAAAGTCGTAAATCCTGCCGAAACCAATGTATTGCGATATCATTCATACTTTTGACACTATTTTTTTGAGTTAACTTTTTCACGAAAGTGACGAATTTTAGCTATAAAATTTAATAGTAATGAATCATGATGAGGATCACCATAATGAAATAACAAGGTCGCTCTTGTATATTTTGATTTTAAAGGTAGGTTGGCATGAAGTGTTCTATAACCATAAAAAAAATAAATATTCCCTTCCTTGAACTCTATAATATGTTTACTGATATTTTTTAATGCGATCAGAGATATAATTTTCCGAGAAAAACTATTTTGTATTAATATTTTTTCTAAAAAGTTAAGCAAAGCATTGTTCCTTAACTCCCTTAAATTCTTGAAGGCTAAAAAAGACCCAGATTCTTCGGGGGACCCATTTGGGATAACTATAGGAATCAAGATAGTGATTATAGTCGCATCATAATGAAATTTTAATGATTGTGAGCTTGTTTTTTCTCCTGCTACTACCCTTAATACATTTAATATTTGAGATTTATGATACTTATTTACAGATCCTAATTTTGCTAATTCAAAAAGAAACCCCTTTAAATTTTTACTTTTATCTAAGAGATTAAACTTGGATTTAATATTTTTATAGGGGTTAATTAGTGAAAAATACCTTTGACCCTTATCAGCTACAAGTGACTCAATTTCATACTTAAACTCAGTTAAAGCTTTTTTATCTATTGCTGAATCAAGACAATAAAATCCATCGCTCATTAGATCTTCTGTAATTTCATTAAGTAAGGTCTCAGAGGGCTTTACTAAAATGATATCGTCAAATGTAATTTGATCTTCTTTACCCATTTAACTTAATTACCAATTGAAATAGTTTTATAAAAGAACATTTAACTCTCTAAGGAGTATTGCAGTTATTACAGTTGTTATTAAAGAAATTTTTCACAAATCTTTTTTAGAACAATCCCTCTAGATGATGATGAGCCATGATTAGAAGGGTACGTCCATTCTTTATCATAACTGCTCTCAGAGACACCTCTTCCTTGTCCCATTTGACGTTTGTAGAAAATCCAACTTAAACCTCTTTCCCTCGAATGTTTGCAATCTACTTGATAATGGACAATTACAGATAGATCTCCAAAAACTGGTTTTTTATAATCTGTTAATGAAAAGTAGTAGATAAAATTTTTAATTTTTTCAATCCTAGCAAGGTCTATATAAATAATATTTCCACTGCTGCTACTTTCGGTCACTTTACTCCATTCACCATATGAGAAAGATGAAAAGGTGATGATAATCAAAAGCGAAATAAACGAAATAATATTTTTCATCTTAAAAGTATAAAAGATTAAGTTTGTCATAGGAAACACATATTTAGCGAAGTTGAGCTATTGAAACATTTCCACAACTCGTGATTGTTTCAATTTACAAAACTCAGATATTTTTTGGTGCTTTTATAGTTCTTGTGGTTACTGGGATTTTGCAATATCGAACTAGAAACTTACCATGCCCTTTAGACGAAAAAAAAGCGGCTGCATGTACTAAAGCAAAAAGACTATCGTTATTCATCTATTTTTCTTCAGTAGGACTATTTGTCACTGGGTTTACTTTTGCTTACCTCATTCCATTTTTAATATAATCGGAGCTTTGAAACTCCTGAATAATATAGCTTAAAAAAATTGGCGGAGAGACAGGGATTCGAACCCTGGGTACCTTTCGGTACGTCGGTTTTCAAGACCGGTGCATTCGACCACTCTGCCACCTCTCCTGTAAATTCTATACTTAGATTGTAAGCGTTCCTACTTTTTACGGACTTAGTTAAATAAGGGGCGATTATACCGTTGTTTGCCCCTGATTCAATAGATTAAATGGTAATTATCAGAGCCTAATATAGGATAGACGAATTTATTTTTCTCCCCGTGGATCATTAGCAGGTCGTGGGACTTTCTTGCTTATATTGGGCATTATTGAAAGATCCGAGGTATCAAGTGGTTTCGCTTTAAAGGCTTCAATAACAACTGTTTTGATTTTTACATTTTTAACTGGTTTAGGTTTTTTTCTTGGATCATTGCTGGCCCTCGAAGGAGTTTTTGTAACTTTAGTTGTTTTTTTTGTATCTTTTTCACTTGCTGCTTCTAGCTCGCTGTTAAGTTTTTTTGTACTTGCTACTTTTTTTCTTGGCTTCTTATTTGTTACAGTTTTAGAAGTGGTCTTTTTTGATTTCTCTTGGTTGCTTTCATCCTCATCTGTTGTAAGAAGAATATCTTTTGGACTACTCTCTATTTCTTCTTTTTTTGATGTTGCTTTCCTAGTTTTTGGCTTACTTGGTTTTGTTTCAACATCATCTGTTTTCAAGTCTGCTAATTCTGGTTGATCCTTGGGTAAAGATTTCTCAACTAAAGGATTTTTTTTCAATAGATCTGTACTTTCAAGCAACTCTTCTGGAACATCTTGTCGTTCTCGTCTAGGTCGAGGCGCACGTCTTTTTTCTCCCTCTCTTTTTGGCGGTCTATGTTTTGCAATACTTCCACTTTCAGAAATATTTGTAACTACCTTGGAAGTCTTTTCGGTTGATACATCCTGTATTTTATTTTCGATATCATTTGCTTGACTACGACTATCGATATTAATCTTATGCGACCTACCTTTATTTCTATTATCCGATCTTCTGCCTCTATTATTTGGCCTTCTTTGTGGCCGTCTTGCAGGGCCTTTCTTTTCTTGTTCTTGATTTGACTTACCTGTCGTTCCAAAAAATTTTTGGAAAATAAGTCCTATGAAGCTTGTGTTATCTTTATTACTAGATTTTTTTACTTGCGGAGGAAAATTCGGCGGTGCTACATTTTTAACTGCAGGTAATTGAGCTGGCGGAACAGGCTGCACTTCTTCAGTTTCAGAAGGAATAAGTTCTGGCGTCATTGTACCTGTTAATTTGTAGCTATATTCAGAATTAACATCATCTTGCACTCTTATTCTTTGTACTTCAAAATGTGGAGTTGCAAGATTTTCCTTAGGGATAACTACAATCTTCGCATTATATCTTTTTTCTATATCAAAAATTTCCTTGCGTTTTTCATTGAGCAGGAAGGTTCCCACTGACACTGGGACGATGGTGCGTATTTCTGCACTATTTTCTTTCTGCGCCTCCTCTTCGACTAATCTTAATATTGATAAAGAAAGGGATCGTGTTCCTCTTATCGTTCCATGGCCCAGGCATCTGGGACATAGCTTTGAGGTGGTCTCACTTAATGATGGACGTAAGCGTTGTCTGGACATCTCAAGGAGCCCGAATCGGGAAATCCTTCCAACTTGTACTCTAGCTCTGTCTATTTCCAATGCATCACGTATTCGATTTTCAACGTCTCTTTGATTTTTTTGTGATGACATATCTATAAAATCGATTACTACAAGACCGCCCATATCTCTCAACCTTAATTGGCGAGCGACTTCATCAGCTGCTTCCAGGTTAGTTCTATAGGCAGTTTCCTCTATATCAACACCCCTAGTGGCTCTAGCCGAATTTACATCTATAGATATTAGGGCTTCTGTTAGATCTATTACAACAGCTCCACCTGAGGGAAGCTTTACCTCTCGTTCAAATGCAGTTTCAATTTGATTTTCAATCTGATAGCGGGTGAATAGCGGGGTGCTCTCTTCATATAGCTTGACGCGCGTTGTGAAATTAGGCATTACCTGTGCGATAAACGCTGAAGCCAAATCATATGCTTCTTTGTTGTCGATCAACACCTCCTTGACATCCTCTCTCAGATAATCTCGCACAGCACGAATGATTATATTGCTTTCTTGAAATAAAAATTGTGGTGCTTTAGCAGCAACTGCTTCTTTATTTATGGTTTCCCACAGTTGCTTTAGATAGTCTAGGTCACACTGAAGCTCTTCTGATGATCGGCCAATTCCCGCTGTTCTGACAATAACACCCATACCAACTGGGATTATTATATTTCTTAAAGCTTCCCTTAGCTCGTTTCTTTCTTCACCTTCAATTCTTCTTGATATTCCTCCAGATCTTGGATTATTAGGCATTAGAACTAGATATCTGCCAGCTAAACTTAAAAATGTCGTAAGAGCTGCACCTTTATTTCCACGCTCTTCTTTTTCAACTTGAACAATTACCTCTAAACCTTCCTTGATAAGGTCTTGATTTTTAGATTGACCTGCAGCGTTAATTGATTTTGGGTGATATTCTTTAGAGATTTCCTTTAAAGGTAAAAAGCCATGACGCTCTCCACCATAGTCAACGAAAGCAGCCTCTAGACTTTTTTCAACCCTTGTGATTTTTCCTTTATATATATTTGATTTATGTTGTTCTCTTGTCCTGTTCTCAAGATCTAGATCATATAAGCGTTGACCATCAACCATAGCAACTCTTAGCTCTTCAGGCTGAGTTGCATTTATAAGCATACGTTTCATTATATTTCTGTCCTATGTTTAGGGCAGAGGAGTTAATACATGAACAAACTAAGGATTGGCGAACAAAAGACCACAAAAAGACCTCACTTGATTATACAAGTATTTCTTTTACATGCGGTATTATGTAATATCATCAGTTAACCCCGTTAGGATTTATGACCTGATTTATTTAACCATTTAATTTTTAGTGGCAAGACTAAATCTTCTAAATATACCTATTAATAAATTATCAACAACAGAGGCAAACCTTTAAATTTTTGGTTAAACCACTCGTCTCACCCTTATAAAAAATATTTTTATCCTATGTACTATGTACTATAACTCATGCACCTTTGGTGTAGTTATAAATGATGACTGCAAAACGCATGCAATCATTCCTAAAATCTATTTTTTTAGCTATTGTATGAACAATAAGCATTAATTTTTCAGTCACTATTTGTGGCTGAAAAGACGTAAATATGCATTCATCTGCACTTTATTGACGAAAAAAAATTCTCTAAATCAGTTACATAGTAGCAGTGATGTCGACGACCAGCAAACTATATATATTTCGTGAGTCTTAAGTCGATTATATTTCTAACTAATCACTCAATAAGTTACATGCTAAAATGTTTAGAGAAATATTATGATTTACCAGTAAATTATATATGCTAGTTTTAATTATTGTGGCTATATCAAATTATGAGGTCCAGTGGATTTTTCAATGAAAGGGCAATTAACAGTTAAGTTTGTCGAAATTACATCTGAGCATTCTGATCAGAGAATAGACAACTACCTCTTTACCCTTCTTAAGGGTGTCCCAAAATCACGTATCTATAGAATAATAAGAAAAGGTGAGATTCGTATTAATGGCTCTCGTATAAAACCAGACTATAAATTAAACGAAGGTGATAAAATTAGGATTCCTCCCGTACGTATTGCAGAAAGAGAAGCCTTTATTTTACCTAGTAAGAAGCTCCAATATTTACTAGAAAAAAATATACTATACGAAGACGATGCATTATTAGTATTAAATAAGCCTTCCGGCCTGGCTGTTCATGGTGGCAGCGGAATAAAATTTGGCTTAATAGAGGCTCTCAGATTGATTAGGCCTAAGACAGATTATTTTGAATTAGCCCATCGTATAGATCGAGAGACTTCTGGTTGCTTGATAGTGGCTAAAAAAAGATCTACCTTAAGATATTTGCAAGAGCAGATGCGTAATAGGAGAATAAGTAAAGTTTATCGCGCTCTTGCTACTGGAAAATGGCCAAGGGGTATAAAGAGAATAGATCTTCCCCTTATGGCTTTTGAGCAAAAAACTGGAGAAAAAATTGTACGCGTGAATCCAAAGGGTAAAAAATCAGTAACAATTTTCTCAGTTATGAAAAGATACCGTAATTTTACATTACTGGAGGCATCACTAGAAACTGGGCGAACTCATCAGATCAGGGTGCATGCCCAACATATTGGTTGTCCGCTAGCTGGTGATAGTAAATATGGTCTTGATGATATAAATAAAGATATACGTAAATCTGGCCTTAAAAGGATGTTCCTGCATGCTTTCAAAATAGGTTTTTCTTTACCTTGTGGAAAAAATATTTTTATTGAAGCGCCTATGCCAAGTGACTTATCAAAGCACTTAATGGAATTGGACTGTCGCGATGAACCCTAAGCTCTTAATATTTGACTGGGATGGTACTTTATGTGATTCATTATCTCGTATCTCATATTGTGTTGTCTTAGCAGCAGAAGAAAACGGCTTTGTTTTACCCAAGTCTGTTGATCCGAGAGAGGTCATAGGCTTAGGCTTACGTGAAAGCTTTCAAACACTCTTCGATAAAGCTAATAATGAGCAAGTAGCTGCAATGTGTGCATCATACTCACGAAATTTTATTGAGCTAGATAATGATCCTTCCCCCTTTTTTGACGGAGCTCTAGATGCACTTAATGATTTAAAAAAAGCAGGATATCGTCTAGCTATTGCCACAGGAAAAAGTAGAAAAGGCCTTGACAGAGCTCTTTTGGCTAAAAAATTAAGTAGTTTTTTTGATGCTAGTCGATGCTCTGATGAAACAGCAAGCAAACCTAACCCATTAATGCTGTTCGAAATACTAGACGAAATCGATATTCTGCCAGAGCATGCAATAATGATAGGGGACACAGTATATGATCTTGAAATGGCTACAAATGCAGGTATTGCCTCAATAGGTGTGAATTATGGAGCACATAGCCCCGAGCGCTTTAAAAAATATCGACCATTATTTTGTGTTGATAGAATTTCAGAAATAAAAATTCAGTTAAAACAATAATTTAAATTTACTATTTAATGTGTTTTATATTTTTTACTTCTAAGTATTTACTGAGCTGAATAAGTGGTAGACCAGCGAGCGCTGTTGGATCTAATACTATGTTTGTTACCAAAATAAAATTTTCATAGGTATTTTCTATTTAAAGAGCATTAAACTGATTTTTGTTAAACAAATATACTTCTAAAGTGTATTTATATGATTTTAATGATTTATATAATCAATTTTTATGAATTTTCTTTGACAGGGTCAGATGTCATCACTATTATTGCCGAACTATGCCGATCAGTGTGAAATATAGCCGTCTACCTCAATATGTTAATCCTAGACAGCTATCAATACAGGGGAAAACATTAACCGGGTCGGTTGATGTCAGTCTTTGTAGCAGAATTAAGGATGCTGTAAAAGAAATAAGCTCCACAATTGAGGCTAGCTTATCTTTTTATTTGGAAGAACAGGGTCGCAAAATTGTAAACATAAGAGCTTCTGGGTCTGTAAAAGTTATTTGTCAGAGATGCCTATCTTCAATGCCACTTCAACTTGAGTGTGATACAATTCTTTGTATTGTATGGTCTGAGGAAGAAGCAGATGCACTCCCCAAGAATCTAGAAGCATGGATCGTACCTGAGGACAAAGGAAATTTAATAGATTTAATCGAAGATGAGTTATTATTGGCACTACCTTTCATTGCCTACCACAAAAAAGAGGAATGTGAACCTTTAGATACAAATATTTTACTTTCAGAATCAAGCAATGAGACTAAAGGTGTTAATACAGAAAGTAATCCTTTTGAGGCTCTAAGAATTCTCAAAGGTAAAATAATAGAAAAATAACAAATATTATTAGGAGTTAACCCATGGCAGTTCAAAAAAGTAAGGTAACTAGAGCCAGGCGCGGCATGCGTCGATCTCATGATGCTCTATCAGAACCAACATTATCTACTGATTCTGTTAGCGGTGAAAAACACCACAGGCATCATGTTACCGCTGACGGTTTTTATCGTGGAAAAAAAATTGCTGAAATTTCCAGTGACTAATCGCACTTTAAATCGATAATAATTTTTTGACTAATAACTTGCGATTAGCAGTTGACGCAATGGGTGGTGACTTTGGTGTTGAAGTTACCATTCCAGCATCCCTTATTTTTTTAAAAAATAACCCTTCAGTATTCATTAGTTTTTATGGTGACTTGACTCAAATAAATAAACAGATCAGATTCTATCCGGACCTCACAAAGACCTTAATTGATCGCTTTGAAGTTTTTCATTGTAAATCTGAAGTTTCAATGAAAGAAAAGCCTTCTTTCTCTTTAAAAAATCAAAAAAACTCATCAATGTGGCGTGCGATAGAATCTCTCTCTGATGAAGTTAATTCAGCTTGTATCAGCACTGGAAACACTGGTGCCCTAATGGCTTTTTCTATATCGCAACTTGGTTGTATAAAGGGTATAAATCGACCAGCTATTTGTTCAAGGATACCTAAATTAAATGGCTTTACTTACCTATTAGACTTAGGAGCTAATGTAATTTGTTCGGGAGAAAAATTGCACCAGTTCGCACTTATGGCTTCACGCATGGTCTCATTGGTTCATCATATCGATTCACCCAGTGTGGCTATATTAAATATCGGCATCGAAGAGAATAAGGGCCATGAAGAGCTTTGGAATGCTGCGAAATTAGCTAAGGCTGATAAAAATATAAATTATCTTGGTTTTATTGAAGGAAGTTCTCTCTTTACAGACAAAGTAGATATTGTAGTATGCGATGGATTTACTGGTAATATAACTATAAAAACAATGGAAGGTTTCGCTGCATTATCACATCGATATTTAAATAAAGAGTTATCACTTAATTATTTTGGAAAGCTTGGAAAAATTTTAATCAATAGACCTTTGAAGAGGTTTTATGGAAAGTTGGACCCTAGTCAATACGATGGTGCAAGTTTTTTAGGTTTAAATAAAGTAGTCATAAAGAGTCATGGAAATACAAATATCGATGGTTTTTACTCTGCACTAAATTCAGCGATGCTTGAAGTCAAGAGTGATCTCCCTAATAGGGTTGAAAAAGCTTTGCTAAATTGAGGCACTAGGTAGTAAGATTATTTTTTTCAAAAATTTATAATATTAGGATTTTAGATGAAGAAAGTTACTTTATGTCCAAGCCTAGGTTTAATTTTTCCGGGTCAGGGTTCACAAAAAGTAGGAATGTTGTCTGATTTGGCAAAAAACCATCCAGTGATAATAGAAACTTTCAGTGAGGCCTCCGATTCTCTCTCATATGATCTATGGGATTTATCACAGAACGGAACTAAAGAAGATATTATGTTAACTGAGGTTACACAACCGCTTTTGCTAACAGCTAGTGTAGCTATATGGCGATTATGGTGTAAATCAGGTGGGCCCTCTCCTTCATATATGGCTGGTCACAGCTTGGGTGAATGGTCCGCTCTAGTTTGTTCAGGGGTTGTAAATTTTGATGCTGCTGTTAGTTTAGTAAGAAAAAGGGGGGCTTATATGCAAGATGCAGTTCCCTTAGGAGCTGGCGCCATGGCAGCAGTTATTGGCTTAGATGACGAGATTATTAAGGTTATTTGTCTTGAAAGCTGCAAAGGCCAAGAAGTTAGTGCTGTTAATTTTAATTCACCCGGTCAGGTAGTTATAGCTGGTAATATAGAGGCTGTTGATAGAGCTATGATCAGTTGCAAGGATGCAGGCGCTAAAAGAATACTATCAATACCAGTAAGCGCACCTTTCCATACCAATTTAATGAAGCCAGCCGCAGAAAAATTATCTAAGGATATAGAAATAGTAAAATTCTCCCCACCTACGATACCTGTAGTCCATAATGTCAATGCTAGGATTCAATCAGAGCCAGAGTCTATTAAAGAGCTTATAGTAGAGCAAATTTTTAAGCCCGTATTATGGGTTGATTGCATCGAAACTATGGCAAATTACGGGGTTACTAATATCGTCGAATGTGGTGCTGGAAAAGTTTTAAGTGGGTTATGTAAGAGAATTGATAGTTCTTTGAAAGCTTATTCTACTGAAGACACATCTTCATTGAGCCAGACTTTGTCAAGTCTTTAGTTAAAGAGGTATTAGTTCATTAAAAGGGTTTAAATATGAATTTTGAAGATAAAGTTATACTAGTAACTGGAGCAAGCAGAGGTATAGGTGCTGCAATTGCAGATAATTTAGGATCGGTGGGGGCAACGGTTATTGCTACAGCAACTACAAGTGACGGTGCAAAGAAGATATCAGATCGTTTTGAAAGCTTAGATATTAAAGGAGAAGGGCATATACTAGATGTTAGTGATAACGACTCGATTGATAATATTATGAAGTCAATTAAAACTAAATATGAAGCGCCTTTGATTTTAATCAATAATGCTGGAATCACTAAGGATAATATTTTATTACGTATGAAAGATGAAGAGTGGTTAGATGTTATGGACACCAATCTAAATGCTATTTATCGCCTCTCAAAAGCTTGTCTTAGAGGTATGACTAAAGCTCGTTGGGGAAGAATTATTACAATTGGTTCTGTTGTTGGCTCAACTGGTAATCCCGGGCAGACTAATTATTCAGCCACAAAAGCAGGAGTTCTAGGTTTTACCAAATCACTAGCTAGAGAGCTAGGCCCAAGAAATATTACCGTCAATTGTGTGTCTCCAGGTTTTATAGATACAGATATGACCAAAAAATTGCCAGATGCAAGTCGCGAAGCACTTTTGACTTCTGTACCATTAGGTAGATTTGGAAGCCCTGCTGAGGTAGCAGAGGTTGTAAATTTCCTTGTTGGAGACACAGGAGCATATATTACTGGCGAAAATATACATGTTAATGGTGGTATGTATATGCCATAAACATATGTAATATAATAGAAAATAATGTATTTTACTGAAATGCTTACAAGGTGTGTTATTTCGATGTAGAATGCGGCACAGTAGGATGATATTTTGGTTGTTTCATTTACACCCAATAATGGGTAAATTTTTTTTTTGGAACTTTTGCAATTAAAAGTATCTAACTTAAATTGAGATATAAAGTCAGTTATTTTTAAGACATAGGAGATTACATATATCATGAGTAGCATCGAAGAACGCGTAGCAAAAATGGTTGCAGAGCAACTAGGTGTCAAAGAAGCAGATGTTAAATCATCATCTTCTTTTGTTGAGGATCTTGGAGCTGACTCTTTAGATACTGTTGAGTTAATAATGGCTTTAGAAGAAGAGTTCGATACAGAGATTCCTGATGAGGATGCTGAAAAAATAGCGACTGTTCAAAACGCTATTGACTATATTAATTCTAATCTTACTTAGTCTAAGAAAGTTTTAATAAAAAAAAACCGCTTAATAGCGGTTTTTTTATGCCTGCAATTTATTTTTATTTTTGTTTTAATTAGATATGAAAGTTGATTATAGTTCCCTATGTACAATAAATGGTGAAATGGAGACTAAGGTTCCGATAATGGACCGAGGTCTTGCCTACGGTCACGGAGTGTTCGAAACAATAAGGATTTCAGCGGGTTACTCTTCATTACTTGACCTTCATATAAGTCGACTAATAAATGGTGCTAAAATTTTAGGTATACCTATCGATAAAACCTCTATAGAGACATATTTTTATGATCTCATTAAATTAAGTCCCTCTGAGGGTATTATAAAAATAATTATTACAGCTGGTAGCGGCCAAAGAGGGTATGCTTATAGTAAACCAGTTGATACTTGTTACATAATGCAGTGGTTCCCCATTAAGCCTATCCCGTTATGTGATAAAAGGAAGGGTGTTGCTTTGCATAAGTGCAAGTATCGGTTGCCCTATTCACCTATACTCGGTGGCTTGAAGCATTTAAATCGACTTGATCAAATAATCGCAAGAGCAGAGTGGTCTGACGACTTTTATGATGGGTTAATGTTAGATCAAGATGATAATATAATTGAGTGTACGAGTAATAATATTTTTATTTTTAAAAATGAAAGCTGGATAACTCCAAAAACTGATCAATGCGGGGTATCAGGAGTCATGCGTGAATATTTGATAAACATATTATTACCATCTGCTGGTTTTAAGATTAAAGAAGTTAAATTAAATATGGATGCTTTTTTATTAGCTGACGAGGTTTTTATTTGCAACTCTATCAATGGAATTATTCCTGTGGTCTCAGTCGAAAATCTTTGTAAATTTCCGTTGGGAGAAGAGACTAAAAGAATTAATTCAAAATTATGTGAAAAATTTTCATGTTATCGATAAAAATTAAATATTTATATTGCTGTATTGTTTTTTTTAGTAAGGTTCTTATTAATGAATAACAAATTGGGTATGTTCATAACTGTTGAAGGAGGTGAGGGGGTTGGTAAAACCACTAATATGTTGTTTATAGAAAACTGGTTAGATAAAAAAAATATTAAATATACTTCAACCCGTGAACCCGGAGGAACGCCACTAGCTGAAAATATACGTGAGCTTCTACTAACGCCAAGCGATGAGCTAATAAATGAGAATACAGAGCTTCTTTTGATGTTTGCAGCAAGGGCACAACATTTATCTCAAGTTATATTACCAAGTTTAAAACAAGGCAAATGGGTTTTATGTGACCGATTCACTGACGCATCTTTTGCTTATCAGGGCGGTGGACGTGGTATGTCTGATAAAAAAATTTCGCTTTTAGAGAATTTTGTTCAAGGCACCCTAAGACCAGACTTGACAATACTCTTAGATATACCAGTAAAAGATGGTCTGAAAAGGGCCTTAAGTAGAAGTAAACCAGATCGTTTTGAACAGGAAAAAATAGAGTTTTTTGATAGAGTAAGGAAGACCTATATTGATAGATCTAAAAAATTTCCAAAACAATATAAAGTGATTGATGCCTCTAAAAAATTAGATCAAGTTGAGCTGAAAATTGAAGTGATTCTTGAAGAATTCTTGAAAAAGAAGCTATAAAAATGCAATCGAACCTTAAAAGTGAGCACGAGATTTATTTTCCTTGGCAGGACATTCAATGGGGGCGACTAATTTCCCAAATGAATTCTGAAAAGTTGCCTCATGCTTTAAGTTTGATTGGTCCTAGCTGTATAGGTAAACAAAAATTTGCCGTATCTTTTGCAAATTTTATCTTATGTACGTCACCACTAAATAAAGCTCCGTGTGGAAAATGCAAGTCATGCTGCTTAAGCAGGTCTGGTAACCATCCAGATTGTGTAATCATAAAGCCAGACTCGAAGGGAAAAAATATTAATGTTGACAGTATCCGTGACCTTGACGCATTCTTCTCTCAAACATCACAACAGCGTGGCTGGAAGATTGTGATAATTAGCCCAGCTGAGTCTATGAATACAAATGCAGCCAATGCTTTACTTAAAACTCTTGAAGAGCCAAAAGAAAAAACCTTGATTATGTTAGTTTGTCATGACTCAAGTAGATTGCTTGCTACAATAAAAAGCCGCTGCCAGAAATTAATTTTTCCAGTACCTGATAGGTCTAAGGTAAAATTTTGGTTGGAGAAAAATCTACCCGAGATCCGAGACATCAATGAGTTGATAGAGCACGCTAATGGGCGACCCATTCTCGCTATGAATTTAATAGAAACAGACTTGATTGAGGCTAGGAATGAATTTAATGATTTATTAGACAGCTTAGCATTAAATAAAACTTCGCCAGTTAATTTAGCTGAGATATATAAAACAAATGACCCCGAGCTAATAATCGATTGGCTTTACTATAAGCTAGTTTTTGAAATTAAATCCAAAGAAAAAATTACCTCATTAAGCTTATCTTTTCGTTATATGGATAAGCTCTTTCAGTCTAAAAGATTAATACAGAGCTCAGCTAACCCAAATCTTCAATTAATTTGGGAGGAGCTTTTCATGAATTGGAAACACTTGTTCGTCACTCGCTAACTAAACTTAAAATTAATTAGTGACGTTAGATGTCGTCAGATTTAAAAATAAGGATTAATATTTTGCTTATAGACTCTCATTGCCATCTTGATCATTTAGATTTAAGCCCCTATAACAATTCACTTGATCATTTACTTGCATCATCAAGGGAGGCTGGCGTAAAGCGTTTCTTGTGTGTTGGTATTGATATGAAGTCCTCAAAAAAAATTCTTGAGATTACAGCTGACCACGATGATATAGACATATCAGTTGGCTTACATCCTCTTCAAGATGGTACTCCCGCCGTTCCAAGTATCGAGGATTTGGTGTCTTTAGCTAGTAACTCTAGAGTTGTAGCTATAGGCGAAACTGGTTTGGATAATTATTATGGACAAGAATCTAACGACTGGCAAAAAAATAGCTTTATTACCCATTTAAAAGCAGGTGATAGGTTAAAAAAGCCAGTTATAGTTCACACTAGAGCAGCCCAAGCTGAAACTATCAAAATATTACGAAATTATGCTAATACAGAATATGGCGGTGTCTTACATTGCTTCACAGAAACATCCAAGATGGCTTTTGATGCAATTGATTTAAATTTTTATATATCATTTTCAGGAATTATTACTTTTAAAAATGCTAGCACTTTGAGAGAGACCGTCAAAGAGATACCCTTAGAGCGAATTTTAATAGAAACGGATTCACCGTGGTTAGCTCCAGTGCCTTTTAGAGGATCAAAAAATGAGCCAAAGTATGTTCTGGAGGTAGCAAAGGCTTTAGCAAAAATTAAAGGAGTTACGTTGCAGGAAGTTTGCGAAAAAACAGCCCATAATTATAGTGAATTGTTTCTTTAATTTTTTATTCTTCTAAGCACCTTAGGGAGATTCAACCAGTAATTTAGACTGAGTTGCTGCCGCTGCTATGCCCTCATAGACCTCTTCTTTTAGTGTAAAATACCTTTCTCTGTCATTACGATTTACATAATATTTTCTATCGTGCTTAACAAAAGTGTAAGTCCATTCTCCTATATCATCTACAACATACAGCTTGAAATTTTCAGATATATTGTCTTGTAAATTAGGCTTAAATGATGTGATCTTAAGAATTTTTAAGTTAGTAAGCGCAAGCTCTAGATTTGATACTTTACTTTGGTCTAGTCTTCCAAGTGTTTGCTTACCCAAAAGTATTGTGGGGCCAGATTGGTCAAGTTGCCAGGTGGCACCAATTCTTTTCAAGCTATAATCTCGACCTTTTATTTGATTGATATCGTTGGCGGAAATTAGAGATTTATCAAACCAATCCTCTATATTAGCGCTTATATCAAGTGTATCTAGTTTAGCGTTGTATATATTATCGTCATTGACAGCACGGACATTTGATTGTCTGAGGCCTATAGAAGTACCGAATAAGAGTTTACCTAAAGACTTATTTTCAGAAAATAGTTCTACGCGTCTAATAAATTTGTTTTCTGATACCTTAAATCTCTCATGACTTGATCGAAGTGTAGCTATAGGCCAGCCAGTTTTAAGTGTCATTAGATTGTATAAAAATTTATTTATATCAGCATCACTTATAGGCAGCTGTTGGTTTGACAGCAGCCATGTATCATCTGATTTGATTATAGTTATACCACCTACTGTGTCTTCGACAGTAAATTTATCTATGTTAGCCCAATTTATATTTAACAGTTGGGTAGGTTTATTTTTCAAAGTTGAAATATAATTTCCCCAAAACAAACCACCTGTTATAAGTAGCTGTATGAAAAATAAACTTATTAGCCAGAACCTCAGCTGTCTCATTTTGTTTTCCTTTATTGAGTTAGTTCCGATATATATCGCATCTTTCTAACTTTTTTGCGATAGCCTCTTATTATAGCTATGAAAATTAGTGCAATTATAATCAGTCCATAGTTAAGGTATTCCCAAAATAATTGTGTACTATGATCTATAGAAGGTAATGTTCTATTAAATTTTCCTCTAGACCGAATACTGAGAAGGCCTCCATCCTCAAGAGCCCAATCAATAGTGTTAGCTATAAGATCCATACTGCCTCTATACTCACTACCAATCGCAGAGTTAGCGATAGTGAGAGTTTGATCGCGCAAGAAATCGTTAGAACTAAAGAGTATTATTTGTGATGTATTCGGTGATATTTCTATTACATCTCGAGATATATTTACACTTTTTTCATCATTCTCCTCAGAAATAATGGGTGACTGTTTTCCAGAAAAAAAAGAAGTAAATTTACCTTTTGTAGCTACACCAAGTAGATGAGAAGAAAAATTTCCAGTTATTGCAAATGGAGCAACGCCATCATTATCAATTGTAGGCATGATTTCAGTATCCTCGGAAAGCCATGATTTATCTGAGCTTTTCATTAGCTCAACGACTTGACGATTTGCGTTAATAGCTTCGTCTACACGAATAGGCGAACTCCATGCCATAGTAACTTGCTCTAAATTGGCAGTGATTGGATTATCTTGATTGAATCCATCATTACGAATATCTGCAAAATATGGGTATTCAATCATCCGCACTTCTTGTACTTGATTCCCGCCAACTCTTCTCATGATAGGCAAAGGGAATGCTTTATTCTGCTGATCTAAAACAAGCTTTTCATCCATCGTTAGGCCATGATGTTTAAGCCAATCTTTAAATTCGCCTTCAAGCTTTGCTAAACCTAGACCTTGACCTAGAGTCATTGTATATGGAGAGGACATAGCTATTATAGAACCGCCTTTCATTAGAAATTGATCTATCGCAAAAACTTCTTTTGGCCCCATTCCATTTGGAGCTGTAATTAAAAGTGTATCTATCTCACCTGAAACAGAGCCATCTGTAATATCTTCATTTCTAATATTCAAATCTGTACCTAAGAAACTTGATAGTTGATTGAATTGTGGGACTGTTAAACCAATTTGAGCTAATTTTGGATCATCTTTAGGTCCTATTATTCCAACTGTTTTTATGAAGCCTTTCCCAAATCGCTTTACTGCAGCTCTAAAATTTCTTTCTAGACTTAACTTTGTTTTATCTTCTAGTGGGACCTGAATTGCCATACCATCTTTTTCAAGTATGAGATGGAAGTAATAGAAGTCACCAGCATATCCCTTATTCAGTGAAAGAGGCTGAAGGCCATAGAGCTTTGATAGGTTTTTTGCACCTGCACTATTGTCTTCATATGGGTCTATGATATTAAGATCAAACATGCCCTTAGATTCAGCAGTTAATTCATTTGATATCTCAATAATATTATCTCTGTGCGAAACAAGATCATCTGGTAGAAGTGAGTTATCTGAAATATACGCATTTAAAGTCAATTTTCCTTCTATTGAATCAAATATATTTCCGCCACTTCGATAACTATTAAGAACTTTTTTTATACTTCTAGTTAAATCATATTCAGGGTTGCGAAGTACTATTTCAAAATCCTTATCGCCCTGAGCTCTTGTTTCAATTAGATCCTGAAAGTTTAGGACCTCGAACTCTTCTCCATAACCAACAAGAATATGGAAATATGAATTGACAATCGCTGATTGATATCGATCAGCTACCTGTAAAGGGATTGGCCTGACACAATATTTTT
>Ga0206123_10002043_pt1 | contig 18030 bp, 19 predicted proteins | sample Helgoland_Spring_2_FD_160086 | JGI IMG/M metagenome (GOLD analysis project Ga0206123, IMG submission 160086) | Pelagic subsurface seawater microbial communities from Kabeltonne, Helgoland, North Sea - Helgoland_Spring_Bloom_20160316_1 | ecosystem: Environmental > Aquatic > Marine > Epipelagic ...
TTTATCTCTATAATAACTATCTTTTTGGAATGATACCCACCTTTCAGGAGCAGCATATATAACAGGTACTTCTCTTCTATTTCCATTTTGGGTAACAAAAGGTTTAATTACATTATCAAAATAATAAAATACTGCTTCATCTAAATCTTTAAGTCCAATAGAAAAGGGTTTAGTATCATCATTTCTATAGCTCATTTTTTCTGATCTATTAAATGGTATACCCGTTTGTTGTTCATTTGGGGTTGTAACTGGAAGGTTAGGATTACCTCTTAACCTATCAAATGCTGTTTGTTGTTCAGCACTTAATTGTCTTTGAGTTGTTGGTATTGGTTTTCTTATTTTTGCCATTAGAATCTTTCTTTATAAGGTGATATTGCTACTTTATCAGCAGGAATGTAATAACATTCTATTAATGTAGATATATTAGCACCAAAATCGCCTAATCCTGGATTTAATGGGTTTACTTCGTTAGGATACGTAGGATTCTTACCAGTCCAGTATTGGTTGTTAATTGTACTATGTACTCCAAAATACCCCTCTTGATACAGAACAATGTCTCCAATTTCAGGTTGTATTAAGGCATCTACTAAATCTTGTCTAAAGAAGTAAAAATTAATTCTTTGATTAAAGAATATACCTTCTTCAGTTTCTCCATATTCTTGTGGATCTCTATCTATTAAACAATTAAATAGAAAAGGACCATCATAGAATTTTTCCCCTGCAGCTTCCCCATATAAATTAACTTTAGTTTCTTCTAATTTATACTTATAAAAAGATGCTTGTTGAGTAATTATATTACCCAATAATTCGCGGTTTAGTTTGTTAACTAAACTCACATCTCTACTTCTACCAAACATTGCCATATTATCCTATATAAATTGTGTAGGGCACCATTGATGTTTCAATCATAACGGCTTCGGCTTCTTTAGCTCTTCTATCTAAGGATCCTAACCTTGATGTTTCATCAAAATATGCTCTTAATCTTTCTAATAATGCTACTTTTTCTGCTGTTCCTGCTGCTATTAAATCTGATTGGTTTAATGTTACATCTGCATTTGGTATTGGAATTGTACTATATTTACCTCTTACATATCCTAACATTTCTTTTGCAATTGCTAATGTCATTTCAAATATCCATTGTCTACCAATAGGATTAATTTCATTATAATTTGGATTTGCAAAAGGTACATTTGATACATTTGTAGCTGTTCCATCAGGAACTACAATAGATCCACTTTCTATCCTTTCATTCCTCTTCATGTATTCAAATACTAAATGTCCACTACCTGTTTGTGGTATTGGAAATAATCTAACTTTATTATTATGAATTTCAAAACTATAATTAGACATCCTAATCATATCATTCATTTCTATCTGTTGGATAACTGCTAAATCATAATTTAAAGGCATCATTAAAAAGTTTACAGCTGGACTATCACCACCAAATCCAAATGAATCAAATAAATTCATTGTACCAAATCCAGTACCTACATAAGGATCATAATATCTTGTTATAGCTGGTGATTCTTGGTAAAATACTCTTGTTATTTCTATACCTAAAGAACCTGTTATTCCTTGTTCTGCTGCCCAATTATTTAAATCATAATCTTGAACACTTGCTGTTAGGGGAATTATTCCTGTATACCAAGGAACATTACCTCCAACTCCTGCTTCTGATGCATATTGTTGAGTTAATCTAAAAATTATATCAAAATTAGGAGTTACAATAGTATTATTTTGGTTTGACCCAGATGGTAAACCTTCAAATGATAAAATATTATCTCTAATTTTATAAGCATATAATTCATTACCATATATAGTAATAGCTTCTTCAAAAGCTGTATAAAAAGAACCTGATTGTAATTCTATATCAACTAAAGGATAACCCATTCTGTTAGCACAAAATATGGATACTTTATCAGCATCTATTTGAAATGATTCTTGGTAATCATAAAATCCAAAAGGTGTTTGTCCTGGTTGAAATGAGGAACTACCTTCCCAAATTGGTACATTCATAAATTATTTATTTTTAATTACACACTAAAAAATACTCCATTTTACCTACACTACCAGAAGGAAATGCAGTAACAGATGATATTTGACCATAATCTTCATTAACTCCTTCAATGTCTATACTTGAAGTAAAATCTGCAGATGATAACATAAATGTACCACCTGGTTTTTGATCAAAATTAACTACTTCTTTTTTATAAACCCCTGAACCTGAGTATAAAGATAAATTTATAGAGTGAGTTGTATTTAAATTAGTTATTCTAGCATATTTTAAACTACTAGATATAATTTGACCTGGTCCAACTGTTTCTGCTATATTAAATAGTGTTGTTTCAGATCCTGAAGGTACAGTTAAAACCCTATTATCAGAGTAGGTTACATTAGATATTGTTAAATTATAATCACCACCTCTTGGGTTTGAGTCTGTAAAGAGTCTTTCTCTTATTAAAAGATTAAAATCAGCCATTGTTATTTTTATTATAAATATTAGAAATATTTTTATTATTATAAATAGGAAAAAAAAGCCCCGCTAATGCGGGGCTCTTAATCTAACTATTCAATTTAATTGAAATTAATTACTATAGAGTATTTAATCCAACTATATCGATTGTACCATAAAATTCTGGTCTAACCATTTTCTTAGCGTATCTAGTTAATAATCCTTTTCTAGGTGTGAACGTAGATGGATCGTAGATAAGCGGAGTCATGATTAATGGAATATATGGAGCAAATACAGCACCAGTTTCTAAGAACTGAGAACCTCTAAATCCTAATAAGATAGTGTTAACTGTCATATATGGATTTTTGTATACTTTATATCTTCCGTTTAATTGACCAACTTTTTGTACACCAAAAGCATAGCTCATTTTAGCAGCATCACCATCTGTGTCAGCAGCAAATCCTGGAATAGATTCTAAGATTGTTGCTACAGTTGGAGAACATACTAAGAAATTAGCACCACCTCTAAGTGTTTTCTGGTGAATGATATTACTTAACTTTTGGATTTTAGTTCCTAATGTTTGGAACCATTGTCCTTGAGAATTGTAAAATCCTAGGTCACTAAATGTACCATTACCTGCTTGGCTAGTGTTTGCTTGGTTGTTAATTGCAGACCATACTTCGTTTCCAGCAGCTGCTGATTCTAACAACATACTTAAGATTTCTAAGTCAATTTCTAATGAAATGTACTCACTTAAGATTGAAGTTAATTCAGCTTCAGCATCTAGAGAATGGTAAGCATTTAAATCTTGAGCGAACTCAGGAGTCCAAACAGCTTTTAATTTTCTAGTTTTAGCAACGATAGCAGATGATTTCATCTGTACATTGATTTCTGGAATGTCAATAGCAGGAGAGTTTGCAGCATTTAACGCTGGGTTATTGTCCTCAAAGTCACCTCTGTATTGATCAGTTGGTTGAAGTTGGTAAGTAATTAATGCATCTTGTGCATTGTCTTGGATAGAAGCTGAAGGTACGATGAAAATTACATCTGAACCTACTACTTTAGTGTATGCAGGGTAATTAGCAGTTAAGCTAGTTGAACCTGACCAATAGAATCCTTTAACACCTTCTGCATCATAGCTAGGTAATAAAGTATCTGCTACTGTAATTTTGATTAAAGCATCACCTACTGCTGAAGCAGAAAGATCAGAATCAAAATCAACATCACTCCAAGAAGCTGTTGAAGCAACTGCTAACCATGTTGCTGCACCAATATTGGATTGTGTGTTGTTAATAGAATATCCAAATCTACCAGATCCATAAAGACCACCTGCATTTGTGTTACCAAATGGCTCTTCTGCAGACGTAGTGTTTCCATATAATGAAGACGTTGCAGTGAATGGAGTCTTAGTAGTTCCGTATTGGAAATCTAAGAAAAATACTAGACCTGAAGGTAGATTCATTGGTTGTACAGAAACGAATTCTTTAGACGATAATTGTCCGAATACTTTTCTTACCAATGGAAGAGCTACTCCTGCCCATTGTCCACCTGTTCCAGCTGTGAATTTACCTGTAGAGGCAGTTCCACCACCAGTTTGTGAACTTTCAACAACGAGTTGTTTAGCTTGATTTTCAAGAATCATAGACATGTTATTTCTATTATTTTCTTGTAAACCCTCTAAAAGACCCGTTTTTTCCCATTTGTTAGCTAATTTAGCTGCGTCACTCTGTAAAGAATGATATGGGTTCGCGCTTTCTAATAATGAATTTAAGCTCATTTTTTAATTTTTTAGAGATTAATAATTTATTTTAAATGATTCCAGCTAGTTTTTTAAATCTAGCTACCATAACATCAGATTCTACTATAGGTTGTTTTTTAGTTACTGGAGCTTTTCCTGTAGCTTTTGATGCTGAACCTTTTCTTATTTCACTAATTCTTGAGTTATTAGATTTATTATCTAATAATCCTTCATTTAATGTTTCAAAAATTGTTTTAGCATGTTTAACATCCTTAGCATTATCAAATGCTTTTAATACCTTAACTTTTTTGTCTTCAGTTAAGTTTTTCGATTTGAAGATTTTGTTAGTGTAGAGTAATTTAGCGTTTAATAGGTTTACTTCATTTAACTCAGTTTTCAATGAATTTACTTCATCTAATGCTACTGTTAAATCTTCTTCCATTTTAGCCATTAATTCAGTTTCAGCTTCAGCTTCATTATCGTAATCACGATCGTCGCCTTCAGCTTTTTCCTTTTTTGTCATGTACTCTACTTTCTCATCAATATCTTCTTTGGCTTCGTCGATTTCTACGTCTACGTCTACAGTGTCTTCAACATCCATGTCTTCAACATCTTCAACTTCAACATCCTCTTCTTCGAATTCGTCACCTGGTTCTAATTCACCAGCTTCTACCATGTCCTTAATCACAGATTCGATATAGTTTTTTAAGTCGTCTTCAGATAAGTCGTCAAGGTCAATTTCCATGTCATCCATGTCATCGTCCATATCTTCCTTTTCGTCCTTCATGCCGTCTTCGTAGCCTTCCTCTTCAGCATCAGTACGAGCGTCCTCTTTCATAAGGTCTTCTTTCTCGTCTTTCATGCCGTCCTTGTAGCCTTTTTCTTCAGCGTCAGTACGTTTGTTTTCTTTAACTTCTTCACTATCTAATTCTGCAAGTAATTCGTCTAAGTTGATTTCTTCATCAACTTTGTCTTCTTTTGATTCAACTGTTACTTCTTCTTTAACCTCATCTTCGTCGTTATCCATTTCTTCTAATTTGGCAGACATCATTGATTTTAAATGTGGAGTAAAAGCTTCCTCAAGTGCGAGCTTAGCATTCGCGATAGCTGTTTCTTTAACAGATTTAGCATCAGCGATTGCTTCTTTAAGCAAATCTCGGTTTTTTGACATAATCACAAAATTGTTTTTGGGAAATACGATTATTCAGGAATCGTAATAAGAATTATTATTTATCTGATGCCATATAAAGGATGGCATATTACGGTTATACGTATATGAATATTTTGTAAAATTACACTATTGGACAAGAACCTTTTGAACAAAGGATTTCAGTTAAAATTTGATTAGTTCTAGTATAATCATAATTAACCATTTGTTTTCCCTCTTTTATACTATGCATAAAAGATCCTGGGTTAGAAGGTGTAGAAACGAAGTCCCAACATAATAATTCAAAATCATCCTGTACTTCCATTACACCACCTCTATCTTCTAATGAACCCATCCCACGAGATGATACCCCTACAGTAACACCATGTTTAATAAGTTCTTTTAATATGTTACCTGATGGAGTAGGTAGAATTTCTATTTTACCTAACACATTATCTCCATCCCACCAATATTCACTAATAATATGTGATACATTTTTTAGATTAATAACAGAGGATTCTGGGTGGTCTAATTCCCCCATTGAGCGTCTTTCTTCTATTAATTCAGAATATTTTTCCATTTCTCTATTCCATAGATCTTTAGAATAATACCTACCATTACCATTTTTTACTTCAGCAGTTGCTAAAATACCTTCTACTAAAAGGTTTCCATTATCTTTATTAACATTTTCAGTTAAAGTTACAGGTGATGCAGATAGAGTATGAGTCTCTATTAATAGTTTTTTGCTCATATTTTTATTTTGTTGTAGAATAAGGGCTTACTGACTGACCTACTTGTCTTGGGTCTCTTTCTCCAGACGGTCCTTTAGTTGGATTGTTTTTATCATTCCAATTAACCTCATTATCTTCCTCCATTCTTTTCTTTTGTTTAGCTGTTGGTCCTTTACCAGCACCTTTTCTTTTTAAATTAGCTATTTTACCAGCAATTTTACCAGCATATTCTTTATCTACGCCTTTTTGTTTATCTAATTTTTTAGCTAATGAATCAAATGATTCATCTATTTCTTCTTCATTTACTCCTTGTCTGAATTTTTCTAAACCAGAGTATGATTGATCAACTGCAGGATTGTCATTACTATTTTCATTACTACCCTCATTACTACCATAATTAGAATTAGCATTACTATCTTCACCAAGAGCACTACTTGCAATTGCAATTAAAACAATAATTCCAACAAATGGTAATACTCCTAGGGTTCCTACAACTCCTAAAAGACCGGCAGATAATCCTAATTTTGTTACCAAACCTTTTATCCCTTCATCATCATTATCTGGGTCATTATCATTGTATTCTCTTGATTTAAATATATCAAAAATTCCTTCTTGTAATGATACTCCTTTTAATTCATCTGCTACTTTTTTTGCATTATCTAAAGTAATATCATTAACTTCAATTTCATCTTTTCCTAATGCTTTCTTAGCAGCTACTTTAAATTTTTCAATAGTACTAGCACCTATTTTATTTACTATTTTATCTTTAAGTCCTAAAAGTTTTTTCTTTACAACATCAAATGCACCTTCATTAATAACACCTTCATTAACAGTATTACTATCTTCATCCATCATTTCTTTTCTAGCATATTTTTTACCACACATTTTTTCATACACTTTTTCCATCTTGCCTTTTCTTTTTTCTAAAAGCTTGATTTCTCTTTGCATTGCCTTCATTTTAGATTTATCAATTAATTCTTTAAGATTATCATCTTCATTAATTGAACTTACTCTATCTATTTTTTCATCAATATGATTTGATAAATATTCTAATTGAGCTTCTAATTTAACAATATCACCTTGTTTACCTATTTCTGTTAATTTTGAATCAATTGATTCTTTTTTAACTTTTTTAGCTTTTTTATCTTTAAGAGCTTTTTCCATTGATTCTTCTCTATCACCATCTTTATCTACATCTGGGTAGTCAGGTCTTGCTTCTTCTTCCATACCTGCTCTTTCTTGTGAATTTTCTATAGCTTTTTGTCTTGCTTCTAATGCAACATTAGTATCGTCATATGATACATTAGTACCTTCATCTTCATTCATTACATCTCTAACAATTTGACCATACATTGCAGCTAAACTATTTGGGTTACCTGTAGTAACTACACCACCTAATGATTCTTTAATTAAATCTTTAAGTTTATCTTCTTTATCTTCTTTTACTACTGCATAATGATTATTACTGTCTTCTAATTTTTCACTATATCCACTACCACCATAAGTTTCACCTTTATTTTTTTTCATACCACCATTTTCTGTTTGGTATCCTATTGCTTCACCAAATTGACCTTCTTTTACATAATGTAAAGGATCTTTAGATAAATTTTTAACTACTAATTCTTGAGCTTCTCTTAATCCTAATTCTGGATTTGCTTTACATTCATAATATACACCATTAATTAATTCTTGACCACTAACATTATTAATATTATTTTCTGATGGTGAATATGGGTATTGATTATCTAAACTATTTTCAACCTCTTTATTTTCTTTAAATTGACCCGTTCCATTATCATTTATTGAAAATTTAGCTTTAGATTCTGCTGGAGTTTTTATTTCCGTAGCATTAGGTTTTCCTGCATCATTAATTATTGGAGATAATTGATCTTCTCCTTCTGATAGGAATTTTTCAAAAGCTAATTCAAAATCTTTTTTAGGACCATTTAAACTTTCAATTTTTGTTATTGGTTTTAAATCAACATAATTTTCTTGTATTACACTTCTATTAGTTAGAATTTTTTCAGCTTCTGTAAAATTCATAGAATTAGTAAGCATATTAGGAAAACGTGATTTTGCTTCTTTAAGAAACACATCTTTATGTCCTTTTCCTTCTTTAATTAGGTTGTACTGTTCTTGTAATGTTTTCATATTATTTTTTTAATAATGTTTCAATGTCTTTTATATAATCATTTATTAAATCTGTTCCTATTACTACAGAAAAACTATTTGGGTTTTCTCTATAGTATTTTATAGTTTCGATTTTAGCTTGCCTTAATGGCTTTTTAATTGCTTCTAATCGATTTTCAATTTCACTAAAGGCATTAATACGATCTTCTTGAAATTGTTCTTCTTTTGTTTTATTTTCTTTAACTATCTTATATTTCATATTATACATATGTAACTTCTAGCTCCAATTACTGTTTAACTTGATTAGGGGCTAATTTATATCCTAATTGTTTAACATAAGTATCATCATCTGTTCCTAATGCTTTTTTATTTAATCTAAAGGCATATGGTGTTAGATAAGCACCCGCTGCTCCAGAAGTTGATATTTCTTCTACTTCTTTTTCATTTGCATCAAGTATATTTTTAGAAAACATTTCTTCTAAATAATCTGATAGTGCTACTCTAATTACACCCTTTAACCTACCGTCATCAGGAATGTCATATTTATCCATTATAGCTTTTGCTACAGCTTCAACTCTTCTATCATTAAGATTAATCATATCAGTAACTGATAGTTGGTTTTCATCTAATCCTTCAGACATTTTCATTGTTATTTTTCTATACTCATCAGGATATTCATTCCTAATATGTGTACGTATTTTATTTCTTAATACACGAGCTTCATCATATATTAATTTTAATTTATCATCTGTTTTTGCTTTAGTATAAACACCTTTAGAGGTTTTAACTAAATTACTTGCATCATCAAATAATTCCTCAAAGTTAGGTATATATTCTATATCCCAAGAAATTCCTCCTGTTTCTTTATTTATATCCTTAACGGTTGATTTAACTCCACCATCAATTTTAACATCTCCTACTTTAAATTTACCTGTTTTATCAATTTTAGGTAAATTATCTTCGGGAGCTTCAGTAAGTTTATATTTGTGAGCCATTTGCTATTTTTATTTCTTGGATTAATTCATAATATTGAAGTAGGTCTACAAGATTATCACTATCTACTTTATCTGTTTTACCTAGTTCCATTAATAATTTAGAAACCTCATTTACCTTAATTTGGGTAGCTTTATCTTTTATATTATTTATTACTTCAGAAAGTATTGTTTTTAATTCTACTATTTTAGAATTATAAAAATTTCTTAGTGATGGTGTTGAATCTACAGAATTAATATATTCTTTTAATACTTGTTTTTGTTCTTTACTTAAACCATCATACTTAGTATTAAATTTTTCAATTAATACTTTGTATGTTAAAATTCTTGTATCTTTATCATATGATGAAAATTCTTCTAAAACTGTTTGTTTACGTTCTTCAGAAGTTTCTTGTTTTGTTAAAAATTCTAATAATGTAATTTTATTATCAATTAATTGTTGTGTATTTGTAGATTTTTCTGAGTGTGATCCCTCTATTAAAGTATATAATGATGCTAATTCTTTATAATTTTTAATTTTAGCCCCAAAAAATTCCTCAACTTTATAACAATCTTTAATTTCTTTAATTAAATTATATTTTTGTTTTTTTAAAGCTGATCTATTTAGTTTTTTAGAATTATCTATTGCTGTAGATATAAACATATTTGCTCTTCCTTCGTTTAAAACTCTAGATTTTAATATAGTTTCGTATAATTTATATTCACGACCTAATTCTGTTTTAACAAAATGTTTTTTTATCATATCAATAGCAGGAGAATCTGCACCTCTTAATGTATCCGCTGTTATTTGTCTAACCAATAATTCGAAAAGTATACCAGGGTTTTTAAATTTGGAATGTTTTATTTTCATCAAAAAATATATTTATTTATAAATATTAGCCTTTTAGTTGAGAGTCATCAAGTAAATTAGAATCATCTTTATCTTCTTCAAATATTAGTTTTTTCTTATTTAAAGTATTTAAAGATTTAAATATATCTTTATTCTTTAAAAAAGTTATTCTAGCACTTTCTAAAGCTAATGAACCTCCTTTGGTTTTAGGGTTTAAAGAATTTCCATCATTTTTATCAGTATCTTTCATTCTTTTAGTACCTAATCTATCTTTACCAAAATTATCATCTTGGGTATTTCTCTTAGTTGATTGTTTTTTAGGACGACCTAACTTAGGATCATCAGCAGCATATTTTTCTGGTTTTGGAACCCCCCCTGGGTTAGAATACATTCTACCATTACCATATAATGAAGCTAAATCATGGGGTGTACCATATGATTTACCTGTACTAACAGGGTCATTCCCTTCTGCTTCAATTTGAGCATTTCTAAATTGTCTTTTAGAATCTTCTCTAACTAAATCTCTATATTCTTCTGTTTCACCTTCACTAAAGTGATATAAATTATCATAAATCCAATCAGATGGAACTAATTTTTGTTCCAATAATTGAGCTGATAATTCAGCTTTTGATTTTAATAATTCTATTTTTTCTTGTTCATAAATAATAGATGGTGTAGTCATTTCTAATGTAAAATTAGTTAACTTTTCATCTGTGTAGCCTTGAGTATATAAATGAACTAATGCTATTTTATTTAATTCAGATAAAATAATTCTTTGTATTCTATCAATTGTACGAGCAAACCTAATATCTTCAGCTGCTAATGTAGCTTTACCTTCTACATTTTCGTCATATCCTAAAAATGCTTTAGGTATCTTAAGAGCAGCAAATAATTTATTTCTTAAATATTCAACATCTTGAATTCCATCATAATCTAAACCTTTAGTAGTATCAATTCTAGTTGTTGTATCATTACCCCTAACTGGTATGTAAAAATCTTCAAGCATATTTTGCATATTATACTTTAAATTATATTCACCAGTATTTTCATCCATGTAAGGAGTACGTTTCATTTGAGAAATAGTTTTTTGCATAAATGCCTCTATTTCATTTGGCGGTATAGCCCCAACATTCATATAAAATACTCTTTTTTCAGGTGCACGAGCAATTCTATGAATTAACATTGCATCTTCCATTAATGAATATTGCTTAAATAATTTTCTACCTGGTTCTAAATAACTTCTACCATAAGGAAGATAATTAACATCAGATATTAATCTAAAATGAGCCATTTCATAATTATCAATGAATATACCATTATCTTCAGCTCCACCTTGACCATAACCTGTACCATACATTCCTGTACTATCACTAATTATACCATCTGGATTGTATTTAAATCTAATTTCTTGTGGATTTTCAGGATTATATCCTTCTTGTCTTTCAATATGGAATGCTGTATAAGGTATTACATTATAAACACCATATTTTTCAGCTATTTCCATTTTTAAGAAAAAATCACCATATTTACACATTTGTCTTACCCACATCCAACAATTAAATTCAATATTTAATACATCATAAAATAAATTATAAAGTATTTTTTGTATATCTTCATTTGAACTTCTAATTTGAAGTACTTCACCCATATCATTTTTAAGAGTAGATTCATCAGCAACAATATCAAGTGCTGAAGCACATATTGCATCTGTGTCCATTACATCATATTCTGAGTATAATTGAGGTCTTAACCATTGATAATTAAAGCTAAATTGTCTTCCTAATAAGGATGAAGGGGCTGTAGTATATATTCTATTATATCTATCTACTAAGGAATTTGTTTCAATTCCACCCATTTGTTGAATAGTACTACTATCTATTACTTTTAGTTGATCACCACCAACATTACGTATAATAACGTCTGTTGAAAATAATCTTCTTAATCTTGAAAATACACTGGTATTTGCCATGTTTATATATTAGTTATTGTTATAAATATTATTATAGAAGCCATCTTATGTCTTCTTGCCCATCTTTTGTTTTTATATGGTAAGGATTATCAGAACCTTTTGAAAAACCATAACCTCCTTGGTAGGCTGTTCTATTAACTTTCATATTATTTAATGATTGTTTAGTTATATCTAATCCTCTTTGTCTAAATTTTAATGCTGTATCTCTAATGTACATAGCAATACCAAAAGACATTACTAAATCATCATTATACCCTGATTGGGCTTCTGGTCTTCCATTTCTCCAAATGAAAGTTTTCATTTCTTCAATTAGTCTTTTTGATTGTATAGTTACTCCTTTATCACTTATGTATTCTTGAAATTTACCTACTACCATAGGTCTAGTTCTTGATGACATTGTAAATCCAGCTACCATTTTAGAATGATCTTGGTATTTATCAAAATATGAATTTACATTAGTTGATTCTGTTTTTTGAGAATAATAAAGATTTGGATAATTTCTATCTATTGCTACTTGAATTGTAGCCCAACCGATATTAGCATTTTCAATTACTAATAATGCTTCATTATATTCTGTTGCTATACCAACTAATAAATGCCCATATTCTTTAGTGCCTAATTGTCCCTTATATTCAGCAACTTGTACATTTGTTTCTACATCAATTACATGAAATGCAGAATAATCTTTTCCATCACCTCTGGATACATCAGCTACTACTATATATGATCTACTATAGTCTGGAGATTCCCAAACCCATAAATTTTGATCCGCTCCTCTTCTTTCTAGAGGATCCTTAATAAAAGATTTTTCATAATATTCCATATATTCATTATAAAATACTATATCACCAGAAGTACTAAAATCACAATCACACTCTTGTGCCGCCATTCTAGGATCACCTAGTAATTCATCTTGTTTTTTTCTCCAAGCTTCATCTCTATCGGGATGTACATACCAAGGTAATTTAATAGGTAAAAAATCATTTTCACCACCTTCGGCTCTTGTCCATGTTTGATGAAACCAATTACCTGTACCATAAGGAGTACTTAAAGCAATACAACCACCACCAGTTGCTAAGGTTTGTTGAGCTGATGCCCAAATTTCTCCAATATTGTCAATAAAGGCTGCCTCATCAATTAATAGTAAAGATACTGCTTCTGATCTACCTGCATCACTTGATGCTGATGTGGCTTTAATTTGTGATCCATTAGCTAATCGAAGTGTTAATTTATTATTTTCAGGGGCATCAATTTTAAGCCATGAAGGTAAATTTTCATACATAAATTTTACCTTTGTAACCATATTTTTAGCTGTGTCTTGTTTTGTTGCTATACAAAGAATATTTTTATCTTTATGAAAAGTCATTAACCATAAAGAATAACCGGCTGACAAAGTAGATATACCTAACTGTCTAGATTTAAGAATAATAGAATATGGATTATCTCTCCATAACGTTAATACTTTATCCTGGAATGGGAATAGGTTAAATTGTATGCGACCACGTTGGGGGTGCTGTATATAACAGTATTTACGCATAAAATGCACTGGATCTTTAGCACACTTAAGATACTCTGAGCGTATAACTTTTTTTAAATCTGACACATTATTTATTTTTCTTAACCTTTTCCATTGATCTTCCTCCAAAATAAGCACCAATAACTGTTATTAGTACTAATTGTAGTAAATCTGTCCATTTTTCTTCAACTGAAAAAGAAATGGTTCCCGCATCAATGAATATCATAAGAACAGTAGAGACTACCAAGAAAACTAAAACTAAAGGTCTTACATTTTTACTTAACCATGAATCACTATTCATATCAGCTTTCCACCTATCTGTAATGTTAGCTTCCATTTTAGTTTCATAATCTGATATTAATTCTTTTACTTTTAATTCTGCTGCTAGTTTTTCTTCTTTTGATGTATGTAAGTTATCAATAACTCCACCTACACCTTCTATAAGGTCCTTAGCTCCTCCGGAAAATAATTTTGTTAATAAACTCATACTGCGTCTTTTTCTAATTTTTTAACTAAAGATTCTAGTTCCTTTTTTATTGGTGTTTTTTTCCTTAGTATATTTTTTATTTCTTCTTTTCTACTTTCATCATCAGATTTACCATATTCTTTAGCATAAGATATCATTTCTTTTTTAATATCATTTAATGATTTAACTGCTAGATCTAATTTTTTAAATTTACCTCTAGCAGCTTTTGCTGCTTTTACAGCGTCTTTATCATCATCTACATCAATATCTTCACTTGCTAGTTCTTTTTTATGTTTTACAGTTTTCTCTAACTCTTTATTTAATAATTCTTGATTTTTAACTTCTTCATCTGTTGCTTCAGATAAAACAGAAATAATTTCTTCTTTAATGAACGATTTTAAACTTGTTTCTTTCATAATATAGTATGTTTTATTATAAATATGTTAAGATTCTATTATATTTAATATTTGTTCAATTCGTTCTTCTGTAGTGCCTTTTATAGTTTCTACCTTTTTCATCATATACGCATATTTTCTAATAAAACTAATAATAGTAAAATCTATAACATCTCTATAATGTTCATCTATTTCACGTATTCCATTATCTTCAATAGGTAAGCCATCAGGAGAAATATAAAAAATATAATCATATTCTCTAATAAATTCTTTTGCATATTCTATAAATTTATCTTTATCTTGGTAAGGTACAGATTTAGCATTTTGTGTAAATGACATTACATCTATTATTGTTCTATCAGTAATAATATTATCGTTCATTAATTCAGCACAACGTTCAGCTAAAAATACTGTTTGACCTTTTAATGTTGAATCTGTATTTAATGGAATACCTAAATCACTTAAATATTTACTACGCTCTGTAGCAAAATTATAATTTTTAAAAAGTGGTAAATCTTTTAAAGCATTAACCAATGTTGTTTTACCTACACTCATTGTACCACATAAACCTATTTTCATATTGTCATTAATTTTTCATGTCCAACTATTATTGTACTATCTATATTTACTTTATATCCTAACTGTCTTGCTTTATCAGCAAATCCAAAATCTTCCCACTGATTTTCATTTAAAAACTCAAAAGGATTATACATACCATCAAATACTTCTTTTTTTACTAACATAAAACCCATCCCATTAGCCATAACTTCATTTACACCTTCTAATTTATCTTTTATTGTAAGAGTTTCACCATTTAATTTACAACAAGCAAATAAATCATTTGATTTTTTATAAATTCCACTTATAATATCTAAATCATGGTTTAATAATTTTTGAAATTGATCAAATGTAAAAACTTGATCATCATCAATCCACATATAATGTGTTGGTCTATGCATTCTAGCTCTGTCTAATAAAGATTGTCTACTCATACTAACATTAGGAACATAACCATTAACCATGGCCCATTCTATATTATTAATATGTAATTTTTTTATTAATTGAGTCCAACAATTTAAAAAGGTATTACTAAAGGTACTTCCTGGGATACAAAATACTATTTTCATGTTAATTTCTATGGTTTTGCCCCTTTGGAGCTGGTTGTTTATACCAGGGTAGTCCTGATTGTTGTCTAATGGCTTCTTTATGTTCTTCAATTGTTTTAGGTATTCCATAAAGGTAATATTCAGCTTTTTTCATATTACCCTCAGGTATTAAAGCAGGTCCTTCCCAATTATGTAGTTTACCATCCCAAACATATGCAACAGTTCCATCTTTCTTTTTTAATTTTTGGCTAATAGGCCATTCATTTGTTTCTTTTGCCATAATATTTATTTACTTCAATATACGAAAGGTATTTTACCCCTCCAAGATTTTTTCAGCAACAAATGTACCATGAGCTCCTGATACTGAAATACCCCTTGCTGACAACGCATCACCTACAAAGTGTACATTTGGAAATTTAGTTAATGATAAATCTTTATAATTTACTAATGGCTCTGGGGCTAAATACTTAACTTCAGGTACATATATTCCCCAATCATCTTTTAATGTAGGAAATACTTTTTTCATATCATTAATAAAATCTTCTATATAACTATAATATCCTTGAAATGCATCTTTAACTACATCTAAATCATTAATTTTAGTAGCTGATACATCAATTCCTTCTGATGTTGTAGATGGTTCTCTAGTTGGACTATAAAATAAGCCTGTACTATTTTCTTGTACTTTATTTACTAATTCTCTTGCCCATTTAAATGGTTCTTTAATACCTTTAACTTCCATTAGTATACCAAAGTTAGTCATATCATTTCTAAATGCCTCATCTTTTTTAGCATGTCCATTATAACTGTGATCTCCATATGTTTCTTCTACTGCTACGTAAGCTGCATTATTATTAGTACAAAATGATCTTAATGATACACCTTCATCATCAAATTTTCTATACAATTTAAAATCATATGCTATATCAATTAACTTTTGGAAGTGTTTTTGTGGTGCTTCAAACCTAACACCAACTTGTGCTGGTTTTTCTTCAGTTGGTAATTCATATTGTTTCATTATATCTGAAGTAAAATCAATTCCTGATTTGCCTACACCAAATATAAGTTTATCATATATTAAACCTTCTACTAATGATTCAAACCCATCTTCATAATATACTATTTGGTTTTCAAAATCAATATCTGTAACTTTAGTTTCCCAAATAAAATCTACACCTTTATCAACTAAATAATCATACCAACTTTTACCTATTTCATGTAGATAATCAGTACCAATATGCCATACTGGAAATAATCTTAAACCAAAATATGGTTTAATAAAATCTGGTTCTTTATCTGGTGATGATAGTATTATTTGTTCTGGGTGAGGGTGAAATCTAGTAAAATTATCTACTACTTGTTTCATTAGCTCCATTGCTTTTTCATCACCTACATATTTAGATAATTGTCCACCAATTTGAGTAGAATATGTTAATTTACCATCTGACCAACCACCTGCTCCTAAATACCCTGTCATTACCTCTTCATAAGGTCTTAAATATGGATCTTTACCCATATCAATAATAGTGATTTTACCATTAAAATTGTTATCAACTAATTTTGTAGCAGCGTTTACGCCTGCTACTCCTGCTCCAATTATTACTATGTTTTTACTCATTCTAGAATTTAATTTATATGTAAATATACGAAAAAAAAATGTGGACTCCAAATGGAGGCCACAGATCTCTTAAACTTCTTTTTATGCGACTGGCTATGAATCAGTCTTAATTTTTTTAGCAATTACAGCAATCACATGAACATGAAACACCACAATTACATTTTGTACAATTACATTTCATTTTTTTGTTTTTTTAATTAATAATTTATTTTTATCTTTCAGGTCCTACTTGATAATCAGCTTGATCTGCATCTCTATTAATATTATTTAAATAACTATACTCATTATAGTCATCTACTACTTCTTCTTTACTAAAGGCGTCTACTGTACCATCAAACAAATCATCTCTATGTGTTCTAATGTAATCAAAAGCATCATCTTGATCTACATCTAATTCGTTTCTAAGTATATCTAATACACTTCTCATTGCCCTTTTTCTTTCTGAATTTGAAGCTTTAACATTAGACATCTTACCATCATCTCCTCTTTCCATTTTACCTGGAGATAATCCAATTGCTTCTGCTTCATCTAAATCTGGGTTTCTATATGAGCCCATCCAATAAGCTAATAAATCTTTAGCTTCTTTTTTTTCAAGATTAAATTCTGCTTGTAAATAAGGAACAGCACCAAACATATTAGTTTTACCTGATATTCTTAATTTGGAAAGAAATTCCATATAATCTCTAAATCTTTTAGTATCTCCTGGTCTATTGTATGAAGCTGCAAAAGCATTTCTTTTTGCGGTTGCTGGGTCATATTCACTAGTATAGTCTTCTTTTAATAGTTTACCTTCAGCTAAATATTTTTTTAAATCGAAATTATCCATTTTGTTTTATTTTAATTAAAACTGTTTTCATATTTTTCTATATCATCAGCAGAATAATAAATAGCCATACTAACATCTCTTTCATCATCTGATAAACTAAACTCAGCATCAACAC